>Ga0209541_10003053_pt1 | contig 31104 bp, 33 predicted proteins | sample RifCSPlowO2_01_FD_184027 | JGI IMG/M metagenome (GOLD analysis project Ga0209541, IMG submission 184027) | Groundwater microbial communities from Rifle, Colorado - Rifle CSP2_plank lowO2_0.1 (SPAdes) (version 2) | ecosystem: Environmental > Aquatic > Deep subsurface > Groundwater | place... | reverse complement strand
CCCGCCAAGGGCGGTGGCAGGAATTTACGTCGTGCCCGAAAAACATATTATCCGATTATTTTTGGTTTTTGGGTTAATTGATGAAAAGAGGCAGAGGCGGAGCGACTATTTCCTTTCTTCCAATTTTACCTTAGTCTTGAACCCCCTGCCTTTTCTTAGCCCCGTCATTTCCACTTCTTCTCCCACGCCGAATTTTTGAAGCATATCTCGCAGGTCCATTTTTTCCATAAGTTTTTCTCCGCTCAATTCAGTGATGATGTCATTTTCTTTGATGCCGGCTTTGTCTGCCGGAGAACCGTCAACAACGGCGACTGAACCTGGGATATGGTCCCTGACCACCAAAGCGCCGTAATCAACCGGCAAAGAATATGTTTCCTGCAATTTTTTGTTGAGCATCACATATTGGAGGCCGATGAACGGCTTGATTATCCTGCCGTGTTTAATAATGTCTTCAAGATCTTCTTTTGCCCAGTTGATGGGAATTGAAAAACCGATATTCTGGGCGCCGTAGATGATTGCCGTGTTGATGCCGACGGCTTCTCCGTCAAGATTTATCAGCGGACCGCCGGAGTTGCCTTGATTGATGGCGACATCGGTTTGCAATACTCCCCGCAGGTGTTCCATTTCTCCTCCTTCCGGACCGCCCATGGCGGCGGAGATGCTTCTTGAAAGTCCCGAAATGATACCCCTTGAAACCGTATTTGAAAACAGACCCAAAGCGTTGCCGATGGCGATGACTGTCTGACCGAGTTCAATTTTGGAAGAATTGCTTAGCCGGATGGTGGGAAGTCCTTTTGCGTTAATTTTAAGGACAGCAATATCATTTATTGGGTCGCGGGAGATAACCTTGGCCGGATATTCCGTCAGATCTTCGGTTATCGCCACATATTCGGCATCGGGATCAAAAACCACATGTTTGTTGGTGAGAATTAAACCGTCGGGATGGACAATAAATCCGGAACCGCCTCCGACTTTCACTTTTTCTCTTTGGCCTTCTTCTACATCGCCAAAAAGGAATTGATTCGGCATGGGCATACCGTAAACATTCTTAATTTTTGGCAGATATTTTGATATAACAATGCTGACTACCGCGGGTATCGCTTTTTTAACCGATTCAACGACTAACTTATCGTATTCTTGTGAATTCATGGTGGGGCTACAAATTACGAATTACTACGAATATACTAATAAAGATTTGTATATTTAGTATAGATTCGCACATTAGTAGAATTTAATATTTATTATGCGGCTTTCCAAAAAATTTTACAATAGAAAAACGCTTACCGTTGCCCGCGAATTGCTGGGTAAATATTTGGTTCGTCGGATGGGCCGTAAAACCATTGTCGGCATGATAACGGAAACGGAAGCGTATTGCGGGTCGCGAGACCTTGCTTCGCACGCGTCAAAAGGTATGACGCCAAGAACTAAAACAATGTTCGGACCGCCCGGCCGCGCTTATGTCTATATGATTTACGGAATGTATTATTGCTTGAATGTTGTTACCGAAAAAGATGGATATCCGGCGGCGGTGCTGATTAGAGGGGCAGAAATAGGCACAAGTGACAAGACACAAGAGACAAGCAAGAAACTGAATGGTCCCGGAAAAGTGTGCCGGGAATTTAATATAGATAAAAAATTAAACGGAGTTGATATTTGCCGGAGTCGGGAAATTTGGATTGAAAACCGAAACGAAAACATAAAACCGAGCCACATTAAAAGAGGAAAACGCATCGGCGTTGATTACGCCGGAAAATGGAAAGACAAATTGTGGCGCTTCTCTATTGCATAAGGCCACATACATCTATTTGATAAACAAATAAAATAGTTATATGTTCTATCTAAAGCTCTTTTACAAAACGAAGGACAGAAAAATGAGAAAAAAGACTTTTAAGCTCGTATCTTCCGACCAAGAAAGATTTATCTGGCTTGAAGGGGTAATTAATAGACAAACGGCCGGAGAATTTATTAAGCAGTTGACTAAGCTTAATAATGATGGTTCCGACCCAATTTTTCTATATGTTTCCGGTCCGGGCGGTCTTTTGGATTCTTGCCTGGACATGATCATTGCTATTAATAATTCAAAAAGTAAAGTTTTATGCGTGGCCCATGGTGAGGTTGCATCATCCTCTTTTGTTCTTACTCAAGCAGCTACAATTGGTTTTCGTTTGGCTATTGCCGGAACAAAGTTTAAATTTCATCGCGCGCTTTATAAGTATAAGTTGGCTGTTTCAATAAAAGCCGGCACGAGCATTTCACAGGAAGATTATTTAGATAGATTAAAAATTTTGACAAAGTTTGACGGGGTGATATTGGCGATGTTCTTTTTAAAGTGCAAGCCAAATCGCCGAATGGAAATCATAGAACTTCAGCAAGCCGAAGAAATTTTAAGCGTTAAAAGGGCCATAAGTCTTGGAATTATGGATAACTATTTTGATAAAAAAGATTTTTCTAAAGACCGTAAAATTGCTAAAGCGCTGATTAAGCAGCGCAAGAGCTCCTGAATCAGGGGGCTTTTTAATTTCCACAAATTTTTATATGATTCATTTATGGTAAAGGATTGGCTTTATAAAAAAATTGCAGAGGAATTTCACGGGGTGGACTTTGATATTTTAACTCCTCCGGAGCCGGAGCTAGGCGATTATTCCACGAATCTTGTTTTTGCTTTGGCTAAACGCGACAAACAAAACCCCGCCGATGTCGCCAAAGAAGTGATTGGCAAGCTGTCGGCCGATCGCGCGGTCTCGGATTTTTTTCAAAAAATAGAATTCGCGCCGCCGGGTTTTATTAATTTTTTCTTTAATGAAAGGTTTCTTAGAGACAATTTGGGGGAAATTATCAAAAGAGGCGACAAATACGGCGCGTCCAATTTGGCGAAAGGCGAAAACATAAATCTTGAATTTGTTTCAGCCAACCCCACCGGTCCGCTGACCGTCGGCAACGCGCGGGCGGCGTCTTTCGGAGACACTCTCGGTAATGTTTTTAAATTTGCCGGTTATTCGGTAACCAAAGAATATTATATCAATGATGTCGGTGTACAGGTCCGGATTTTGGGCGAATCGGTCGCCAAAAGATTTTTGGAATTAAAAGGCGAGAAAGTTATTTTTGGAGAAAATCTTTATCAGGGAGATTATGTCGCGGATATCGCCCGGGAAATCCAAGAAAAAAAGCTGGCGTCGGCGATTGAGAACGATTTTGAAGCGCTGGTTGATTTTTGCCGAGATTACGCGGTTGCCGGTCTGATAAAATCCGCCAAGGAATCAGCGGAAAAGCTTGGCGTTAAGTTTGATAATTGGTTTTCCGAAAAACAGCTTCATGACAGCGGGGAAGTTAAAAATATTTTAAGTGTTTTGGAAAAAGCGGGATATGTTTACGAAAAAGACGGCGCCAAGTGGCTCAAGGTGAGCGAGTTTGAAAAAACCGACGACGCGGTGTTGGTGAAAAGCGACGGCTCCACATCTTATCTGATGAACGACATCGCTTACACGAATAATAAATTCAAACGCGGCTTTGATAAGATTATAAATATCTGGGGCGCCGATCACCACGGCGATGTCGCTAGATTAAAAGCCGGAGCGCGGGCGCTCGGGTTTGAAAAAGACAAAGTTGAAATTTTACTTCACCAGCTTGTTTTAATAAAAAAGAATGACGAGCTTCAAAGAATGTCCAAACGAAAAGGCGATTTTATGCTTTTAGACGATTTGCTTGCCGAAGTCGGCAAAGACGCCGTTAGATTTTTCTTTCTTTTAAAAGATTTGAATACTCACATGGAATTTGACATTGATTTGGCCAAAGAACAGTCCAGAAAAAACCCCGTGTTCTATATTCAATACGCAACGGCGAGATTGAACGGCGTTTTTCAAAAATACGGCGGTGAGTTTGAACCGGAAAACTTCTGCCAACATTCAGATTTATTAACTTCGCCGGATGAATTGCGGCTTTTAAGCCGGCTTGTCCGTTTGCCGGAAATAATTGGCGAGGTCTCCAAAAATTATCAGGTTCATTCTTTGGCTCAATATGCGACGGATTTGGCTCACGCTTTTCATCGTTTTTATGAATCGTCTCACATAATTCAGGAAGACAAAAAACTTGAAAACGCCCGTCTGTGCCTCGCCCGCGGAGCGCAGATAACTCTCAAAAATACCCTTGCCCTGATGGGTATTGCCGCTCCGGAGAAAATGTAACAATTTAAAAGCGGCCGTTTCAATTGCCGCTTATCTCATCCTTTAAAAAATAATCCGTTTTTTCTTGGAACGATTTTTTGCTTTCGTTGTTTGTAAAAACAAAGTCGGCTATTTCTTTTATTTTAGGAATAAAGTTTTCCGTCGGCGCTTCTTCTTCGGCTTCAAATTGGCTGAAAGAAAGATTTTTTTCTTCCGGTTTTTCACCCCTGTTCCGCAACCTTCCATACCTGATTGTTTTTGTGGCTTTTATGAATACCAGTTTTCCGCCCGGAAATTGTTTGATCATTTGAACATCCGACAGCCATCGCACTCCGTCAAAAATAACAATGTCAGCGGGACTTTTTTCCATTTTTACGCGAACCGCTTCGCTGATAACTCCGTTTCCGAAACCGGAAACCAATAGTGAGGCAAGAGTTTGCAGGTTGGCTCTTTCCGCGACGATGCCGACGATGTTCAACATTTCGGTCAAAATATCGGAAGATTTGAATTGTTGGACGGTAAGGTTTCTTTTCCGCGCCGCCTCGCTTAAAAACTCAACGAATAATCCCTTTCCAGCGCCTTTTTGGCCGGCCAAACCTATAATTATTTTTTGCATTTCTCGCTCCTTGTTTTCAGCGAACGAATTATGGTTTTAAGTTATATTTTAAAATACAGTTTGTCAATCTGTCGTAATGTTTCAATAGTTCCAAATCACCTCATAATTTAACGAGTGCTTCGTCGGGCCATGTTTTTTCGGCCTGCCGGCAGGCAGGTTCAAAAACATGGCCCGACCTCCGCTATTTATCTTTGATTGTTATTTACACTCTGCCGAAAAAGTTCAAACAAAAAAATTAAATAAAAGCGCAGCTCCCTGCCTCTCTTTCATCTGTTGCGGGAAATTTTTAAATATCAGTTTACAAGTTTACAAGTGATACAAGGGGAGCCCTTGTATCACTTGTATCATTCCTTTGAACTTTTTTCATCTAAGCATCAGCTTCAAATATAAACCTTTCAGGCGAAGGGCGTGGCCATCTTTCTGGCTTGCGTTGTTTTAGCGCAAACAGAAAGAGAGCACCCCGAAGCCGATAGGGAAGTTGTTGGGTGAACCGGAGCTTAGGAAAATAAGCCTTTGATTTTATGAGAAATTAATGTATAGTAATTTTTAAATGGCTGATTTTAATTTTGCCAAAACAGAGGGGAAAATTCTTGATTTTTGGAAGGAAAAGAAAATATTTGAAAAATCATTGGAAGCTCGCAGAAAAGCGAAACGATTTGTTTTTTGGGAGGGTCCGCCGACCGCCAACGGTCATCCGCATATGGGCCATTTTGAAGGCAGGGTGTTTAAAGATCTCTTTTGCCGCTACAAAACTATGCGCGGTTTTTTTGTTTTGCGGAAAGCCGGCTGGGACACTCACGGTTTGCCGGTTGAAATAGAGGTGGAAAAAGAACTTGGCTTTAAGAATAAAAAGGACATAGAAGAATATGGAATAGAAAAATTTAACCGCAAATGCCGGGAAAGCGTTTGGAAATACAAAGCGGAGTGGGAAGAAATGACTCAAAAAATGGGATTTTGGCTAGATCTTGACAATCCCTATGTGACTTATGAAACAAAATATATGGAGTCGGTTTGGCAGATTCTTAAAATGATTTGGGACAAGAAGCTTTTGTATCCGGCCCACAAGATTGTTCCGTTTTGCGCGCGTTGCGGTACTCCGCTTTCAGCTCATGAAGTCGCGCAGGGGTATAAAACAATTACTGAAAAATCGGTAATTGTTAAGTTTCAAATTAAAAGTGAAAAGTTTAAAAATACTTACATTCTTGCTTGGACGACCACGCCGTGGACTCTGCCGGGGAATGTCGCTTTGGCGGTTGGAAAAGATATTGACTATGCGATTGTAGAACATGGCGGAGAAAATTATATTTTGGCGAAAGATTTAATTGAAAAAGTTTTTGGTCAAAATTCAAAATTTAAAATTCAAAATTCGTTAAAGGGCTCCGATCTTATCGGCATAGAATACGAATCTCTTTTTGAAGTTCCCGCTTTAAAATCGGATAAATCGTACAGAGTATATGATGCCGATTTTGTTTCCACCGAAGACGGAACGGGCGTAGTTCATACGGCGGTGATGTACGGAGAAGACGATTATAATTTGGGGACGAAGTTAGATTTGCCTAAAGTTCACACCGTGGATGAAACGGGAAAATTTAATTCTTTTGCGGGCAAGGAGTTGGATGGACTTTATGTTAAAAATAACGCTACCGAAGAAAAAATAATAAAAAACTTGGAAGAAAGGGGATTGCTTTTTAAAACCGAGGCCTATGAACATGATTATCCTTTTTGCTGGAGATGCGACACGCCTCTCATCTATTACGCCAAAAATTCTTGGTTTATCAAAACATCGGCGGTTAATGCCGAGTTGTTAAAAAACAATTTCAAAGTTAACTGGGTGCCGGAACACATCAGAGAAGGCCGGTTCGGCCAGTGGCTCAAAGAAGGTAGGGATTGGGCAATTTCCCGCGAACGATATTGGGCAACGCCTTTGCCGATTTGGAAATGTGAAAAATGCGACAACAAAACCGTCATCGGTTCCATCAAAGATTTGGAGAAAAAATCTCTCGGTTCCAAAAATACTTACTATATTTTAAGGCACGGTCTTACCGAACGGCAGGAAGAAACCAAAATGATTATCAGCTCGCGGCTTGAAAGCGACAAATACCATCTTGTTTCAAAGGGCAGGGAAGATGTAGATAATATCGCCATGGCTCTGCACAAGGCGGGCGGGGTGGACGAGATTTACGCATCGCCATTTTTAAGGACGACGGAATCCGCGGAAATAATCGGCAAGGTTTTGCACAAAAGCGTCAAAAAAGACGACCGCCTTGGAGAATTTGTCCACGGGTCGGCCTGCGAGGGAAAAGAACATAATGTATGCCCTCAACGCTCCGAGAAAGAAAAATTTGAGAATAGGGAAGACAGCGGAGAAAGCCGAAACGATGTCCGCAGAAGAATGGCCGATTTTATCAATGAAATTGAATCGCGCCATCAGAACAAGAAGATACTGATTGTCGGACACGGCGATCCTCTGTGGCTTTTGGATGCGATTGCTCAAGGCCGGACGGAAAAAGAAATCATAGAAAATAAAGAAAGCTCGGAATACTGGTATCCAAAATTGGCCGAGCTTAAAAAATTAAATTGGAGAAAAATTCCAAGAAATGAATTGGGAGAATTGGATTTACATCGTCCGTTTATAGATTCAGTAATTCTAAAATGTTCTGATTGCGGAGCGAAAATGAAAAAAATACCTGATCTGATAGATGTGTGGTTTGATTCGGGCGCAATGCCTTATGCTCAATGGCATTGGCCGTTTGAAAACAAAAAACTTTTCAAAGAGCAATTTCCGGCTGATTTTATTGTTGAGGGCGTTGATCAGACGCGGGGCTGGTTTTATACGCTTTTGGCGATTTCTTCACTGCTCGGCAACGGCGCTCCTTATAAAACCGTAATGTCTTTGGGGCATGTGCTGGACGAAAAAGGCCAAAAACTTTCCAAATCAAAAGGAAATTATATTTCGCCGCGAGATCTGATGGATAAATATGGCGTAGACGCCGCCCGCTGGTATTTTTATACGGTGAACGCGCCGGGTGACCCCAAATTGTTTGCCGAAAAAGATCTGCAAGCCCAGCTGACTGGGTTTCTTTCCACTTTGCAGAATTGTCTGAAATTTTATGAATTGTACGCCGAAAGCGCCGGCCAATCGCCAATCGCCAATCGCCAATCGCCGGTTTTGGATAAATGGCTATTGTCAAAACTGAACGGGTTGATTTTAGAGGTTAGCGAAAAATTAGACCAATATGATGTAACGACTGTCGCCCGGGCGATAGAAAAGTTTGTCGCGGAGGATTTTTCCAACTGGTGGCTTCGCCGTTCCCGAAAGCGAAAAGAATCTCTGCCCCTGCTTCGTTCAGCGCTTTTGGAAATAGCCAAACTTTGCGCGCCGTTCATTCCGTTTACTGCCGAAGAAATGCACATGAGGCTGCACGCCGGTTCGGTTGCCGGAACGGAGAGTATTCATTTGCATGACTGGCCGAAGGCAATCAAAAAATTAATAAATTTAAAATTGGAAGAAGAAATGAGCGAAGTCAGAGATATCGTAACAGCCGGACTTGCTGTGAGAAAAGAAAAACAGGTGAAAGTCCGCCAGCCGTTGCGGGCAGTTAAAATAAACAGAGCCAAAAAGTTCGACGCAGGTTTGGAAGATTTGATAAAAGAAGAATTGAATGTAAAAAAAGTTTTATACGATATCACGCAGAAAGAGACGGTCCGCCAGTTGGCAGAGTTAGATTTGGAGCTTGACCAGGCGCTTCGCGCCGAGGGCTACACCAGGGAAATGATGCGTCAGATACAGGACATGCGCAAAGAAGCAAAATACAAATTAAACCAAAAAGTTTTTGTTCAGTGGCACAGCGATGATAAAGAATTGTCGGATGCGATTAACGAATGGTCGGAAAATATTAAAAGGGAAACATTGCTGCGGGAATTTTTAAACAGCCCAAGCGACAAAAAGGACTACGATATTCAAAAAGAAACCGACCTCGCCCCGGGCAAAAAAATTTGGGTGGGGGTTAAAAAATAACCTCTCGGGGCGGAGTGGCTATTTCGGGCACGATGTATTTTTGCTAAAATTTCGTCTCTTACTCGGACAGTCGTCCTCCGTAAGTCCCGAAAGTAGTCACTCCGCCCCTCGTTTTCGGCTATTTTTTAATCCCGCTTGCAAGTTGTATTATAATAATTTATTCCGACATCGTAAGTCCGAATTATCGAGATTCGACCTCGGTGGTGACCCAAGAAACAGAAATTTTTCTCCCCCTATGTCCAAATTTTTCTCCCCCTATGTCCAGTGTAGGGGCAAAAAAAGGGGGGATTAGGAGAAACAAAAAAGCCCCGCGCAGGTGAGCGCGAAGCTTTTCTGCGGGGGCTTTTTGAAAGTTTAGGACTCAATAAAACCAATATTGCGAACTCATCTCAACAATACCCTTTCGCCTGCAATTTCAGAATTTTGACTGCAAAAGATTCGGATTTCGTCAGAATAGCATTAACTATTCTTTCTCAATCTTCATCTTTTTCGTTCAAAATTCTGAAATTTCGGCACGAAAAGCATTGTTGAAATGGGTTCTGACTAAATTTCCATTCGGCCTATTCATAAATTATACATGTGTTGCCTGAAAGTTAGCTAAATCTACTAAAAGATCAATAATACTGGCTTTATTGAGCCCTAAAAGGGCTCATATACAAAGAACTGGTATGCTGTTAATTATACTCCTTCTGCGTAAAAAGTCAATAGTTATGAAAAGCGTGTTTTATTATAAAATAACAGTATGCTCACGCTGGCGATTATCATCAAAAAACAAAATACCAATGAATACGACCAGCTGATTTCGTGCTACACCAAAGAATTGGGGAAAATAACCGCGATTGCCAAAAGTATTTTGAAACACAGTTCGGTGCAGGCGATGCATTTGGATGTTTTAAATTTGGTTGAATTTGACCTGGTGGGCGGGTCCGTCGGCCACCGCCCTTGGCGGGGCCCCGCTGAAAGCGGTGGCTGGCGAATGCCGATAATCACCGGCGCTCAATGCGCTAAGCCGTATCTTCGCATTAAAAGTTCATTGTCCTCTTTTGCCGCGGCCAGTTTTTTTATGGAAGTTTTGGATAAGATTATTTTTGACGGGGAAAAGGATGAAGACTTATGGAAATTTATCACCGAAACTTTGGAAAAACTGGACTCAAATTCCGCAAATCTTCTCTCGGTTTTCAGGAATAGTCAAGCCGAATTGCTCAAACGGTTGGGTTATTTTCCTATGATAGACAGGTGCGTTTTGTGTTCGTTGGAAATGAGTCCCGAACGAGACCGCGAGGGCTCGCAGCGTGCCTCTGTCTCGTACGGGATGAGAAACACAGAAGGATGGTCTTTAAGTTTGGAAATGGGAGGCGCTCTTTGCAGAAATTGTTTTTTATTAGGTTCGCGGGGAATGCTTTTGAAAACGGCGGATTGGGCCTGCCTGCGCAGACAGGCTTATCTTTCTTCGCCTGATTTTTCCGAGTCGCCCAAAGAAATCAGACGGTCGGTTTTGGACGGTTTATTTGAATATACTTTTGACACCAAATTCAGGTCTTTGGATTTTCTGTATCAAGTGGTAAAATAAAAAAGACCTTGTTAATTGCCATTTTGTTAATTGCCACCTTGTTAATTAGTTTTTATAAATTATAACAAGATAACAAGCTAACAACATAGCAAGCTACTTTGTCCAACACTGTTTTAAAATGGCTTATTCTGCTCGCTCTTGTTTTGCTAATCATAAGTTTTATTTCTTTTTGGTTTGGCGGCAAGTCTTTCAGCGAAAATCAAGTCGTTGTTTCCGTTGAGGGGCCTTCACAGGCATTGGTGGGAGACGAGATTGTTTATAAATTAAAATATGCCAACGAAACCAAGCTTGAACTTAAAAATTTAAAATTTATTTTTACCTATCCCGATGAATCAATCGTGGTGGACAACGGGAAAATCGCCGCGGATCTTTCAAGTAATTTTGAAATTGATATTTTGCGTCCGGGTCAGTTCGGCGAGAAGGAATTTAAGGGATTTTTAACGGGCGATAAGGGAAGCATCAAAAACGCCAAAGCATTTTTGTCTTTTACGGCCAACGGTCTTAAAACATCTTTTGAAAAATCGGTAACTTTGGCTACTACCATTACCGGCGTTCCAGTTGTCCTTTCGCTGGTTGCTCCGCCCAATTCCGTGTCCGGAGAATCCGTCAATTATATTTTTGATTACCGAAACGAATCGGGCAACGACATTTCCGACTTGCAGTTTAAGTTTGATTATCCCGACGGTTTCAGTCCGCAAAAATTGATACCCGCTCCGTCTGCCGGGAATCATACCTGGTCTGTCCCGTTCCTCAAAAAGGGCGCCGGCGGGAGAATCACCGTTCAGGGAACTTTAAGCGGCAAAGAGGGAGAACTTAAAACCGTTGCTGTCGCCCTCAAAAGAAAAATTTTTGACCAATTCGTGAATTTTGAAAAAACGGCGACTTCCACCATGATTGCCAGTCCGTTGTTGGGATTGAATATTTTAGTCAACGGCGCAAAGGATTATTCGTCTTTTCCGGGCGATTTCCTGGAATACTCAATAAATTACCGGAATAATTCCAATTATAATCTTATCGGTTTGGAGCTGGTAGCGAGTTTTAACGGGTCAATGTTTGATTTTGAAACCATAAACAGCGGAAACGGTTATTTTGACAGTTCCAACGACACGATTGTTTGGAATGCCGGTTCTGTTTCCGATTTCAGAAATTTGCCGCCCAATAAAAGCGGTTTGCTCAATTTCAAGGTCAAGCTCAAACCTGAAATTATTTCCAGTTTCGGTTCCAGGAATCTTTTTGTTGAAATGTCTACCAGATTAAGCACGCCGAATGTTCCGCCCGATATCGGCGATGAGGAAATATTTGCCGTCGCAGGGGTGACTACCAAGATTAGCACTCAGCCGGGCATTGCCGCTTTCGTATATCACAACGATCCCAATTTCGGTTCGTCTGGACCGTTGCCTCCGGAGGTCGGTGAAGAAACCGTCTTCACTATTCACTGGCAGATTACCAACCCGGGCAACGATATGTCGGTAGTTAAGGCAAGCGCCGTATTGCCGACAGGCGTCAGCTGGAAAAATGTTGTGAGCGTGGGAACCGACCAGCCGGATTTGATATTTAACAAAAACACATCCGAGGTGGTTTGGGATTTGGGAATTTTGCCAAGGGGCGTCGGGGTCTCACTGCCCAAGTATGAGGGCAGTTTTCAGGTGAGCATCAAACCCTCAAGCGACCAAATAGGTTCTCCGGTTGTTTTGCTGAAAAGCGGCAAGCTCTCGGGAATGGATACATTTACCAAACAGCCGATCATTGTTAATATCCCCGACATCAGCACGAGCAATTTGATTGACCGGCCGGGAGAGGGCGTGGTTAAATGAATCCTCCTCGCGGCTTGCCGCGAGGCATCAAAAGGAGGCTTCGCCTCTTGATACCGCCGCAAAGCGGCGGAGTATTCACTCCTTTTAGCTTCGCTCGGACAAAATGTAAATAAGAATTTCCATTTTGTCCCTCGCTCGCTAAAATAAATATGTTCCCAGCTCTCATTTTATTAATTTTATTGTTGTCCATTTTCCCGTTTTTGCTCTCTAATTTTAGGGTAATTTTTTTCCCCACCGAAAAAGTTCACCTGAATTATTTAAAGAAAAATATTCATATCTCTGATTCTGATGTAATTTATGACTTGGGGTGCGGAGATGGCAGAGTTTTAAAGTATTTAATGAGCGACAGTAAAGCAAGGGGAGTTGGCATTGAACTTTCGCCCATATTGTATTTGATAAGCAAATTTAGATTAAGAAAATTTAAAAACATAAATATAGTGTTGGGTGATTTTTTAAAAGCTGATTTGGAGGAGGCATCTTTGGCGTATTGTTTTTTAAATAAAAAAATTTTAGAAAAAATAATTCCCAAATTGCGAGCTGAATTAAAACCTGGCGCCAAAATAATTTCTTATATCACTGAAACAGAAAATTTGAGGCAGATGTCTATTATAAAAGATTCTACTGGTCAGGATTTATTTTTTATTTATGCCATTTAAGTATTATTTAAACTGACAAATTATGCAAGAATGGATTTTCATATTTGTATCGTTGCTGATTGGGATTATTCTGCCTACATTTGTTTTATTTTTTTTGATATCATTATTATTTTCTGCAATTGCTGGGGCACCGTATGTCCCTGCTCCTCGAAAATTGATTAAGAATGTTTTGATATTCGGTGGGCTTACTTCCGATGATGTTTTATTTGATTTAGGATGCGGAGATGGTCGGGTGCTGATATCAGGAGCGCAAAATTTTAATGTTAAAAAAGCAATTGGTTATGATATAGCTTTTTGGCCATTTTTAAAAGCATTTTTTTGGGTAAGTTATCTGGGATTAAATAAAAATATTAAGATTATTAGAAAGAATTGTGTTTTAGCAGATATTGGTGATGCAACTTTTATTTTTCTTTATTTATTTCCAAAATTAGTTGACCAAATAGCTTATAAGATTGCCGCCGAAACTAAAAATGGAATTAAGATTTTAAGTCTTGGTTTTCCAATAAATACGGAAAAACACCCTGAATTTATAATTATTAAATTCCAAAAATTAGAAAATTTAATAGCCTATTTATATGAAATAAAAAAACCTCTGCGGGTGCTTAATGAAGAGCACGCACAGAGGTTTGAGTCTTAGTCTTCGCACTCCCACTGGCCGTTAGCGATTGCTTTACCTGTTGTTTGGCCGGGGTCAACTCGTACATATTTTTCTTGGCCAGTTTGCGTATTAGTAACTTTATGAGTATCAGTTGCTTCAGAATCGGGTACAAAGATGTTGTAAATATCGTGTGAAATATTAGGAACTACGCCATTATCTTCCCATTCTTTGCTCATTATCTGCTACCTCCATGGAGGTGGTTGAATATTATCATAAAAAATAATATTGTCAATATCGTTTATTTAAACTTTCTATCCTATAATATCTTTATGGAAGAAACAAATTTAATGGAAAAAGTTGTTTCGCTATGCAAGAGGCGGGGGTTTGTTTTTCCCGGCTCGGAGATTTATGGGGGATTGGCTAATTCGTGGGACTACGGTCCTTTGGGCGTGGAACTTAAAAACAATATCAAACAGCTGTGGTGGAAAAGATTTGTCCAATCTCGGGACGATATGGTCGGGATAGACGCCGCGCTGATTATGAATCCCAAAGTTTGGGAAGCGAGCGGGCATATCAAGGAATTTACCGATCCGCTTGTTGAATGCAAAAAATGCCATCAGCGATTTCGCGCCGATCAAATTGAGAGTAATTGTCCCAACTGCGGCGGCAAAGAATTCGGCGAAGCCCGCCAGTTTAATCTTTTATTCAAAACTTTTATCGGTCCGGTGGAAGATTCTTCGGCAACGGCGTATTTAAGGGGCGAGCTGGCTCAAGCGATGTTTGTTGATTTTCCGGCGGTTATTAACACTTCCAGAGTAAAACTGCCGTTCGGCATCGCCGCCCAAGGACGGGTATTTCGCAACGAGATTACACCCGGCAACTTTATTTTCCGCACCCGCGAATTTGATCTGATGGAGTTTGAATATTTTGTGCGGGAAACGGAATGGGAAAAATATTTTGATTATTGGCTGGGAGAAATGCGCGAATGGCTGAAAAATGATTTGGGGGTTGATCCGGCGCATATCCACGAACACGATATCGCAAAAAATGAATTGGCGCATTATTCAAAACGGACGATTGACATTGAATACGAGTTTCCTTTCGGCAAAAAAGAATTGTACGGCCTTGCTTACCGAACCGATTTTGATTTAAAAAATCACATGGAAAAAAGCGGACAGGACATGCAATATCTTGACCCGGAAACAAATGAAAAGTTTATTCCTCATGTCGTTGAACCGACATTCGGCTTGGATCGTTCGGTGCTGGTTGCGCTCCTTGAGGCGTATCGCGAAGAACCGGCGGGGGATGAACAGAGAGTTGTTTTAAAGCTGCCTTTTAAACTTGCGCCGTACAAAGTCGCCGTTTTTCCGTTGTTGAAAAATAAGCCAGAACTGGTGGCCAAAGCGCGGGAAATATATGACGAGTTGAGAAAAGATTTTGTAGCGGTTTGGGATGATCGGGGGAATATTGGCAAAAGATATTATTCGCAGGACGAGATTGGTACGCCGTTCTGCGTTACTGTTGATTTTGACACTCTTGAAAACAACACCGTTACTATTCGCGACCGTGATACGATGAAACAGGAGAGGGTTGCGGTCGGTGAATTGCCGGATTATTTAAACAAACAATTGGCAAGATAAAGATATGCCTTCAACGAGTTTTGAATTTTAAATATCTCCATAACTCTGTCACGATTGGCCGACCTTGGCCGTTATCTATTGTAGAAACCGCCAAATGGCGGTTTTCCTCCGAAATGCCTTAGCATAAGGGTCGACGGAGGGAAATAACTTATAACTAATAGTTAATAACTAATAATTAAAATGATTAAGAAAATGGTATTTTTAACGGTTCTGGCGGCAATGGGTTTGGGAATGTTCGGTTTTGCTTCTGCCGATGAAGCAACCCCTACGCCGACAATTAGCGTGACACCGCGACCAGGTCTTGCCTGTATGCAGACAGCCGTTGCCAAAAGAGACGGAGCGATCATTACCGCTTTTGGCAAGTTTTCATCCGGGATAACCACTGCGCTTACCGTAAGGAAAGACGCTTTGGTTGCCGCTTGGGGAATCAACAATGTAAAAGACAGACGAGCGGCTATCCGCGCGGCATGGAACGCTTTCAGGACTTCCAATCAGAGCGCGCGAACAACCCTAAAAAGCGAGAGGAATTCCGCTTGGAAACAGTTTAGAGTTGACGCCAAAGGATGCCGAATCAACAATATTGGCGCCGAAGGCGAAAAAATGGGCAACGAGAATCTCTAATTTTTGAGTAATTCAGCAAATACAAAGTCAGCAAATACAAAGGGAACCATTGCAACTGCAATGGTTCCCTTTGTATTAACTTTGTATTAATTTGAATTATTTATGCCTGTTTTCGTAGAGTTGTTTTAAGTCTTCCGCTGAATTTACCATTTCTTTGTATTTCGTAAAAATCTCCTTCAGTTCGGACTCTATTTGTTTGGCGACGCTGAATGTATCGCCGCTACGGTTTAATTCTTTCTCATCGGCTAAGCCTCGATCTCCCCATCTTTTGCCGGTTTCTTCTTCGGCCAGTTGCCTTGCTAAAGGGGGAATATCTTTGTTGATTATTTCCCATTTTTGCTTCTCGCTCTCGGTGAGAGGCGCTCTCTCTGTGGATTCCGTAGGTTTTGTTTCAAATTTGTTCATATCTATATTATACCATATTTGTTTAATTTTGCAATAGTTTTGTGCTCGTTTTCTATATAAGTTGTTTACCGAGAACTTTCACTGCCCGCTCCAGTATTTTTATCCGTTTTTGCAAATCAAGAATATCTCCTTCTTCAAAACGGGCAAGAATATCATAGATTTCGTCTACGCGATAATCAATTTTTGATACTTTGCTTTTTAATTCACTGACATCTGATTTTAATTCACCGACATCGGATCTCAATTCACTGACATCCGATTTAAGATTACCGACATCGCTTGTTACGACTTCAAACTGCTTATCTACGCCGTCAAAACCAGCGGCTATCATATTGGCCAAACTATCAAAATTATTTTCTTGTTTGGTTTCTTTTTTCATTATGTTTTAAAGTATAGCATCAGGACATAAACAGTCAAATTTTATTGGAATATAAGTTTTTGTTGATAAGTTTGGTTTCCAGAGTATTGTAAGGCGGAGTATAATATAAATATATGAATCCCGTAGTAGAATTTTTATTGGATTATGTTCTATAATTATATAATTGAAAGTACGAAAAACGGAGAGATTTATTCTGGCTACACGGAAGATTTACAGAAAAGACTCAAAGAACATAATCAGGGGTTAAATATTTCGACCAAGAGATATAGACCATGGAAATGTATATACTATGAAGCATGTTTAAATAAAGAAGATGCGATTCGCAGAGAAAAATATATAAAAACTACCCAAGGTAACAGGCTTATAAAAGCAAGGCTTAAACAATATTTTTATTCAAGTCGAAATATTTGACTTATAAAAATTTCACTACAGGATGAAAAAAAGAATCAAAAGGATTTTTAACGCGGGGTGGACGAATTTTAAGAGGAACAGTTATATCAGCTTCGGAACTACCGGAGTGATGGCTCTTGTTCTTTTGCTTTTTTCAGGATTGATGACATTGAATTTCATTTCCAATCAGATTGTCTCCGGCCTTCAGGAAAAAGTTGATGTAAGCGTTTATTTTAAGACTGACGCTTCGGAGGAAGAAATCGCCATGGTGAGACAAGATCTTGAGGGATTGGGAACGGTAAGAAATGTCGGTTACACTTCCCGCGAACAGGCCCTTGAAGATTTTAAGACAAGACATTCCGGCGACGCCTTGATTCAGGATTCTTTGGCGGAGCTTGACGACAATCCTTTGCAAGCGTCGCTCAATGTAAAGGCCAAAGATTCCGGCCAGTACGCTTCTATCGTCGGATTTTTAGAGGGAAACAAACTGCGCAGTTTGATAGACAAGATTAATTTTTATGAGAACGAAGCGGTTATCAAAAGAGTGGAAGGAGTGTCCAGCGGTCTTCAGAATTGGGGATTTTTGGCGACAATGATATTGGCGGCGATTGCCGTTTTGGTGACATTTAACACAATTCGCCTGACTATTTATAATCAAAAACAGGAAATAGAGATTATGCGTTTGGTCGGCGGTTCCAACTGGCAGATCAAGGCGCCGTATCTTGTTGAGGGCGGAATTTATGGAGCGTTCGCCGCGTTTATCGCTTCGGTTATTTTTTATCCGGCTGTTTATTTCGCCTCGCCCAAAATAGAGTTGTTGATGCCGGGGTTGAGTCTGATGGGGTACTTTTTCGCGAATATTTTTGAATATGTTTTACTGATTTTATTTGTCGGGATTTTGCTTGGCGTTGTATCAAGCGCGGTGGCGATCAGGAGATTTCTCAAGATATAAAATTTTAATGATTTGGTATTCGGGACCCCGCCCTTGAAAAGATGTTACAGCTTTTCAAGGGCGGGGTTTTGCTGTAGAATAAGCCCATTACCGGGTAGTGTAATTGGTAACACGCATGGCTCTGAACCATGAGATTCTAGGTTCGACCCCTAGCCCGGTAGCCATGAAAAATAACTATGCCACTTTTCGTGGCGGATCAAAACCAAAATAGGAAAACCGGAAATACCCCCCCTTGTTTAGAAATGGAGAAAATTATAAAATTAAAAAACTATGAACAATATAAACATCAAAGTTATTCTTGCGAGCGTACGCAAAGGCCGTTTTGGTGATAAGCCGGCCAAATGGATAGTTGATTTGGCGTTGCAAACAAAGGGTGTTTCAGTTGAGCTTTTGGATATTAAGGAATACATACTTCCCATATTCGCGGAGGCGGTGTCGCCGGCTTATGTTCAAGGAGCGTTGGATGATTATGCGAACAGCGCAAAAAATATGCTGGAACAGCTGGTTTGGTGGGCGAATGCTCTGAAAGAAGCGCGGGAAATTAAGAGACAACAGCAAAACTAAAAGATCCGCAAGGGGAAACTCAAAAAACGGCTGTGGATAAGGCCGCCCCCTTGTTTATTATTGGATTATGTTACTATATTAGTAATAAATAATTACCGTGGTGCAACACATCATAAGATACAAAAAGGGGATTGCGATAGAGCTTCGGAAGAAGGGAATGTCTTATTTGGAGATTCAGAACGCGATTAATGTTCCAAAGTCAACAGTCGCTTTTTGGATTAAGGACATAAAATTAACCGAACCTCAAATTCAAAAATTAAAAAATAACAGAATTGCCAGCGCCAAAAGAAATTCTCAAAAAAGAATTTTTAAAATCAAGAAAGAAACAGAAGAAATAAAATTTTCTTCGTCAAAAGCCGTAAGTCAAATTTCAAAAAGGGAACTTTGGCTGATGGGGATAATTTTATATTGGAAAGCCGGCAATGAAAGCAATCTTAAAAAAGGAGTTCAATTTTCAAGCTCTGATCCGCATCTTATTAAATTATTTTTAAGATGGCTGAAAGAGGCGGGAAAAATAGAAAATGAAGAAATTATTTTTGATATTTTGATGGGAAACGGTAAAAAAGAAAAAGCCAAAAACGCGGCTAAATATTGGTCGCAAATTACTAATTTTCCCGAACGAAATTTTAACCATATTTATTTTCAAAAAGGAAAAGTTTTGAAAACTCAATTCGGGATATTAAGAATTCGGGTTAGGGCAAGTTCAATGCTTGCTCGGCAGATATTTGGCTGGATAAGGGGGATTCAGGAGTTTTATAGATAAACATTGATAAACTATTTTAAAACCCCCCCCTCTAACATTATTAAAGGTTCATAATGTTTAAGCAAATTTTATATTAATGAATACTCCTCGCGGCAAGCCGCGAGGTATCAAGAGGCGAAGCCACCTCTTGATACCGCCGCAGAACGGCGGAGGATTCACCCTTTTAGCTTCGCTCGGGCAAAATGTAAATGAGCTTTTATCGGCACTCAGACAAGATATGAATAAATTCCTATCTTGCTCTTCGTTAGATAAAATAAGAATTTCCATTTTGCCCCTCGCTCGCTAAAATAAAATCGTTTCTGCAACGCGGACATAACACAAATTGCTTCTTTTAAAATATCCATTGTCCATATTATCTTTTTCAGTTAAAATTAAATGATTATGAAAATTGATTATGCCAAATTTAAAATGCCGGTATTAGCCGGTTTAGCCGTTATTTTTGTGGGAGCTTTTGTGGCTGAATGGTTTTATCTTTATGACATCAGATATTTTGATAAACTTCTTCATTTATCAGGCGGGATTATATCGGCTTGGTTTTTTTCCGTATTTTTTAGAAAAGAGCTTGGCATATCATCAAAATTTAGAGCGATAATAATAATTCTTTCTGCTACTGGTTTTGTCGGAATTTTGTGGGAATTTGCCGAATATATTTCCGGCGCTTATGTTTCTCAGATAGCGCCGATTGTAGCTCACTATATGTTTATAGGCGATTTGGTTGATACTTTGGGAGACATTTTAACGGATTTAACGGGCGGATTGGGTTTCTCTTTGTCTCTTATTTTTAGATTAAAATTTCGGTAAGATTGTGGATAATCATTCTGACAAAAATCTTAACAAGGGTGATATATATTTTAAATATGGCTTACATCGTAAATATTAAAAAAGATACTTTGGAAAATAAAAATTTCCGCAAGGTTTTATATACTGCCAAAAACAGCCAATTGGTTGTGATGAGCTTGCTTCCCAAAGAAGAGATAGGCGCGGAGATCCATCAGCTTGACCAGTTTATCCGAGTTGAAAAAGGCGGCGGCAAATCAATATTAAACGGCAAGGAATACGAACTCAATGACGGCTCGGCGGTTGTAATTCCGGCCGGCACCGAACACAACATCATTAATACTTCCGAAACCGACGAAATGAAACTCTACACTATTTATTCTCCGCCCAATCATCAGGACGGTAAAATTCACGCCACCAAGGCCGAGGCGATGGCTGATGAGGGCGAACATTTTGACGGTAAAACAAGCGATTAGGTTGAGAAATTAGGGCAACAAAGGCTGACCCTTTATGATTACTTGTTTTTTACCCACTTTTTGATAGTGTAACGGCAATGCTTTTTAACAAAAAAGAGAGATATTATGAATATCGCGCGGTACATTGATCATACGCTGTTAAAACCGGATGCAACCGAGAAACAAATTATTGCGCTTTGCGAAGAGGCGAAAGAATACGGTTTTTATTCAGTTTGCGTTAATCCTATTTGGGTTTCTGTCTGCCGTAAGTTCTTGCTGGATTTGCCGATAAAAGTATGTTCTGTCGTCGGCTTTCCGTTGGGCGCAAATTTGTCGTTAATTAAAGCCACAGAAACAATTTGGGCGATTAGAGACGGCGCAGATGAAATTGATATGGTCCCGAATATCGGAGAATTAATAAGCGGCGGTTTTTATTCTTGCCAGCGAGATATTGAACAAGTTCGTAGAATTGTATCAAAGGCGGTTCTTAAGGTTATAATTGAAACTTGTCTGTTGACCGATGAAGAAAAAGTAAAAGCGTGTCGGATTGCCGAACTTGCCGGCGCCGATTTTGTAAAAACATCAACGGGTTTTTCTTCGGGCGGCGCGACGGTTGAAGATGTGCGGCTGATGCGTAAAACAGTCGGGAATCGGCTTGGCGTCAAAGCGGCCGGCGGAATTAAAACTTATAAAATGGCAAAAGCGATGATTGAAGCCGGAGCCAATCGTCTTGGTTGTTCAAATAGCGTCGCTATTGTTCGCGAAGCGATGGAAGCCGAAAAAACCGATAAGTAGAAAAACCCCCGTTTAAATAGGGGGTTTATTTGTATGCTTCGGGATTCAGAAATTCTCTGCACAAGGCGAGAAAAATCGCGTCTTCCAATATTTTATCTCTGCCCATTTTCTTTCCGGTATACCATAAGAACGGATCTTTTTCTTGGATGCCGCCGAGCTCTTGCGCCACAACACCGGCTTCTGAATCGTTTGCTTTGATAAGCTGGACTACTTTGGTCGGGGTTTCCACGGCGGCTGAAAAGGCCTCTCCGACGATCTCGCCTTTTTGATTGACGACAATGCACGCCGCCAATTCAAAGTATTTCTTATTTTTGAGAGCGATCCCGCTTTCAATGCCAAGACCGTAATCGGCATCCTTGCTTTTTCCCAAAGCGTTTTGCGCTCTGTTCGTCGCCCCCGCGACGATTTCTTTTTCCGAAAACGGCTGTTTGGGAACATCGGATTTGACTTGATAGCCGGCGATTTTTGCGTTAATGCCCGCCCGATTAAAAGCGTTTGCAACCGCCCGCAGTTTTAATTTGCTGATGGTGCCGACGGCAATTTTAATACTATTCATAATATTTTCCTTCTTTATCTTTTCTGCTTCTGTCGTTAAACCAATCTTTTCATCAATTCTTCCGGAGTATTAATGATTTCGGTAATAAGTATGTCTCTGCAGATTTCCCCGCCTTGTTCAGGCGGTTTTTCCGGTTCAAGAGCGTAAATTATTAAATCTTTACCTTGAGCAAAACCAAGTTCAAGAGTGGTGTTATTGCCGGAATAGCCGCCTTTATTGTATAAAAAACAAACATTTGACTTGGCAATGCGATTCAAATGGGCGAAAACCATCCCGGGCACTCTTGTACGGTAGGATTCGGACAAAAGCCGGTCTTTTTCTTTTTTCTTAAGCATTTTTTTTCTTTGCCGCTCAAAATTGGGCTCAAATACGACCGGCACTCCTAATTTTCTCAATCGTTTGGCGAACTTTTCTATTTCTGTCTTAAAACTTTGGGAACCGCAAATAACGACCGATTTCATGGCAACTCCTCCGTTTTTAATGTGCGATTTATAATTTCATAACAAAAAAAGTTTTTTTACGCAAATACGGCCGCGGCGCCGCAAAACAAAAACCCGATATTTATCGGGTCGCTTTGTCTTTTCTACATTTTTAAATGACTCCTCCTCGCGGCAAGCCGCGAGGTATCAAGAGGAGGCTTCGCCTCTTGATACCGCCGCAGAGCGGCGGAGTATTCACCCTTTTAGCTTCGCTCGGGCAAAATGTAAATGAACTTTTATCAGCACTCAGACAAGATATGAATAAATTCCTATCTTGCTCTTCGTTAGATAAAATAAGAATTTCCATTTTGCCCCTCGCTCGCTAAAATAAACGCAAAAGATTGCCCCTTTTCGGTTTAATAATCGGCCAGGCCGATTGGCCTTCTTTGCAGGAAAGAATGTTCGCCGCGTTAAGTCCGCTTAATACCGCTCCCTCCATGCCTATTTCCAGCTTTGAAATCCAGTCGCCGGCCAAAATAAAGTTGTCAACGGGGGATTGCTGGTTCTCCGGCCGGTACAGCGAGCTTATTTCCGGCGCGGCCTTATGGTACAAAACACCGGGCCAGATGTGGGCAAGAAGATGTTTTTCTACTCTGGCTTTCTGCGTTTCAGGGAAAACACGCCGCATATCTTGAACCAATTTGTTTTTCAACGCTTCAGCCGGCCACATTTTTAGATTATCGCCGTCGTCGGATAAGGTGTCAAAGACGCTTTGTTCGGCATATCGGCGCATAATGTTTGAGATGTCCATTATGCCATTGAAAGGAAAATAATGCCTGTCCAATCCGGTAAGATTATCTTCATAAGTATATTTTTTATCCAGCCAAATTCGGGAAATCGTCAGAGACGCGCCTTTGTATTTGCCAAGCTTTCTGAAATAACCGAACTGGCGGAACGGATGGTATTCGTCGGCCAGGATTATTTCGGCAAGCTGATGCGGCTGAAGACAGGAAATGACATAATCTGCTTCAAAAAATTTTGGAGACGGTTGGGGCGGAGGAAAATAGCCGTTTATTAGTCCGCATTTGGGACAGCTGATTTTTGGAGTTGCGTTGGGAAAACGCGCGCCGCAATTTTTACAGACGAACCACGGCCCGCAATTATGGTCAATCGCAGAAATTCCAGAAGTCCGGTATTTTCCGTTTTGTCCGATTCCGACTGCCTCGTGATTAAAAAGAAACTTCACTCCGAAATTTTTCAAAAAAATGACCCACGGAGCGATAAGGCCGGGAGTGTAATTGTCGTTTATCATTTGGTATCCTAAGGCGTCGGAATGGGAAAGAATAACTTCATAGAACAGTTTGGCGAACTTCGGTCCGACTTGTTCGCTTGGCGGCAAATTGGTTATGGAATAGGTGATCCGCGCCATCGCCTTGACAGCTTCTTCGGTCATGCCTAATTTTTTGCAAAAGCCGTAAAAATTGTATTGGTCGGATGCGGGCGGAAGGTCTTTTCCGCCGTGGCGAAGGCAGAAAAGAAAAAATCTCAAAGTGCTGATTTTATCTAAAAAACCGCAGCTGTCAAAATCCCAAAGAATTTTCAAGCCATGGAAGGGAGCGGGAAGTTTTTTAGCCAGAGGAGAAAGAGCAAGTGAAGATTTTCGGCCGTTTTCGTCAAAAAAGAAAAACCTGTCAAATTTGGGGGTTAAGTTTGCGGTTAGGTCGGCGGAACCGTACAAAGAAATAAATTTGAGCAAATAGAGAAAGTTAACATAAAGGGTCGGGAATATCATGTGCATGGGATATTGGATTTCGTCTCCGCCGGCGTCGCGGTGGTCGCGCCATGACGAGGTGCATCCGCCGGCCGTGGGCGCTCTTTCAAAAACGGTAATTTCAAATTTTTCGCTTTGAGACAAGGCTGTGGCCGCGGAAAGTCCGGCCAATCCGCCGCCTACAATAACAACTCTTTTTTTAGACATTTCTTTTCTCCATTGTTCTATTTTAAGGTGCTTTTGGGCGGTTTCATGATAAAATTTTTTTACCGGACTTGCAAGTCCGCGGTATTTTTATTAAGATTTTGCAAATCCAAGTTATTTGAAAATTGCGATAAAAGCGATAAGGGAGGTTCAACTTGAAAACTATCGGGAACGGCGCGGCGGCAAAGAAATTTTATTTGATTACGATCCAATCACTGCTCTATGTTTTTCTTTATTATGTTACCAATTATGCCGCTTATTTGAGAAGCATTGACCGGCGGTGGATCGCTATTCCGGCGGTTGATTACCAAATTCCGTTTTTGGATTTTTTCGTTTGGCCGTATATATCGGCTTATGTTTTAAATACCGTCGGAGTTTTTCTGATAACCAAGAATACGGAATATGAGGAATTTAAAAAAATTACCGCCGCTTATTTTACGAATCTTATTGTTTTGGTTGTTTTTTATTTTGTGATTCCGATGAGGGCGGTGCGAGCGGATATTGACCCAAACGGGTCGTACAGTTTATGGGCGATGAATATTTTGCATGGGGCGATGTTTCCGTACAATACTTTTCCGTCGGCCCATGTTTCTTATTCTTTTTTAACCGGCCTCATCGCTTATTCCGGAAAATACAAATACCGCACATTTATAATCATTGATTCTTTGCTTATTGTCCTGTCCACGCTTTTTATAAAAGAGCATGTTTTGATTGATGTTGTCACCGGTATTATTCTTGCCACGGTATGCCACAAGGAAAAGGACAAACTGTACCGGCTGTATGCTTATCTTTACAAAAACTATTTCAGCCGTGCGCAGAGTCACATTTGAGCGGGAAAACCCCGCTTTTTATTTTAGCGAGCGAGGAGCAAAATGGAAATTCTTATTTTATCTAACGAAGAGCAAGATAGGAATTTATTCATATCTTGTCTGAGTGCTGATAAAAGTTCATTTACATTTTGTCCGAGCGAAGCTAAAAGGGTGAATGCTCCGCCGCTCTGCGGCGGTATTAAGAGGCGAAGCCTCCTCTTAATACCTCGCGGCAAGCCGCGAGGAGGATTTACTTTCAAATTTCTTTTTTATTTTTTAAATTACCGTAAACGATGCTCAATATTTTGTGTCTTAAAATATAGCGTTCGTTATATTTTAAGAATGTGTTTGCTCTGTGTTGCGAGTGGTAAATGCACTCCAAATTGTGATATGATTACAACACATGGGTATTATTAAATTTTTTGATAAACTGGAAGACAAAATTAGGCATAAATTGAGCCGGTACGCGGTGGTTTACGCGCTTATTGTCGGTTTTGCGGTGGTGCTTTTTTGGGATGGGGTGGAACGGTTTGTCGGAGGTTTTGATTTTTTTACGCCGGAAATTTCCATAATAATAAGTGTAGTTATCCTTTTGTTAACCGGCACGATGGTCTCCTTTTTTATCGGAAATGAAACCATAATTTCGGGATTAAAGACCGAGAGAAGAATAGACCAAAAGACGGAAACAGATATCAGAGCCGAAGAGGAAAAAATCAACCATCTCCATCGCGTCATAGAAGAGATTCGGCAGGATGTCGCCGAGATCAAGAAAAAATTGTTGCAGTAAAAAAGCGGGCCGCTTGTGTTATCGGGCCGTTAGCTCAGCGGTAGAGCACCTCATTTGCAATGAGGGGGTCGCCGGTTCAAGTCCGGCACGGTCCACCAGATTTGATTTTGTTTGATAAAAAACCATGTCAAAACAAATTACAATTACGGCAAAATACTTCAGTCAATATAGGCATAAATTAGGTTTTTCTAAACAAGCGGACACAAAGGACTTTTTTGGCGCGAAAGATATTACGCCGGCAATTGATTTAAATTACATCAAACTTCTAAATGACAGACTTTATGGCATCATTGATAAAATTAATGACATTGTTGCAAAAGAAATAAAGATTGATAATCTTGCCGCTTTCAAAAAAGAACATATAGACCGTTCGCTTGAAATTATTAAAGCAAATAATATTTTGCCCGCGCTGAATAATCAAGGCAGAAGGCCGGAGCAAGTTTATTATTCCTGGATGAGGGGTTTCGTTTTATCAAATTATTTTTTGAAAGCGCTCGGGCTGATTTTTGAGGTAGACACTTCAAGCATAGATTTAATCGGCGATGATGATTTGAAAACCGCCGAAACTTTTAAAAGAACTCCCAAGGCCGATTTAGAAATAAAATTAAACGAAAAAGAAAAAATCCGGATAGAAATGCAATCCGGATTTACGGGAATAAATGACATAAAACAACATAAAGTTTTGGAAGCAAAAAGAGTTTTTCGCGACTTAGGTTTCCACACTTTGGCAATCCATTTTGATTTATATAATGGACAGGTTGCCTTTGTTAAATTAGATGAAATTGGAGAAGACAGCGTAAATTGGATTACAAGACAACAAATGGAAGGACAAACGGTTTTTAACATTGAACAAAATTATTTCATTTGGAAAATTACGGAAAAACCGATGAAATATAAAGAAATAAATTTTGGTTAATCATATTTCGCATGATTAAAAAAAAGAAACTGAAGGTAATTGATTTATTCTCCGGTGTCGGGGGACTAAGCTATGGTTTTGCCTGTGATGATAATTTTGAAATCATTGCGGCAAACGAGATTTTACCGAATATTGCAAAAGCATATTCGCTCAATCATCCTGCGGTCAAAATGTATGCCGAAGACATAACAAATTTTAACGCGCAAAAAATTAAAAAAGATTTGAATATTAAAGCGGGAGAGGTTGAAATTATTGTTGCCGGACCGCCTTGTCAGGCATATTCAACCGTTGGAAAAAGATTGGCCAACGACCCGAGAGGAAAACTTTTTAAAGAATATTATCGGGTTTTGAAAGAATTTAACCCAAAATTTTTTATTTTTGAGAATGTAAGGGGACTTTTATCAATACAGGGCGGCGAATTATTTAAAACAATTATTTCTTGTTTTGAATCACTTGGATACAAGGTGCAATATAAACTCTTGAATGCCGCCGATTATGGCGCGCCGCAAATTAGAGAGCGGGTTATGATTATTGGATCAAAACTTAAAACAGATTTTCAATATCCGGAACCCACACATTATAATCCGGAAGAAGCGCCGGATTTATTCAATAAAAAGCTCAAGCCGTATTTAACGCTTGAAGAAGCAATCGGCGATTTGCCTTTTATTAAATCAAACGAAGAACGATTTGAATATTCATCTGATCCGAAAAATGATTTTCAAAAATTAATGCGCAAAAACGCGCCGGTAAAATTAATGGATCATAACTCGCCGAACAACAATGAGAAGCTGGTAAAGATAATGGAATTATTGCCGGACGGCGGAACCCCGGAGAATTTGCCAAAAAATTTGCGTCCGGCATCCGGATTTAAAAATACTTATTGCCGTCTTTGGTGGAAAAGACCGGCGACGACCATAACACGAAACTTAAGCACGCCGTCGTCATCTCGGTGCATACACCCGAAAGCTCCACGACCGCTTACTACGCGTGAGGGTGCTCGGATTCAATGTTTCCCTGACTCTTATCAATTTTACGGTTCAAGGGGGGATAGAAATTTACAAGTTGGGAATGCCGTGCCGACATTTTTGTCTATTGTTATGGCAAAAGCAATTTTAGAAAACTTTAAAAATGAATACAAAATTGTTAAAGAAAAAAGCCCCAATGAGTCATTGAGGCTTTACCGCGTTTCTAGTCTTACGGTCTGAACATTATCGTCAGGGAATCGCCGGGGGTCAGTTTGAACTTATAGCCGTGGCTGGCTATGGCGTACACCGTTCCGGCTCCGCCTCCGATAAGCGCTCCTTTGGCGGCCCCCTTCTTGCCGTCGGCAAGCGCGCCTATTCCGGCGCCGATGGCCGCGCCTCCCAAGATTTTTTGCCAGCTATGGGAGTCGTCTTTTTCCGCCGTGAATTGGATTGGTTCTGTTTGAGAAGATATATCGTAGGTTTGTTTATTGACGAAACTGTCAACAATCAATGATTGCGGTTGAGCTGTAACCAGATATTTGTTTTTCTCCAAAGTCGGTTTTACTTCGGTTATTTTCAGAGTGATTATGCTGCGGTACGGATAAAATGCTTTATCTTGGTAAACGAATTTCTCGTTTGGTCTGGCGATAATCAGATCTTTGCCGGAAAATTTATTATTCGGCGCCATGATTACGGTGTTAACCGGAATTAACGGAACGACCGGCGAGGTAATTTCTTCTTGCTCGTTTAGGTTTTCCGAAGGGGGATTTGGGGGAATAATTTCATTTTCGTTTTGCGGTTGTTCTATTTCGGAAAGTCTGTTATCGGTTTCAACATTGTACGCATTTTCCGCCTCAATTTTATTTTCTTGTTGTTGAAGCAAGGCAGAAGATTCTTCTTCGGCTTTGCGCTGAAGCGCTTCCGCTTCGGCGGCCCGCCATGGGCGAGGCTCGCTAACGGCGGCCGCTTTTTGCGCATCTGCGAGTTTTTGTTTGTCGGCAATCTTTTTTTCAAATTCAAACTTAGCTTGCTTAACCACCTCGTTGAGTTTATCGGTGGTGATTGGTTTTATCTCTTGGCCGAATCCGTTGAAATTCTTTTGACCGTCAAACCATTTGTACAAATGATATTGTTTTTGTTGGTCTTGTGTCCAGCCGATCAGCGGACGGGGTTGTTCGCTGTTTTTTGCGGCGATTTGGTCAAAGAAGACCATCGGTCGGCCGGTAGAATTGTCAATAATTAAATCTTGTTCGGTGTATCGGTACGACAGTTCAACCGCTACGGTTCCGGTTGTTTTTTCAAGAATATGACCGTTGAAAATCCGGTTGGCAATCGCTTCCGGCGTTGCGGCAAAAATTGTCATCAAAACCACTGGAATCAGAACCAGCGTTTGAAAACGCTTTTTGAAAAACATAATTGTTTTGCTTTGCCCCGGCAAAATAACGGCAAAAAATAACAGCATCATTATTCCAAGAAAGATTCTAAGAAGCGTCGGATGTTGCTGTCCCTGATCAATACCGAGATAAAAAAGCATGACCATAATTAGGAACAGAATATTTGATAATCTTTCTATTTCTTGTTTGGCGATTGCCGATAATTGAGACAGTCCTTCAGCCATTATCCGCGCCGGAGCGGAGATAACGGCGAAATAAAATAATCCGCCGCTTCCGATAAGTATTCCGAAGAGCAGAAGCATATTGCTGTCAAACTGAATGCTCGCCCGAACTAAAATATCGGCTACCAGCACGGCGAGACCCGCGCGGATTCCCGCGCGAATGAGAGCTTCGCAATAAGACACGAATGCTTCCGTAACCCAATCGGCTCCGACCCAAATCGTACGGATGAGCAGTTGTGTGAATTTCAGAATCATAGCAACCTCCTCCAGCCGCGAGTTTTGCGGGTTTGACGATGGGTTTCTATCTCTTCGCTTTTTTGAGACAGAAATCCGTTTGCTGATTGCAGGGCGTTGTTCCATTCCTGCGTCGTTCCCAAGATTGAACCAAGCAGATCTCTGAATTTGCGGTCATTCGCGATTTTTTCCGACAATTCCCGGCGCATTAGAGGCAATGCCGAAACCATGATTTCTGTTTGTTCCGCCTCCGGAACATCGGCAATTTTCATGCCGGTGTGAGTGATGGTTTCCACAAGCGCTTCCTGCAGCATAATGGCAATCGGGTTCTTTTTGTCCGGCATTGTTCGGATTGCTCCGCCTAACAAATATAGCATCCATTCGACACTCATTTTGACTGATTTTGGCCACGATTGAACTTCTTGAATTGTTTTTTCGCGGTTAAATATCGGGCCGATAACTCCGCTGTCAATCAGATGAATTATTTTCCCAACCGCGGTGTTAGCCAACAAAACGAGCAATTTTGGATGTTTCTCAATTACCCCCGCGACTACATTAGTCATTGTCAAAGACCTCCGCAGAGATTTTAACATATGTTGTTAATTTGTCAATTATTTGCAAATAAAACCGCAATTTGTTATGCCTGTTTTAATTTGCACATTGAAAAAGGGGTTATCATGAAATCGTTGAAGAAAATCTTTCTAAGTTTATATGCCGTTGTTTCTTTGGTTGCAATATTGGTTTCAGTCGGATTGCTTCTTTTTATCTTCAGCGGCGACAAGAAAATTTACAAAAATTATGTTGAGGTGGTTGTTTCGGACCGAGAGCCCGTGCTGTTGAATGAAGAAGCCCAGCTTCGCAGGAAAATAATGGACGCGGTAGGAGGAGCGGGCGAGCGCTCAAAGCCGCCGACCGAAGGAACTTTTGTGGTTATTCCGATAACCGGTCCCATTTTTAATTCCAACGATTCGGAGTACCGGGAAATTTTAGAACAACTTTTTATCGCTTCCAATCTTAGCCAGAATGTTAAAGCGGTTATTTTTTGGGTTGACAGTCCGGGTGGCGGAGTGACCGCCAGCGACGATCTTTTCATGGAAATAAGCAGTTTAAGAATTAAAGGAATTAAAACCGTTTCTTTTATTCACGGTTTGTCCGCTTCCGGCGCTTACTATGCGACTGCTTTTTCCGATAGAATGATAGCGTCGCCCATGGCAATTGTGGGAAGCATCGGAGTGATCATTAAATTTTTTAATTTTAGAAAATTGGCCAAGGGCGTGGGCGTAGAAGTGGAAACGGTAAAATCAAGCGAGATGAAAGACATCGGCTCGCCGTTTAAAAGAATGTCCGGGCGGGAACGGGCGGTGTTTGAAAAACTTATTCAGCACAGTTTTGTCAGATTTAAAATGATAGTTAAATTGGGAAGATTAATGTCCGAGCAGGAAGTGGATGAAGTGGCTACCGGAGAGGTTTGGAGCGCTTCGGACGCAAAGGATAAACATCTTGTTGACAGAGTCGGATATTTTGACGAAGCCATTGTTGCCGCGGTTGAATTAACCGGAGTTGAAAATCCGAAGATTATTGCGTATCAGAAACAACCCGGGTTTCTTGATTCCGTTATGGATAAATTAAACGGATTGGCGGGGGAGCCTTCGGTG
>Ga0209541_10003051_pt1 | contig 31105 bp, 43 predicted proteins | sample RifCSPlowO2_01_FD_184027 | JGI IMG/M metagenome (GOLD analysis project Ga0209541, IMG submission 184027) | Groundwater microbial communities from Rifle, Colorado - Rifle CSP2_plank lowO2_0.1 (SPAdes) (version 2) | ecosystem: Environmental > Aquatic > Deep subsurface > Groundwater | place... | reverse complement strand
TTTCGGGGGCAGAAAATTTCACAATTCAACAAAAAATTTTCTTGCATCCAGAAAACCCCACGAACAAACCACACACTTTAGTGTGTGGTAAAACTAAAGGGTTTTCTTGATATATAAGTATCATTCTCAGGGTTATAAGAAAACTTAATTTTTCCTTGCTCGCATAATAAATATACATCCATCTCAACAAAACAAAATTAATGTTTTTATTTATTTATATAATTGAAAACATATTTAGAAATAAGCACAATTTTATCTTTTTATTTTCCTCTCAAAAATTACTCCCCTATCTTGTCGTACTCCATTATTAAAATCATAAGGGGCAAGGTCCATCAAGTCCGCATCTCCTTCATTCACTATTTCTTCAACTGTTCTACATTCATATCTATGTGATCCCACAATTATCCTTTCAGCCGGTCTAACTACTCTTAAAATAGAATTTCCAATAAGAACAAAATTATACCCTATTCTCTCTAAATCAATTGGATTTGCCATTTTTATTAATTTTTTAGTTATCCTCTTGTTATTAAGTCTATTTATTAATAGGCTTTCTCCACTTTCTTAATGATATAACAAAACCCACAATCTTATAACTATATTTATTTCCCAGCCCATTAATAATTTCTTCTGCTATTTTCTTTACATTTTCTTTTTCATGTCCTGCTGCTTTCAATACAGAAACCTTTACATTCTCGCGAGTTTTGAAAGAATTTTTTATTACATTTATTATTCCTTCATTTAAACCATTCTTGCCTATATTTATCTGCATTTTAATAGCCAAATCTCCTCTCATAACCGGGGTGATCAAACCACTCCAAGATTATTGAGATTATTTCTACTTTATTTGGGGTTGTTATTGTATAGATTAATCTCCAGCCATCAGGCAAGTCATACTTCCATAAATTATTCACAGAATATTTTTGAATATACTCTTTTGGAATTAATCTTTTAGGAAGCTGAATGCCGCAAAAAGCATTTTTTCTTATTTCTTCTATTGCCTTTTTAATATGTTTCTTAATATCATCATTTTCATCCAGAGAATAAAATTCTTTCTCTACTTTTTCATTAGCAAACACAACTTTTGATGGCTTTATAATTCTCATATCTTTATTTCCTTTCTTTTAGCAAATCTTTTAGCTACTTCTGGGCTCCAAATATATCCTATTGTTCCTTTGCTGTCAATTGCTATCTTGTTTATGCTCTGCAGATAATATATAATAATAAGATAAGTTTGCCACATCACTTTTCTTGGCAGTTTTTTCCACAATTCTGTTCTATTGAATTCACCAGAATACTTTTTTATAGTTTTCTCTACCATTAATACTGTATCTAGAGTTGGGGATCTAGCAAATATGTTTTCTTTTAATTCAGTTTCCATATTTATTTATATATCAGTTGATATATAAATCTTTCGGTTTATATTTATTTGCATTTTTCTAACTTCTCCCTTATTCTTTTAATATCACTTTCATTTATTTTAGATAACACTTCTTTTGACTTGTTTAGGAAAAAAGGAGCTTGTATCATTACAAAGTCAGAATCTTCTTTCTTAACAATCTTATCAACATAATATTGGGCTATATTTCTTACATTAAAAGCCTTGTTTATTAGCTTTATATCTTCTTTAGAGTAAAAATCATCCAACATAACTTTCATAAACTCAAGAGTGCAAGAATGAATCTCACATTTAACTCCTATTTTCATCAAGGTAGCATACAAGGAATAATACATTGAATAATAACAAGCAGAAATAGCAAATTTTAGATTATAATTTTTCTCTCTATTCATAGTTCCTAAAGCATCTTCAGCCATTTTTATATAGCTGGATGCAAGATTATCATTAGGCTCAATTAATTTAATACTATCTTTCTGTTTGTAACACCATTTTATGCTAACCATATTAATTCGATAAATTCTTCAACTCCTTTCAAAATTATGTGATTTTTAATTATTTCTTTTATAAATTCCTGCTTAATATTAACTTTTTTCTTGTCAGATTTTATTGCATTTATTTTTAATCTATAGATTTTTTCTAAATCTTCTGTTTCAGCAATTTTTCCGATAACAAAAATATCCAAATCAGATTTTTCATTAGATTCTAATTTAGCATAACTGCCAAAAATGATTGCAATGCCAGAACTTCTGTTTTCTATTTTTTCAAACAATTCCTTAAATTTTTTATATTTTTCAATAAACTTTATTTTTCTATTTATCTCTATCATCTTTACTATTTCTTTAATTTGGGGATTAAATTTATTTAAAAAATAATACTTATTCTTGCCTTCTTTTGTGAATTTTAATATGTTTTCTTTTTCTAATCTGTTTAAAATATTAGAAACTGTTTTCTGATTCATTTTTAGTTTTCTTGCCACACTTCTTCCATAAATCTTTCTATTATAATCTGACGAGAACTCAGACAATACATCTAAGATTTTATTATTAAGTATCATATTACTCATATGAGTAAAATACTATTTAAATCTTTCTATATCTTCTTTTTTTACTAAAATTTCTTTGAACTTCTTGACCCCAAAAGTTCCTATTTTCATTTTCTTTTCCTTGAAAATATCTTTTCCTAAGAAATAATGAACTTTTACATCTTTTTTGTTCTTTTTCCAGTCTTGAGAATATTTAGCTATGAATAAAGCAGCTTCATAAATATCTTTTTTGCTAGCTTTTTTCTTGTCAGCTTTTATTTCAGCAAATGGAGAACCTTTTTCTTTTGTATGCAGAACATAATTATCTTTTTCAGCTTGTTTTATTAAGAGTTCATTACTCTCTTTATCTTTTCCTGATAAAACCAACTTGCCAGATGAGGTGATAAACTTGCGGAAATTCATAACTATCTTAATAATTCAACATTTTTAAATCTTGCAATGTCGGAATTGCAAAATTCCGAGCACTATCAGAAATCTAATATGAGATTTCTGAAGCTTAGAAAAAATAGGAAATTACAAATAAAAACTATATGCCTTTAATAATGAAAAAATTTATATAGCTAGTGAAAGTGAGATTAATATGCCAAACGATAAAAAAATAATCGGAGGAATTATAGCTCTTTTTATAGGATTTTATGTTCTACTGCAAACAACAGGGATAGAAAAATTATTTGGTTTATTGATTATGGCTGTCGGCTTATACTTTATTCTTTCAAGTATACAATAACAAAAATGAAAACTAAGTTTGAAAAGAATAGACTGGATTTAGCTTACAAAAAACAACTTACTTATTTAAACGCTGTAGTTTTATTAGCAACTATTGGTGCCTTATCTTTTATCGGAACATTTATATGGAATAAGGAATATCTTATATATGGTCTTCTTCTGATGATTATAATTTGGATTATATCTTTTTCCTTCTATAAAAAAATAGACAAAAATATTAGGAATATTTCAGAAGAAATAAAAAATCTATAAACTTCTTTAACATTAAAACCCAAAAAACTACAAACTCCTAATAAACCAATTAACAACTTTCAAGCATCTTTTTTGCAAATTCCAAGTTAAAAGATTTTTTGCCTTTTCATAATCTAACCATTTATAGCTGATATGCTCGTTTTTATCAATTTTCACTTTTCTTTTTTTTACCTCAACTGCAAAAAGCTTGAAAGTCTGTCCTTTTATTCCAGGCCTATCCTCTAATTCTCTTCTATAGTCAAATTTCCCATTAACTTTTAAATCTAAAATCTTTCTTGGTTTTAATCCTGTCTCTTCTTTCAGCTCGCGAATAACAGCTTTCTCATCATTTTCTCCTTTTTCTATACCAGCTTTAGGAAACTCCCATCCTTGCCAGTGCAAAATTCTTTCAAGCAACAAATAAGAAATTTTCTTTCCTTTCTTAGCATACACAACCATAAATACACCTTTTCTGTATTTGCTTTTCATTTTAACTTCTTCTCGAAAAAATAAACTTTTTTTCCTAAATTAAACCCCCGTTTTTTGATAAATTCATGCATTTCTTTGTCATTTATTTTGGTTATTCCTGCAATTGTACTAATTTTATTTTCTCTGCATATATCCTCAAATTTTTTATAAATCATGCCTCCAATCCCTTTGTTTCTATATCTCTTTTCAACAACAAAATCTGTCCAATAAGCATATCCTTTTTTCTTAAAAATTTCAGCAGTCAGTACTCCTATAACTTTTTTATTTTCCTCAGCAACTAATACCACATCCTCTTTTTTTTCAATTATAGATTCTTTAACATAGTTTTTAGTATATTCAGAATCAACTTTATCTTTAGAACATTGCAATTCAGGAGCTCCTTTTAACAATCTTAGTATTGACTTCCATTCATTAATTTTGGCTCTTTTTACCTCAATTTTCATTTTCTCCAAAAATCTATTGCTTGTTTTAATTCTTTATGCCCTTTTGCATATTCTTTTAGAGAAATTCCTTGCGTTGTTGCTTCAATAGCTTGTCTTGCAGCTCTTGCTCCCCATATAGTTCCAGATGGATGCCCGTGTAATCCGCCACCACACTGCAAGATAATATCTCTTCCCAAATGCCTAATTAAATATGGAAAATGTAAAGGATGTAAGCCTCCTGAACATACAGCAAAAACAGGCTTGATATTATACCAGTCCTGGCTTAATCTAATTTTAGTTTCTTTAACTTTTTTATTTTCTATTTCATCTTTTAATTGAGAAACCTCTATTAAGTTGCCTTCTAATTTTCCTATAACAGTACCTATATGTAAGGAATCAACTCCTATTAATCTAGATATATCTGCAATAGTCATCATAGAAATACCATGTTTTTTGTTTCTTGTAAAAGCAGCATGCATTGCTCTATGAGCATGTATTGCTAATTTAAAATTAGCTTGTCTTAAAGTTTGTAAAGCAGAAAAACCAGCTGTTAAAATATCTAACATAACATACTTACCTCCTAAATCCTCTACTAATTCAGCCCTTCTTAACATTTCTTTTGTTTCAGCTGTTACATTAACCAAATAAGCTTTTTTCTCTCCAGTTTCTTCTTCTGCTTTATTCTGCATTTCTAAAGTTCTTGCAATTCTTTCTTCGAAAATATTGAATTTTTGGCTTGATAAATTCTCATCATCTTTGACTAGGTCACAACCACCTTTCCAAGCCCCATATGCAACTTTTGCGTGATCTTCTGTTTTTAATCCTAATTTAGGCTTAATTATAGTTCCTAACAAAGGCCTATCATAAATTTTTAACATTTTTCTTATGCCACTAATTCCGTATTTAGGGCCAGAAAAACTAGAAAGAATAGTTCTAGGAAAACTCACATCTTCCAATCTCAAATTCTTTACAGCTTTCATCCCAAAAATATTTCCTGCTATGCTTGACAAGATGTTAGGAGCATTTCCTTTCTCAAATAATTCAGAAGGATAAGCTATTTTCACTTTTTTGTTTTTTTCAGAAATAGAAAAAACTTTTGCTCTTAATTTTTTAACATATTCTTTTTCGCTAGAAACATCAGTCCAGGTTCCTACTGATGATTCTAAAGCAACAGTATTTGCTGCTTTCTTCAAACTTATTCGATTAGGCTCAACTCTAAATAAGCATATTAAATCTTTTTTATTAGGCTTATACTTCAAATCTACAAATTCTAAACCTCTTTTCATATTTAAAATAAAAAAAGAACATTATTAAAACTTTCTACTTAAGTTTGCCTATACTATATATTTCTAATTCTTTTCTTGTAGCTGAAGACAAGGAATTTATATCTACAAATTCTCCACATTCTTCTTTCAACTTTGATTCATATATTTGCAAAAATAAAGTAATATCATATACTTTATTTTCTAAAGCCAGCCAGCAGTCTTGTTCAGAGTTATGTCCTGAAACTTCATTTAAGCTATATTCTATTAATTCCTCTTTTTCTTCCTGCCTTTCTACAATCTTACCAGTAAAATCATTTCTTAGCTTTATTACACCTACAAATCCTAAAACTACTGCAATTACAGCAAGATAAATGAAAATTTTTCTTGGTTCTTCTGTCATGTTTCTAACAAGAAAAAGAAGTATTAAAATCTTTTTATTAAGGTTTCTGAGAAAAATATATCTTTTAGAAATATTTATAAAACATAGATATTTGATATAATCAATAAAAGAGGCAAATTGAAATAATGATTTACTCATCTATTCTTATTCCTGTAATTGCAGTTTTCGCTTTAATAGGACTTATTTCCTTTGGAGTTGTAGCATATAAAAGAAGAATGTCTTTTGGTAGTATAATTGCTGTCTTAGGTTCTGTATTGATAGCAACTGGTTTTGCATGGCTAATTACACAAAACTGGCATTATTTTCCAGCCCCTATAAAAATATTTATTCTTGTTCTCTTTACTTTAGGAGCTTATATAACAGGAGTAATCTTAAAAGAAAAAGATTATCCTGCAATAGCAAAAGCATTATTTGTTACCGGAGCTTTACTTTACACTTTAAGCATATTCTTAATTGCCCAGATTTTTCAAACCAAAATCAGCATTCAGAATTATGCATGGCTTACTCTTCTTGCATGGGTTGGAGTTTCTTTCTCTTCTTATTTTTTCAGTTCATACACCATTTTTATTATAGCTATTTTTGAATTTTTAGCATGGCTTCCTTTGCAGTTTACCGCTTTATTAGAATCAATTAGTCGTGCACATATAACTAATACAGAGAATTTAATCAATTTCCCAGTTTTTGCAGTTTTCCTACTTTTGTTTTTAATTGCAGGAATTTTCTTTTATGGGTTAAGTTTATGGCATCGAGCCTATCAGCATAATTTCTCTAAATTATTTCAATGGGTAACTGTTTTTTATTGTCTTGCTATAGTGTATATTTTAACTTTCCAATATTTAATTCCTATTATTTGGCGGGGAGAATGGAAAATTCCTATATTTAGTAGTCCAATTATATTCTTATTTTCCTTTACTATAATAAGTTTAATCTCTTTTGTTTCAGGAATTTTTGTAGCTTTAAATCAACAAAAAGCTTCTGCTAAAGAAATATTCATAGTTTTAGGTATAATAATTATTGTAATAGTACTTTTACTTTTAACTAAACTTCCAGCAAACGTTCTAGGGACTTGTTACATCAAAAATTGTTATGATTTTAAAAACCAAAATGAGTGTAATAATGCACCATTAGATTTAGATTGTGCATGGAAGACAGAAGGTTCTTATTCTAGATGCGAAAAAAGAGACTGTTATGATTTTAAGGATAAATCTTCTTGTAGTCCAAACTATTACACTCTCGGCTGTAAATGGGAAAATACTTCTTATTCTACACAAGAAACTTGTCAAGAGATAGATTGTTACTTATTAAAAGATCAATCATCATGTCTAAGTGCTCCACCAAAACTAAAATGTATCTGGCAGAATAATCTTTGTAGTCGGAGTTATTCTGAGGTCGTTGCTAAAGGTGGTACTGTTAAAAATAAATGTAGTCCTTATGACAATAAAAAATCAGAATGTTTACCACATTCAGAATGTGGTTGGAGAGCAGGAGATTCTTACTGGTGGGGTGGGAGTAAAGGTAAAAGTGTTCCTTTAGTTTTATGGTTTGTATGGATAATTATAAACATATTTTTTGTACTTTTAACGTTAGGAGTTATAGGTTATGGAACTTTAGAGAAGAGTCCAGCAATAATAAATTTAGGAATTATGGCGTTTGGTGGAAATATTCTCACAAGATATATAGGCTTCATAATGGATTTATGGGGTTATATGACTTTATCCATAATTTTTATTAGTGGTGGAATTATTTTGATTTTCGCAGGTTGGCTTATAGAGAGGTGGAGGAGAAAGCTTGTAAGAGAAGTAATAGGAGAGGTAAATGAATAACTATACAAAACTTATAATTTTTGCAGTTATATTTTTGTTAGGGTTCTCTATAGCAATAATCATTTTATCTTGGCCTTTCCTTACAGGCAAAACATATGTTCTTGCTACAATACAGCCAATTGGTCCCTTTGATATTATAATGGGGCAGTATGCAACAATAAATTACGAAATAAACAGACTTTCAAATATTTCAGGAATTACTGGAAATGACTCTGGAAAAGTCATTTATGTTATTTTAGAAAAAGATTCTTCTGGAATTTCTCACCCAATCTCTGTTTCTTTATCTAAACCAGAAAACAAGGAGCTTATTAAAGGAAAGATAGAATATGCTTATGGAAATTCTGCAAGAGTTGAATATGGCATAGAACAATTCTTTTTTGAAAGAGGAGCTAGTTTTTCAATGAGAAATATAACAGTAGAAGTTAAAGTATCTAGTTCAGGAAAAGCAAGAATTTCAAAATTACTACAGAATGGAAAGTCCTTAGATATAAAATACAGAGAATTCAGCATTGCTAGTTAACTTAACTTCTTTTTCTTACTTCCTGCTTTTCTTCTTTATCTATCATTTTAACTTCCAACCCTATTATAAGCTCTTCTACTAACACATATAAACTCTCCTGTTTTAGTGTCTCTGACTTCGAACTCACGCATATTTATATATTTTGGCAGAAATCTAAATAATTTATCATAATCTAAATTTAAAAAACCATAAACTTTTTCTTGAGGATCTGAGTCATCTATATGATATTGCTCTTCTCTTAAACCAGAATATTCTCTAACTATAATATTAACAAAGGCATTATCTATAGTAAATAAATCTACTTCCCTCTCCTTTGCTTTTTCTTCTAATACCTCAACCATTTTTAAATTTTCCTTATTTTCCAGCCTTTATCTGTATCATCTACATAAAAACCTAACTTTTTAATTTTTTCTCTTATCTTATCAGCTTCTTTAAAATTTCCAGCTTTTCTTAACTTTTCTCTTTCTTCTATTAATTTCTTAACTTCAGAAGGAACTTCTATCTTCTCTTTTTTCAGCAAGTCTAAACCAAAAACCTCATCAAATTTTTCTATTGTTTTGATTTTGCCAGAAGCTTTATTATCTCTAACTAACTCCCACAAAACTTTTAATGCATTAGGTATATTCAAATCATCATTTATTGCTTTTTCAAATTTCTCAAGATATTTTTTATTTATTTTTTCATCATCTTTTATCTCTTTAATTATATTTTTCAATCTTTCATAAGAGTTTTTTGCGTTTTCTATATTTTTCCATGTAAAATCTAATTGAGTTCTATAATGGGTTGTCAAATAAAGATATCTTAAAACAAGGGGGGAAAAATTTTTCTCGAGAATATCTCTTAATGTATAGAAATTTCCCAAACTTTTTGACATTTTCTTGCCATCAACAAACAACCATTCATTATGCAACCAATAATTCACAAATTTTTTTCCAGTTGCTGCTTCTGATTGCGCAATCTCATTAGTATGATGAGGAAAAATTAAGTCTATTCCTCCAGCATGTATATCAAAATGCTCTCCTAAATATTTCATTGACATAGCAGAACACTCAATATGCCAGCCAGGCCTTCCTTTTCCTAATTCTGTTTCCCAAAAAACATCTCCCTCCTCTTTAGAATAAAACTTCCATAAAGCAAAATCTCTTGCCTCTTCTTTTTCATAACTATCTTTTCTCATTCTTTCTGTCTGTTTCAGCTTGGAAAAATCTAATCTTGCAAGTTTTCCATAATTTTTGAATTTTTTAATAGAAAAATAAATTCCATCATCTGTTCTATAAGCATATTTTTTGCTGATTAATTTTTTTATCAGAGAAATCATCTCTTTAATATGTAAGGTAGCTTTAGGCATAACCTCTGGCTTTAAAATGTTTAATTTTTTTATATCTTCAAGGAAAGCTTTTTCATATCTTTCTGTCAATTGATTCAACTTGATTTTTTCTTCCTGGCTTCTCTTTATTGTTTTGTCATCTACATCTGTCAAATTCATCACTTGCTTGACTTTATAATTATTATAAATCAAAACTCTTTTTAATATATCAGAGGTTAGATAAGCTCTTAAATTTCCTATGTGAGCATAATCATAAATTGTTGGCCCACATGAATAAAAGCCAACTATTCCTTTATGTATAGGCTTGAAAATTTCTTTTTTTCTTGTCAGTGTGTTGTAAAGTTTTAGTTTTGATTCTGGCATAATTATTCTTCTCCTAAAAGCTTTTTTAATTTATTTTTACTCCTGACGCATTGATTTTTACTCCCTTTAAATGTTTCAAGAGTTATTGTTTTGTCGTAATTATATTTCTTTAATATCTTAACAATTTTTTTCCAGTTTATATTCCCTTTTCCTATCCCAAGATGTTCATCATCTTTTCCACCATGATTATCAGAAACATGAATATGCGCTATTTTGTTTTTGAATCTTCTAAAATAATCTTCTGTTTTATTCTTCTTATAATTTAAATTAGCATGACCAACATCAAGATGCAGTTTTAAATCCGGAACTTTTTTTAAAACATTTCCAACCATGTTTATATCTACACTTGGTTCGCAATTTTCTATCATTATTTTAATATCATATTTTTTGGCCATGGTAATTAATTTTTTAAATGTCTCAATAAAATTCTCTGCTGTTTCTTTTTTACTCAAAAAAGAAAATGCTATTAGATGAATATTGACTAAATTTATGTTTAAATCTGAAAATATTCTTAGATTTTTCTTCATAACTTTTATTGTGGCTTCCCTAAATTCATCTAATTCATCTCCAGGAGTAAGATACCAAGAAGTATGCCCTATTGCAAAAAAATCTTTCTTTTTATATTTATTTAACAACTTCTTGACTTCATTTATGTTTATTTTATTGTAAACCGCCTTTCCTTCCAATGTTAAATCAATAAAATCAAATTTATTTCTAAATGCATATTTTATTTCTTTTTCTAAATCTTTTTTAGGACTATTCATTATTCCAAATTTCATACTACCCTAAGAAAACATGGATATAAAAATCTAACTTATTTCGGCTTTATAGTAACATCAAAGAAGTCTGTATAATAAGGCTCGTTACCAAATTCAACATCTAAATGATAACGAATAATGCACAAAGGACTTCCGACAGGAATTTGAAATCTCGCTAAACCAACATACTTATCTCCAGAAGCTATACTAATTGTATCCTCTCTTCCTGTTATAATCCAAGAATTTGCAGTTGCTTCATTTATACCACACTTCTTTTTTATATCAGGATCAGAAACTTCAACAACATAATGGAATTTTTTGTCTCCTGTAAACCCGGTTTCTAAATTCTGAATTCCAAAAGCAATACCCCAACTTTCTCCTTGTTTTATTTTCGCTTCTTGATTGGCAAGATAAATAACTGTTTTCTTGTCCTCTGTAAATAACTTTCCAATTTCATCCCTTACTTTGTCATTTATAGTATCAATATTGTATTTTGCTCCACTAAATATGCTTCTAATTAAAACTAAACCAAGAATAAGCATAGTCATAGCTAAAACTATAATAACAATTGTTCCTATGCTTAATTCAATTGCTCCTCTTTTACCCGCCACTTTTCTCATTTTCTCTTTTTAACCTCAATTTTCTTTTTTGTTAAAGCTTGAATAATATGCCCTACAATAGCAATTACAATTGCTAATATAATCAACTCAACATTATGAACCCATAAAGCATAAATTAAAATTATTCCTGCTATTAAATGCAAAACACAGTTTATAGGATTTTTATGTAAAGTGCATATATTTTCACACCACATTTTAATTTTTTTTATGAAAACCTCGCTAAAGTTATTAATGCAATTTCTAAAATTGCCAATGCTAAAGATATATTCTTTCTTTTATAATAAATTGCTAATGTAATTGGTATTAAATTAATTACAGCTAAAATTAATAAAATTATTTGTAATGTTTTCATTATACGTACCTCCCAATTATAGCGATTATTAAAGGAATTGTTGCCATTATAATTTCTCCTGTACCGATTAAAAGGGAATTATTTAAAGCAACACCAAAGGTTAGAAATGCTGTAGAAAGCAAGCCAAATGCTAAGACAATTACCGAGAGCAACAATCTTACCTCACCCTCTTTTCTTTCTTTTAACATTATTCCCTCTTTTCTCATGTTAGTTTTAAAGCAAGGTAAACCAAAATTATTTCAAGTATGGCTAACCCAATAGCAATGTTGCTTTTCTTTTTATATATTAATACAGATATTATTATTAAATTCAGCAATGCCAGTAAATAAAGAATTATTTGATTGTTCATCTTAACCACCTGCTCAAAATTGCAGCCAAAAAAGAAATTAAAGCAACAATTGAAGCACCAATCCATTTTAATGTCTCATTTCCTATTGAAGAATATCCCAATCCCCAGAAGATAAAACCCAAACATCCAAATACAATTACAATTAAAGCTAAAATATCACTGGGGTATAAAGCTCCTCTTAAAGCTAAAATATCACTGGGGTATAAAGCTCCTCTTTTTTTCATATTAGTTTCAAGATTTCTTTATTTTTAAATCTTTACAAAAATGGGGATGGCGTGAATCGAACACGCTACAATCCGCATTGTTGTTTAAACAATTCCACGGTATCTGCTCTTGGGACTTCAGCTTCACAGTGTTATTTTTTATAACAATCGTGTGCTCTCCCAATGAGCTACATCCCCATAGATTATGAAAAGCTAGTGCTTTTTTAAACCTTTTCTGTAAGTCGTTGCTTCAGAATATTTATTTAAATTTCTTTTATTTGAAGAGCCAATTAATTCAAACCATCTTTCAATATTAACAAAACCATTTACCTCTATTTTATAGACTATTTTTTGTTTTGAAAATCTTTCATCTGTTCTGACATCTTTTATAAAGCAAGAGTTAATACATTTTGAAGTAACATATCTTCTAATAATCTTAATCAATTTCTTGCTTTTCGAGGAAATTGAAATTGTTGGATATTTTTTACCTTCTTTATTTTTTATAGATAGACATCCATCTGTATCAAAAAAACCTTTTACAAATGATTGCATAAGGACATCATTCTTAATTATCCATAAAGGAACTCCAATTTGTTCTTTTCTTCCTTTTTTAAAACCATTTTCAAACAGATAATTAAAAATAGCTTTTGACCTTACTCTAAGGTAAATTGAATTTTGATATTTCTTCTCAATTTGGCAGGCTTGAATATTAAATAATTCTTTAATTATCCCCGCAACATAACTAAACAAATATTCCTTATCTGAAAGTTTGTTGCCTGCAATTTCAATTACATAATCATATTTTTCATGTAAATTCATATAACCATCTCCTGTTAAAATGCCAAAAAGTTCCGCTAATTTTAAGTTATAGTTTTTAGGAAGAATGACTTTTCTTTTAATATCATTTAAGCTAAAGCTAACCATGGTGATTATAGTACTATGATCTATCTAAACCTTTTTCTCTCAACTCGAAATAAAAAAGCAAGTTGGAAATAATCCACATTCTGTAGTTTTTCGTTTCTCTTTCGAGACGAACAAAACTTGCTGGCATTTATCTAAGCCTCATTAAGAGTTGCATCAGGGAAGTCATCCGTTTCATCATATCTCTCATTTCAAAGCTTCTTTCACAATTCATTGCTCCATGAGAGCTGTGTCGTTTCTGTTATGTTGCTCTTCTCTCGCGAGAGATGCTTCACAGCATTCCCCTAATTGATGTGTGGAACTTCCTCAGAACTCGATTCTCATCTAATGAAAATCTGTCAAGTTAATGACTGAATTCCGAAGCCAGCTATCCAACTTGCTCCTCTTAGCAGTTTTTATCTATTTAAAAACCTTTTTATTGTTCAAGAATTTCTATACTAATCTGAGTCAAAGTTCCAGGCTTCAAATGTTCTTCTAATATTTTAGGCACAACTATAATTGCCTGATTGCCATGTTTTGCTATTTTCTTGATTAGAATAAAGTTAGATGGCATTTTGGTTTTTCCTTCTTAGTTTCAACTCCTAGTAAACTTTAAGAGTGAATCCTCTTGCAAGCGACAGGGTTGCACCTCTTTTTCTTGCCATTGTAATTAAATCTTCTACTGTTTCAGTAGTAAGAGGTATTACATCATCCAACCTTATATTAAAAACATCAACTGTCTTTCTTAGTGTAGCTTCATCCTCATGAGATCCTTGGCTACCTCTTTGAAAATTCCTAAAAAAGTTGTATAAATATTCCTTTTTATCTAGACTATTTTCTGCTGGATATCTTAATCCAAAAATTACATTTTTTTCCCAAGGCAGGCCATTATAGGCCAGTATTTTGTAACCAAAATAAGTAGTGTCGTTATCTCTTGCTAATCTGCCAAGAACAGAAAAGTTATTCTGAGATAGTTGATCTGCTATTTCAAGACCCGGATATTTCCACCAATCATCATCTTTTTCAACTGTAGAAAATCCCGGCGCAACACTAACGATATAGGGTGATATTTTCTTAAATTCAGGAGCATATCTTTCTGAAAATCTTGTTTTCCATTCTTCTTCTAATGCTTGCAGTGCCTCTCTTGACATTATAATTGGCTCTGGCAAATTATTAAAAATATGTCTTTCCTTTCTTCTAAACATTTTTTGTATCCATGTCATTTTATATTATTACTCCTATAGAGTTACTGATGTTATGGTATGTATTTATATCTTAGTTGTCTGTAAATTAACAACAATAGAAAGAATTATAAATAGTCTATATCTTTTGTATAAATGGAAATAAGTGCATTGAAAGAAATAGGGCTTAGTGATGGAGAGATAAAGACTTATTTAGAACTGATCAAACATGATGAAACTTTAGTTAGTGAGTTGGCTGAAAGAACGGGAATTAACAGAACAATGACTTATCAGATTCTCAATAATTTATTAAAAAGGGGATTTGTCAGTTATGTTATAAAAAATAATGTGAAATATTTTAGGGCTTCTAATCCTTCTCGTATTTTAGAATTTTTAAAAGAAAAAGAACTTAATATCCAGAAATTACTTCCAGACTTACTAAAAGTGAGTTCAAAGACAGAAAAGAAGTATAATATTGAAGTTTACGAAGGAAAAGAAGGACTGAAGACAATAATGAATGACATTCTTAAATCTAAGACTGAAGAATGGATGGACTTTACTTCGGGCCTGACAATAGACATACTTCCTGATTTTTTTATGGATAAATGGGAGAGAGAAAGATATAAAGCAAGAATAAAAGCAAAATTTCTTATAAATAATAATTTAGAAGGAAGGAGAAGAGGAATTCAATTGAGCAAACTTAAACTTTCAGAAGTGAGATATTTGCCAAAAGAATTTAGATCTCCCGCACACATTTATGTTTATGGGAATAAGGTTGGAATTGCTTTGTGGGTTAGGGATTTTCCTTTTGGTATTTTGATAGAAAGCAAAGAAATTGTAATTAGATTCAAAGAATTTTTTGAATGGTTTTGGAAAATAGCTAAAAAATAACAAAAATAAAGATAAAAGCCGAGAGAAAGCTTTAAATAGTATGGAACAATTATGTTACATATGGAACAAAAAGATTACAAACTTGAAATTATTGGTGAGCTTTTAAAAAACGAAAATCATGTTAGAAGAATTGCTAAAAACTTGAATATAAACCATATGTGCATAGCAAGAAAGATAAAAGAACTCGCAAAAGAAAATGTTGTAGATTATAAAAAAGAAGGAAGAAATAAAACTTATTTCTTGAAAAAAACAATTGAAGCCAAAAATTATATATCCACAGCAGAAAACTATAGGTTAAATCAAATACTTAAAAAATATCCTCATTTAAGAGGAATAATTGGAAAAATACAAAAAGACAGCAGAATAAAACTTGCTATATTATTCGGCTCATATGCAAAAGGAATAGCAAAAGAAAATAGCGATATTGATGTTTATATAGAAACTTTGAATAGAAACATAAAAAAAGAGTTAAGTTTATTTGACACAAGATCAAGTATAAAAATAGGAAGATACAACAAATCCAGTCTTTTAATTAAAGAAATAGAAAAAAATCATATTATAATAAAAGGAGTAGAATTGTATTATGAAAAAAATAAGATTTTTGACTAAACTAAGAAAGGAGAAGAAGCTTGAGCTTGTTGAACCTTCTGAAGAGATCAAAGAATCCTATACCCAGAAGTCAGAAAGCAATTTAATCTCTTCTAAAATTCTTCTTGAAAATAATCAACTTGAAGAGGCTATTGCATTAACTTATTATAGCATGTATCATATGCTGACTGCTTTGCTTTTCAAAGTAGGTATAAAATGCGAAAATCATGCAGCATCAATAATATTATTAAAAGAGTTATTTAATATGAATAATTCAGATATCTCTTCTGCAAAAACAGAAAGAATAGACAAACAATATTATACTAATTTTCATATTACAAGAGAAGAGGTTATTGAGGCTATAAAAAATGCTGAAATATTTAACAGCAAACTTCTTGATTTTATCTCGAAAATCAGTAATAAAGATATAGAATTACATAGAAAAAAATTTGAAGAATTAACTTAAAATGGAATGGCACGCAATAAAAAAAGAGGAAGTTTTGAAGCATCTTAAATCTAATTTGCAAGGCTTATCTGAAAAAGAGGCAGAAAAAAGATTAGAAGAGTTTGGAAAAAATGAGCTAAAAGAAATATACAAAATAAATCCTTTCAAGATTTTCCTTAAGCAGTTTAAAAGTTTTTTAATTTACATTTTGCTTGTCGCAATAGCCATTTCCTTGTTAATCAAGCATTATATAGATGCTTCTGTAATTTTTGCTATTGTAATTATGAATGCTTCTCTAGGTTTTATTCAACAATACAAAGCAGAGAAGTCTATCTTACAATTAAAAAAATTATTTGTTCCAAAAGCAAAAGTTTTTAGAGATGGCAAGCTAAAAGAAATTTCTGCTCAAGAAATAGTTCCAGGAGATATTATTTTGTATGAAGAAGGAGACAAAGTTTTAGCTGATTCTAGAATCTTGCAATCAGAAAATTTAGAGGTAAATGAGGCAATTTTAACTGGAGAGTCAAATCCAGTAGAAAAACAAGAAACAATAATAAAACAAGATGGCTTGCTACATGAAAGAATAAACATTCTTTTTTCTGGCACCTCTATTGTACGAGGAAAAGTTAAGGCTATTGTAACAGCAACAGGAATGAATACAGAATTTGGAAAAATAGCTTTAAAATTACAAGAAATAAAACTGCCAGAAACGCCAATGCAGAAAAAACTAGACAAATTTGCAAAACAAATAACTTTTCTTGTTGTTATTTTCGCAATACTAACTTTCTTTTTGGGCTTAACGAGAGGAAGAGAAACAATAGAAATGTTACTAACAAGCATAGCTTTAGTGGTTTCAGCAATTCCAGAAGGTTTGCCAGCTATTATAACAATAAGTTTAGCATTAGCAACCTCAAGTATGCTAAAAAATAATGTTTTAATTAGAAGATTGCCAGCAGCAGAGAGTTTAGGCTCAGTTACAGTTATTTGCAGTGACAAGACAGGAACAATGACAGAAGAAAAAATGTCTGTAACCGAAATTTTTTGCAACAACAAATTTTATAAAAACACAAAAAAAGGAGTTATTTTTGGAAACAAAATTGTTAGCTTGAAGAATCACAAAGAATTATTTGAGTTAGTTAAAACTTCTATTCTATCAAGTAATGCAAGATTTGAACAGCAAGATAGTCAATATCAAATTATAGGAGACCCAACAGAAACAGCTTTTGTCTCTTTTGCTTTAGACTTAGGAGTAGACAAAAAAATTTTAACAGAAATAGAGCCTAGAATTGAGGAAATTTCTTTTTCTTCAGAAAGGAAAATGATGTCTATTCTAAGAAAGAGCATAAGAAGAAATATACTCTACAGCAAAGGAAGCCCTTCTTCTATTTTAGAGAAAACTAGTTTTGAATTTAAAAATGATGGCATTTATTCTTTAAGCAATAGAAGAAAAAACCAATTACTAAAAATAGCAGAAAATTTTGAGAAAAAAGGTTACAGGGTTTTAGCTTTCTCTTACAAATATGCTTCAAAAGAAAAAACAGAAGAAAAAGGTTTGATATTTACTGGTTTTTTCGCTTTGTTGGATCCGCCAAGAAAAGAAGTAAAAGAGGCTATAATGTTATGCAAACAAGCAGGAATAAAAGTGAAAATGATTACAGGAGATTCGTTATTAACAGCAGAAACCATAGCAAAAGAAATAAGAATTTCAGGCAAAACTATTGGCGGAAGAGAATTAGAAGAGATGTCTGATGTTGAATTAGAAAAGGAAATTGATAATATTGCTATATTTGCTAGAATAAGCCCACAACAAAAACTGAGAATATTAGAAATTCTACAGAAAAAAAATGAGGAAGTAGCTATAACAGGAGACGGAGTAAATGACATATTAGCTTTAAAAAAAGCAGATATAGGAATAGCAATGGGCAAGAGAGGGAGCGATGTAGCTCGAGATGTTAGTGATATGATTTTGTTAGATGATAATTTTAATTCTATTGTTAAAGGGATTCAAGAAGGAAGGATAGTCTATGATAATATTAAAAAAGCCACAAAATTTTTGTTAGCAAGCAACTTAGTTGAAATTTTAATTATAATTTATTCTATTTTGCTTGGCTTGCCTCTTCCTATTCTACCATTACAAATTCTATGGATTAATTTAGTGACAGATGCTCTCCCAGCTTTAGCTTTAATAAAAGAACCAGGAGATAATGTGATGAAAACCAAACCAAGAAAAGAAAAATCTATTCTCAATGGAATATTTTATTTTGTTTTAGCTGCAGGAATTATTTCTTTAATTGGAACTTTAATAATTTTTTATTATGGTTTAGCTAACTTGGATATAGAAAAAACAAGAACAATGGTTACATTCACTTTAGTCGGTTTTGAGGTTTTCTTTGTTTTTTCTTGTAGAAGTGACAGAACTTTAAAAGAGCTTGGTTTCTTTTCTAATAAATATATTTTCTATTCTATTTTTTCAATTGTAATATTACAGCTTTTAATAATTTTAACTCCTTTATCTTCTATATTTGGGATTGTTAACCTAAATTTAAAAGAGTGGTTTTTTGTTTTCCTTGCTTCAATTCCCAGCTTAATTGTTTTTGAAGCTTGGAAATTGCTGAAAAGAAAGAGGTAAGAGTTTATTTTCTTTTCCAGAAAAATCCAGCCTTCGCTTTTAATCTTTCAATTTTTCCTTCTTTTTCTAAATCACTGAGTATTCGATAAAGCATATGCCAATTTATTATTTTTTTTACTTTATTTTGGAGTTCTAATAAAATTTGATTTGTACTCTTAATTTCGTCCTTTGAAGCTATTTTTAAAATTTCATCTTTATACTTGCTCATATAAGGGTTTGTATCAAGAATTTATTAAGGTAATATCCAAACCTTTGTATCAAAAGATTTAAAAATAGTAGAAACTCTAAAAAGATATGAGTAAGGGAAATTCAGCAGGTTGGATAATTCTAATAATTATAGTTTTACTATTGGTAGGTATTGGGATATACGTTTTTTCAAATACCGAGGCAAAAAAAGCAGTATGCGGAACTCATACTGAAACTTATACTGTTAGTACTAAGGGTTGTGATGGTATGCAGAATTGTAGATGCTTACATGAAAGCTGGGGTGGTTTAGGAGCTTGCGATAGTTGTGAATGTACAAAAGAAATTAGTAATTGCTAATAAGACTTAAGGGAAAAATGAAAAAGGAAACTAAAAAAGAACAAAAGAAAAGAAAGAATACAATAAATATAATTGGATTAGTCATTTGTATTATCATAGGAATAGTGATATTAATTTTTCTTATAAATTCTTCAAATAAATCTACAATTGGAAATGGGCAATCAAGTAAGCAAGCTCAACAACAACCTCAAAAATCTTGTAGAGATACTCAAGTTCCTTATGATTATTTAGAAGAATATCAAGAAACAGTTCCTTATACTGACAGAGAATGTGAAACGAAGGATTTGGTTTATTCAGCAACCAATGACAAATGGAATTATGAAACATGTAATAATTGGGATGAAGTATGTTATCAAAAAAACTGGTTAGGAATCTGTATTAATAAAACAACTTTTTGTTCTGATAAATCCTTATCTTATTCTGTAGATATAAATAATTTAGATGAAGAACAGGGAATTTGGACAGTAGATATTAATTTTTATAAAGCAGGAAATGTTTATAAAACAGTTCCACTCACGAAATTTTTATACCCAAAGACAACAGAAACCTTTAATGGGGTTATAAGAGTTAGTGGAGATAGTCCTAGTGGAGATGCTAATCAAGATTATTCAGCTAACTATCGTATTGAAGATGTTCCAACAAAACAAGTTTGTAGAGATGTTACAAAGTATAAAGAAGTTACAAAAACAAGAACAGTAACAAGATACAGAACAGAACAAAAGTGCGATTAAAAAGTAATTTAAACAGCTAAAGATTTTCTGGAAATTAATCAAAAGAAATAGAAAAGCCCACCCAACCACGCCCTGATAAAAAATATCCAATAGTTATCAGTTTACTATTGGCTTTGATTTTCTTCTTGCTCTTCCTTCTTTTCTTCCTCATCTTTTTCTTCTTTAGAAGATTCAGAAGTTTGAGCTTGTGTTTCTTCAGTCATTTTACCTCCTGAATATAAAGGTAAGTATGAACGTGAATTAGCTTGTAAACTAACAAATCAGCGAGTAGGATTTCCAGCATAGATAATGGGACACTTTACGATAGAATTATAAAATCAAAAGATTTAATCTTTTTATGGAAAAAAGAGGGCAAATAACAATATTTATAATCTTAGTGATATTTTTGGTAGGAATTATACTTCTTATTTATTCTTTGCCGAAAAATGTTGGAAAACCCACAGAAGTTGATGCAAATAAGGTTTATGCTTATATGCAAAGTTTAATTGAAAGTGAAGCTTATAATTGCATCAAAAAAATTGGAGAGCAAGGAGGTTATTATAGAATTCCTCAAGAAGTTTATATCAACAAAACTGCATATTGGTATTATGAAGGAATAAATATTCAGCCATTTATTGAGACTATAAAAAATGAGACTGAAATGTGTATTAACGAGGCGCTTAAAAATACAACCGATTCTGTAATTCAAGTATTTGGTAACAATTTCATAAAAATAAATAGTACGTCAATAAAATCTAATACTAAAATAAGCGAATGGAAAATTTCAATTAATATTAAATATCCATTAAATTTATTCAAAGGGGAATCAGTCGCATTAGTATCTGATTTTAGTATAGAATACAGAATAAACTTTCTAAAGCTTTACGAATTAGCAACAGGAATTATAAATTATGCAAGTCTTCCGGAATTTGACAAATGCAATCCAACAAAAAATTGTTATGGAGAAGAAATAAACTTTACTTTTTTTAATGATGGAAAAAATTTATTTATTAAAGGGCAAACTTTTGTTATATTTTCAAATAAATCTAGAGAAGAGTCTTTTGAATTAATTTTTGCTATTAAAAGGCCTGTAAAAGAAGCCTTTGGTGAAAATAAGAAAAAATTAGCAGTGTTATATCAAGATAATAAAGAATTACCAACATTTGGAAGTAAATCTATTTCAGTATTAAAAAATTTAGAATTAATAGAAGGTGTTGATTATTATAATTGCAAAGGCATTTCCAATTTTATATCAAAGATTGATAGATATGATGTTGTAATCATTACAGGAAATTTGCAGTTTCAGATTGTTAGACATTCTGTTTGGAATAAGATAACTGAAAGTTTTGAAGATTTTTTTTCAGAAGGGGGATTACTAGAAGATCCTGGAGAATTACTTTATGGTTGTAATGAATTTAATGATATGGAAAGAAAAAGCGCTTTAAAAAATTGGGTTAACAAGGGCGGGGTGTTATGGATTAATGATGTTAAAAAATCTGAAACAGATAAATTTGTAGTTAGTTATCTTGGTTATTTAGGGTATAAGGGCGGTTTGTGGCAATCGGTAGGTGGAGGGCCTTTATCAGAAAAACAAAAAGTTATTTTAAAAAACTTAAGAGAAGAAAAAGAGGTTGTAAAATATAATGAAATAAAAGATAAAAGCCATTATCTTTTAACATGTCCTAACGACATAAGTAATGAAATTGTAGGAACTTGGCGAAGTTATCCTTTAGAAATTACCAGTAAAGATGAGATAATAATTGGAAGTCAAGAAGAAGCTATTTTATGGATTAGAGAATTAGGAAAGGGGTTTATTATCTTTGACCAATTTTTATTAAAAGACAACTTATACTCAGAGTTAGAATTCAATGACGATTTATACTCTAAAGGATTAGCAGAAAAATATTTTGCTAATGTGCTTAATTATCTCTCAAAATATGAAATATATAAAAAACAAGATTTTGCAATCTCATTAATTTCTCCATTAAGTGGCAAAATACTTTCCAGCCCGATATTCAAATTCAAGTCAAATCTAGCCCAAAATACTTCTTATTATTTTTATGCTGTTAACTTAAGTGGCGAATCAGGATTACTGGCTTTAAATAACTCAAATTTAAAAAAAGATAATCTTGGTAATTTTATTGTTGATTTAACTAATTATTCCTTTTGGGGTAATTTAAATAGTGGTTTGTATGAATGGCAAATAAAGAGCGATCAAGAGAGATATTTTTCAAATTTGGGAACCTTTTCATATAAAAATCCTTCAGAATTAAATATAGCTATAGATGAAACAATACAAAATGAAACAAATTCAATTTAAAATAATCTTAGTAATTATAGTATTAATCCTTCTTATAATTAGTGTAGTGCTAGCTATTTCTACTACTATTAATTGCAGTGGATTTTGTATAAATAGAGAACACTATTGCAAGAATAACAATTCTCTTTCAGAAGATTCTTGTGAAATTGGTTGTTGTGTGGATAAACAAAGATTTGAGCATAATAATTATCCTAAGGGAATGTGTATTCTTCAGGGTGGTAAATTTTACAAAGGCAACTGCAAAAACTTTTTCATTTGCAAATAATTAAAAATAATTAAATTACTTCTCAATAACAAATCAGCGAGTAGGATTTCCAGCATAGATTAAAGCTTTTAGTAGTTGCGGGCTGAAACTCTCGAGTTCTTGAGTCTTACACCCCAACTCTATCAACCTTCTCTTCTAGAAGGGCTTTAGTTGTCTCGTTTTGCGGATGGCTTCGAGCTTAGATGCGTTCAGCTCTTATCCATATAGAGCGTAGCTGCCCAGCCTCCTCATAAGAACTGGTAAACCAGAGGCTCCCAACCAAGGTTCCTCTCGTACTACTTGCTTGTTCCACTCAGACAACAACACACCTAGTAGATATCATACAAACTGTCTCACGTATATAACTCCAATCTTTCGAATTGGTATGGACTATACCTTCATCCTTTCTCGAAACCTCGTTCATAAATCATATTTAAATTTTACTTTCACGAAATTTCTCGCTTGCAAAAGGAGATTGACATCTTAGCTTATCTCTTTTAATAAGATAAACTCCCGAGCATAAACTCGAAGTCTCTACAGGGGTAAAGATGCTCTTATGTCAGAAATTTTTACTGATACAGAAAAAATAAACTGCAACCTTTAGGTTGCAGACAGTTGCAAAGCAACTGTCAGATTTTTTCTGTCTCCTAAAAACAAATTCCTATCACAAACCACATCCTTTAGGATGTGGTGGAATTTGTTTTTTTGATATTAAATAACCTAAAAATCATTAACAAGCTAATAATAATTCTCTAAGGATATCTACAGACTTTTAGTCTGTAGCGTAACTTATTTCTATTTGATTTAATTAATATGAATGAGCTTGTTGCAGCTCATTGAAACAACCAATGTAGCTGTAGCTTTCTCACTAAATAAATCTTTCGGAGAAACAAAAATGGAAACACAATTTGTAATTAGCGAAAGCTATGAAGTAAATAAAGATAGATACAAAAGAACAAGCCACATGGTTGGTATATCGATGTGGGAATTTGAATGGTGCCCAAAATATCGATATAAGATGTTTAGGAAATGGAAATACAAAAAGTTAGCTGAAGCTTGCATAAGAAGAGCTGCAAGTTTGCATAAAATAAAATGGATTGAGTTAAATGTTCAGCCAGAACATATTCAAGGAACAGCAGAAATTCCTTTTACAATGTCTCCATCAATGGCTTTGCAGTATCTGAAAGGAATTTCTGCAAAATTATTCTTTGAGCATTGTCCAAATGCAAGAAAAAGATATCCTAAAGGTCATCTTTGGGCTATGGGAAGGTTTGGAGATTCTCTTGGTTTTATTCAAGTAGAAGTTGCAAATAATTATGTAAAAAATCAAGATGAGCATCACGGAACTATTTGGATGATGGAAGATTAAATTGGAAGCCCCGCTTTTTGCGAAGCAAAAAGTTGCCAATCAGGGCAACCCTTTAGGGCGTGGGAGGATGTCACTGCCTCATGAGAAAAAAGAAATTAAAGTTGAGTGGGAGAAAGTTCCATTAATCATTCAGAGATAAATATTTTCTCTCAAGAGAAAATATCACCTTTTAAGTTAACAGAACCTAATATAGAAATATTTATATAGACTAAAAACTTGGGGTACGGAATGGAATACGAAGATAAATATTGTGAAAAACTCGTAGAACCTTTGGCAAGAGAAAAGCTAGGTGACTTAGAAATAAAGGAATTTAAGGAAATAGAAGGTTGGCTTTTTGATTGTAGTAGTGGAAAATAATTTAATTGGTTCGAGAGTTAAAAAAGAATATTCCTATAATGGATATCCGGTGATATATACTGATAAACAAGTTCTAATTTATGATATTTTGAATGGTGAAATTATATACACAAAAGAAGAAGATTTGAAAAAAACAACAGACTCTTTAAAGACTTTAGAGATTAGCAGCAAGAAATGGGATCCAAGTTTTCCAAAGATTAATTTTTGCCTGACATTCAAGTGTAATTTAGCATGTGATTATTGTGCTGTAAATGCGAACTTGAAAGAAGCAGATGTTAGTGAAAAAATGATAGATTCTATTTTTAGAAAATATATTGGGAGAGATGCACAAAAAATAAAAATTAATTTTACAGGTGGTGAGCCTACAATATGTATGGATAAAATAAAATATATTGTTGATAAGATAAGAAAACTTAATTTAAACCCAATTTATATAATAAACACAAATGGAATGGCAAATAAAGCAGATCTTGATTATCTAGTACAAAATAAATTTAAATTTTTCATATCAATAGATGGATTAAAAGAAATACATGATAATCATAGAAAAAATGTATCGGGAAAAGGAAGCTTTGATGAGGTAATCAATAACTTGAAATATTTAATAGATCAAGAAGCTTGCGTGGTGCCTCGAGCAACTGTTACAAAAGAATCTTTAAATGAAATGCCAAACCTTGTAGAGTTTTTAGGGGGTCTTGGAATAAAAATTTTCAGAATAGCAAATGTTATGGAATGTGGGAGGGCAAAAAGAATATCAGTTACAGCACCAGATGCTGAGGAATATACTAATATGTTAAAAAAATGCAGGAAAATTGCCAAAAAATATAAAATGAGTCTAATTTCTAGCCAGTATATAAATTTGTTTTCTCCTTCAATTCATGCATGCGCAACCATGACAGGTCAAGAGATTATTGTTGCTCCAAACGGCAATATAACCACATGTTTTGCTGTTTATAGAAAAGAAGATTTTATGGGAGATTATTTTATTATTGGAAAATATGATTCAGCAAAAGACGAAATTATTATAGATGAAGAAAAGAAAAAAAGATTACAGGAGTATAATGTTCAGAATTTTGAAAAATGTGAAAAATGTTTTTGCAAATATATCTGTTCTGCAGCCTGTCCTCTTTTGCATGCATTAAATGCCGATACTAATGAATATGAAAAAATAAGCGACAAATACTGCAATTTTGCAAAAAATGAATTAAGGGCCTTGTTTTGTGAGGGGAAAGATGAAATATTGGCTTAATCCAGACTACAAATTTAGAAAAGAATCATGGGGTTCTATTGCTTATTTTTTGGAAGATAAGACCTGGGAAATTGGCAAAAAAGGAACAGAAATTCTTTCCATCTTAAATAGCAAAACTCCTGAAGAAATATCTAAAATTTCAAATATCCCCGTTGAAGAAGTTAATATATTCATAAGAGAATGCATAAAAAGAAATTTAGTAATATCAACTGAACCAAAGGAGAAATCTTTTTTAAAAGAAAACAATTTTAATGACGATTCCTGCCTAAGCGCACCTATGGGGCTATTTTTTGAGATTACTTACAATTGTAATCTTAAATGCAGTCATTGTTACACTTCATCCTACAGTAATAAATCAGAAGATGAGATGACAACTAAAGAAATTTTCTCTTTAATTGATGACTCAGCAGAAGAAGGCATATTTGTAATATCGTTGGGTGGAGGGGAGCCATTTTTAAGGAAAGATATTTATGATATTCTTAAATATGGAAGAGATAAGGGAATAGAAATGATTCCTGTAACTAATGGGCTTTTTATTAATGAAGAATCTATAAAAAAATTAAAATCAACAGGGATAAGGCAAATTGTTGTAAGCTTAGATGGTACAAATCCCCAGACATATAAGGAGATAAGAGGAGTAGATTTATTTGATAAACTTGTAAGCTCGATAAAAAGTTTAACAGACGCAGGATTTAGGGTATTTATAAATTGTGTAATCACAAAATTAAATGTTTCTGAAATCGAGGAGATGATTAAACTTGCCAAATCTTTGAATGTTAGAGCTGTGAGATTTATCAGGCTAACTTTATTTGGAAGAGCTGGTAAAAACAAAAAACTATGGCTTGGAGCAGAAGATTATATGATGTTTGTAAAAGATCTAATGGAGTTATCTAAAAAATACTCAAATGAAAAATTTACAGTGCTAAAGGACGAGGCATTTTTAGGATTATTCGGAGAAGAAATGAAGAAAAGAATGTCTTGGCTTGATGATAAATACTGTGGATGTCCTGCAGCGAGATCATTTTTGTTTATAGATCCCTATGGAAATGTATATCCTTGTGGATATCTGGAAATAGAAAAATTTCTAATCTCAAATCTTAGAACTAATAGCTTAAAAGACATTTGGAGAAATAAAATCCAAAGTAAAACAATTGATTTGTTCAGAAAGATGACAAAACTTAATGATTATTGCGACTCATGTAAAAATAAGCAGATGTGTCAGGGTGGATGCCGAGGAACAGCATATCTAAAATATGGAGATATTCTAGCACCAGATTCTCTTTGTTTTAGGAATATTATTGAAAATAAAATAGAAATAAGAGAATTTAAAGCAGGTGATGAAGAGGATGTATCAAAAATAATATGCAGAAATCTCGAGGAAGTAAATAAGAATGATTATTCTCAAGACATTATAAAGCAATTAATTGAAGATTATAGTCCTAAAAAAGTTTTAGAAAAATCTCAACAAGGAAAATATTTTTTAGCAGTTCAAAATGGAGTAATAGTAGGTGTGGGAAGATTCAACAATGGTGTTGTTTATGATGTTTTTGTTTTGCCTGAAAAACATAAAAAAGGGATTGGGGAAAAAATAATGGAATTTATTGAGGAAAAAGCAAAAAGTGAAAAATTTGAGCAGATAGAAGTTCCTTCAAGCAAAACAGCACTAGGCTTTTACAAAAAACTAGGATATAAAGAATTTGAATCTAAAAATAAATCAAAATCAAGTATTTGGATGAAAAAGTATATAAACTGAAAATAAGCTAAATAAGAGGGGTGATTTTACAAAATGGATGTCCTTAAATTAACCCCAAAGCATAGGCAATTTCTGAGAGCGATTAAAGGAAAAGGCGAGATAGAAAGTGTTAAGAAATTATGTGAAGAAATAGGATTAGATTTTAATTTTGTTAAAGGATTCATAAAAAGTGGGTTAATTCAAGACTGGATAGATTTCGAAGAAATGACTAAAGTAACTTATGCACTTACTAAGTTGGGAAGCAATTCTGAATATGTTGTAGGGTACAGGCTATTGGAAAAATTAGATGAGGGGGTAGCAAATATTCACTCATTACAAGAATCTCTTGGAAATAAAACTTTGGCAGAAGATTATGCAAAATTAAAAAAAGAAGGTGTCGTAGCTGAAGAAGGTTCCACCTTTGTTTTGAAAAAAAATCTTTCTCAAGAGTATAAAAGAAGACAAGAAGCTTTTAGCCTAATTAAAGGAGGAAAGCTTGAAGCAATAGTAGGAGATAATGTAATCAGATGGCTAGTTGCAAATTCATTTGTTTGCGAAAAAAAACAAAGTGACTGTAGAGTTAGAGAAAAACCAGCACTTAAAGAATTAAATTTACCAGAGCCAATAACAAGACTAACAAGTGAAATGTTATCTAGTGAAAGTTGGAAAAATACAGAATTCAAGCCATATAATATTGAAGATAATGTCCCAAATTTAAATTTTGGAAAGCCCACGATTCTTTCTATATTTTCAGAAAAAATTAGACAAATATTTCTTGATTTAGGATTTGATGAAATGGAAGGAAAAATTATAGAGTCCTCATTTTGGAACTTTGATGCATTATTTACTCCTCAAGATCATCCTGCTAGAGAAATTCAGGATACTTTCTATGTTTTAAATCCGGACAAACTACCCTTGCCAGAAAAAGACATTGTAAATAAAGTAAAAAAAGTTCATGAAGAGTCCTATGAGTATACATGGAGCGAGGACATTGCGAAAAGAAGCATATTAAGAACTCATACAACTTCCTCAACCGCAAGAAGATTATATGCTATGAAAGGAGTTAACTCTAAACTTTTCTCGATAGATAAAGTATTCAGAAATGAGACAACTGATGCAACGCATCTTGCAGAATTTCATCAAATCGAAGGTGTTGCAGTAGGAGAAAATTATACTCTTCAAGATCTTGCCAGCTATTTAATATATTTTTATGAAAGATTAGGGTTTAGAGATATAAAATTTAAGCCAACATATAACCCATATACCGAACCATCTCTTGAAGTTCTTGCTAAACATCCTTTAAAAAATAAAATTGTAGAGGTTGGAAATTCTGGAATATTTAGGCCAGAAGTATTGGGCCCTCTTGGATATGAGGGAAGAACTGCAATTGCTTGGGGTCTTGGTCTAGAGAGGATTGCAATGATATGCTCAAACACTCCTCAAATTTCAGATCTAATTGGATCTCAAATAAAAATAGAAAAATAAAATGCCAAAGACATCTTTTTCATTAGGGTATTTTAAGAAAATGCTGAAATTTAAATTCAGCGATAGCGAGATTCTTGAAAATTTAGAAAGGCTTGCATTAGAAGCTGAAATTAAAGATAATCATTTGGATATAGAAGTTACTGCAGAAAGACCAGATTTATTATCTGCAGAAGGCGTTGCGCGTGCAATAAACTCCTTTAATAATTATAACAGGTTTTACTCTAAAAAAAGTTGTGGGTTAACTACAGGAAATGATACTAATTATCCATTTTATGCTAAAATAATTGCTCAAAATGTTGACTTGGGAGCAGGTGGGCTTGAAGAATTAATAGGTTTTAGAGATAAATTTGTCCAAACATATGGAAGAGGCGGAAAAAAAATAAACCTAGATTTTGAAGATTTTGATGGGGGCGAAAATGATAAAATTATATCTAATAAAAAAAAAATAAATGCCGGTTCAAGAAATCTGGTTGTAAAAGTGTCAGCAACTAATGAAAAGGCAACTGAAGAAACATGCGATATACTTGCTTGCCACTTTATTGATTCTGGGGCAGATATTTCGTCTGTTAGAAGCCTTCCTGAGGATAAAGTATTTCCTCAATTAGATTACAAGCCTTTTAATTTAAATCCACAAAATATTGCTAGAATAATTGGAGTTGAATTAAACGAAAAAGAAATTTTTGAACTTTTAAAAAAAGCAGGATATTGGATAGATTCTGGAAAGTTATTCATTTCTCCATATAGAACTGATATTTTGGGAGAAGCAGATATTGCTGGAGACATTGTTATTGTTAAAGGGATTGAAAATATTTTAACCCCTACTAAAATGAAAAGAGCTGAATATGGAAAAGATTTAAGATTAAAAACATTATGCCAATACATATCTGACTTAAGTTTAAGAATGAGTTTTACCGAAGTTAAAAATTTTATACTTATCAATCCTGATGAAAATGACATGTTTAATAGAAACTATATTAAAACTTCTAATGCTAAAAGCAGGCTTTATAGTGCATGCAGAAATAGTCTTCAGCCAGGATTATTAAAAATAATTTCTGTACAGGCTCAAAATTTAGATAGACCTATTAATCTTTTTGAAATAGGAGAAGCAGTAGAGTTTGAAGAGGTGTCCTATGAAACTATAAAGTGGGCAGCTGCTATTATGGATTCTTCAGCTTCCTTCTCAAGAGCAAAATCAGTTATTCAAACAGTATTAAGCAATACTCCATCTAATATCCTCTATACTTTAAGATCATCAAAAAATGATTTTTATATCTCTGGTAGGGCTGCAGAAGTAATAATTGAAGGTAGGGCTGTAGGGGTTCTTGGAGAAGTATCTCCGAGAGTTTTAGATTTTTTTTCAATAAAAGAGCCCGTATGCACTGCTGAAATTGACTGCAGATATTTAATTAAATCATACCAGTAACCATAGCTATTCCCAACAGAATTAGAATTATTCCCTCAAATAAATGTAATTTCTTGATGTTTCTGTCACGCCAACCAGAAACTTTTTCTATTTCTGTTAAGCCAAAATAGATTATTAAAGTAAGAGCAATCATAGGCAAAATGAAGATTAAATTGTATAGGAAAAGATAAGGAATTGTTGATAAAAAAGTTAAGCCAGATAATTTTGCAGATGCTATTAAATAAGGACCCATTGTGCAAGGAAGCAAAAAGAAAGTTACAAATAAGCCTACAACAAAAGCCCCTTTTGGCGAGGTTATTTTTTTAACTAAATTTCTCATTCTAGGACGGAAAGAGAGAGGCATTTCTGTTGCAGTTGAGCCTGGTTTGTAATTTAAATAATCTTTTATATTCAATAAACCTAAAATTATAGCTAATAAACCAAATCCCTTGAAAATATAAAAAGAAATTTTTCCTGTTGCAGGAATAGCATAAGAGAAAAATTGAACCATAATCAAACCATAAAGAAAATACATAATAAAAACAGCAAAAGTAAAAGCTAACCCACCATACAAAACTCTTTTCTTGTTTGTAGGATTTGCTAACAAAATTGACAATAAAACTAAAGCCATAACTGCAAACTCACAAGGATTTATAGCATCTACTATTGCCAAACCTATTATTGAGATTAAACTTAAATCTAACATTTTTATATAAATTATTTAATTTTAATTATTATTAATAAATTATTATTTATAAACTTCTTGATAATTTA
>Ga0209541_10003050_pt1 | contig 31105 bp, 40 predicted proteins | sample RifCSPlowO2_01_FD_184027 | JGI IMG/M metagenome (GOLD analysis project Ga0209541, IMG submission 184027) | Groundwater microbial communities from Rifle, Colorado - Rifle CSP2_plank lowO2_0.1 (SPAdes) (version 2) | ecosystem: Environmental > Aquatic > Deep subsurface > Groundwater | place... | reverse complement strand
GCTGTGTAGCCTTTGCTTTAGAAAAGAAAATGCTACAGTACCCAAAAGAAACTATAATACTAGGGAAAACAATAAAATGATAAGCTTATAAGAATAGGAGGTAAAATAGGTTGAATATGGAAGAACAAGCAGTAGCTCAACAAAAAGTAGATGACCCAAATTTATTGAAGAAAGACCACGATTTTGTGGTCCCAGGTGACAAAATAATAAGCTCAATAGAGTACATACCAGGCAGAAACTGTTTCAGGGACGGAGACTCCATATACTCAAAAAGGCTTGGAATAGTTGGTGTGGAAAACCACGTCATATCAGTCGTGCCTTTGGCAGGCGTTTACACACCGCAGATGGGCGACATGATAATTGGTGAAGTGGAAGATATACACACAGCAGGCTGGTTCATAGACCTCGACACTCCAGGCAGCGCTTTCTTACCTTTGTCAGGTGTTAGAGGATTCATAAGGTCAGGCACAGATTTGTCAAAGATATACAATGTAGGCGACCTCATATATTCAAAAGTTGTTTCTTGCACAAGACAGGGGATAAATGTTTCAATGCAAGACCCAAGGGCCAGAAAACTATTCGGTGGAAAAGTGATAAACATCAGCCCTGTAAAAGTCCCAAGGCTTATTGGAAGGCAAGGCTCCATGATCAGCATGATAAAAAGGATGACAGGGTGCAATGTGATTGTCGGCCAGAACGGGGTTGTCTGGATGAATGGGGAAAAGGATGCCCTTGTTACAGAAGTTGTTGACAAGATAGATAGGGAAGCGCACATTGAAGGGTTGACAGACAGGATTGAGAAATTTATCCAAAACAAGCTGCCAAAAGGCTTTGTGCCGCAACCACAGGAAGAAGAGGCTCCAGCAGAAAGTTCAGGGAACTTTAGCGATTTCCAAGCTAAAAGAGAAGACCAAGGAGCCGGCGACGGTGGATAATAAGGTGATATTATATGAAAAGAATAGACGGAAGAAAACCTGATGAGATAAGGCCGATAACAATGCAAGCAGGCGTCCTTAAAAGGGCAAAGGGCTCAGCAATGGTAAAATTAGGCAGGACAATGGCTATTGCAGGCGTTTATGGGCCAAGGAAATTGCACTCCAAACACCAACAGGATTCCACCAAGGCAGTCCTAAAACTGACATACAGCATGGCACCATTTTCAACTGATGAAAGGGTGAGACCAGGGCCTTCAAGAAGAAGCACTGAGATTTCTAAAGTTATTAGGCAGGCTTTGGAAGCTGCGATATGCCTTGAAGAGTTCCCAAAAGCGGTTATAGAAGTCCAAATAGACATACTTCAGGCAGAGGCATCAACAAGGGTAGCAGCTTTGAATGCCGCATCAATTGCATTGGCTGATGCTGGTATACCAATGAAAGACTTGGTCGCAGCATGCACCGCAGGAAAAATAGACAATGACTACATACTTGATGTTGCAGGGAAGGAAGAGGATGTCACATTCTGCGATTTGCCAGTTGCATACATGCCGCGCGAGAAAAAAATCACACTATTACAGATGGACGGCGACCTACCAGTAAAGGATGTTGAAAATGTGATAAAATTAGCAATCAAAGGTTGTGAAGAGCTCTATGAAAAGCAGAAGGAAGCACTTAAAGAGAGGTGGATAAGCAACCTTAAACTTGTGGAGGCAAAGGCATAAATTATGATATCAAGAAACCAGTATTTGGTCGACATTGCCTTGAGCGGTCGCAGGCTTGACGACAGGAAGGCTGACGAGTTCAGGCAGATTGTTATAGAAAAAAATCCAATAGAAAAAGCAGAAGGCTCAGCATTAGTAAGGCTTGGCACAACGCAAGTGATTGCAGGGATTAAGATGGATATAAAAGAACCTTTTGCAGACACGCCGAATGAAGGGGTGCTTATGGTCGGTTCTGAACTATCACCATTGGCCTCACCTGAATATGAGCGTGGCCCGCCAACAGAAAACTCAATAGAGTTTGCCAGGTTGGTCGATCGGGCAGTCAGGGAATCGCATGCAATTGACCTTGAAAAGTTATGCATAAAGGAAGGCGAAAAGGTGTGGATAGTCAACATAGACCTCCATGTCCTTGATAACGGCGGAAACCTTATCGACGCAGGCACGCTTGCTGCAGCAGCTGCATTGATGAATGCTAAATTGCCAAAAGTTGAAGATGACAAAGTTGTGATCGGGGAGAAAACAAACAAGAAGGTCCCAATGGTTTGTAAACCAGTAACTGTAACGCACATAAAAATTGGCAACAACTTATTTGCAGACCCAACCGAAGGCGAGGAAAGCGTGGCTACATCAAGGGTCACAGTCGGCACAAAGGATGACGGAAACATCTGCTCACTGCAAAAAGGCGGAACAGAAGGGCTGACGATGAAGGAACTTGAACACATCTTTGAAAAATCAGTTGAGCTAGGCAAACAGCTGAGGAAACAATTAAAGGATTAATAGTGATTTTTCTCTTGAAGAAAAAGTTTATGTCAAATAGAACAAAAAAAGTCGGTTCAGCAGGAAGGTTTGGTGTTAGGTACGGCTTAAAATCTAGAAAAGAAGTGATCGCAGTCGATCGTTCATTAAAACAAAAACACAAATGCCCAAACTGCCTAAAGCCAGGTGTGAGAAGGGTAAAGGCCGGTGTTTGGAACTGCACAAAATGCGGCTTGAAGTTCGCCGGCCGCGCATATAGACCTAGTTAAAGAGTAAAGGTGATTTAAATGAGCAGCAACTACAAATGCATAAATTGTGGGAAAAAAGTCAACATAGAACTGAGTACAGCAAAAAAAATAATCTGTCCCTATTGCGGTTACAGGGTTTTGGAAAAGCTAAGGCCAAAGGTGGCAACAGAAGTGGCAGCTGTCTAAACTTTTTCGTCAAAAGGACGAAATAGATTTTAAACCAATTTGGACAGAAAATCTATTTCCATCTGAGCTGAAAAAGTTTATATTAAAAGAAAGGTTTACACAATCAAAAACAAACAGCGGCGCTATATGCGCATTTTATAATTAGATAATTATGGCAGAAAACCAATCTCAACAATCCCAGCAATTGCTTGCACAAGCGCAGGCTTACCAGCAGCAGCTGCAGAACGTGGTCGCGCAAAAAGAGGCGATGAACATGCAGGTGCTCGAGATAAGGCGGGCGCTTGAGGAACTGGCTACTGTAAAAGACGATGTTTACAAAGTTGCCGGTCCAATACTTGTCAAATCAGATCCCGCATCAGTAAAAAAAGACCTCGAAGAGAAAATAGAATTGGTTGAAGTGCGGGTCAAGACCCTTGAAAAAGGCGAAGAAAAGCTGAAAAAGCAGATAGAGGAGCTCAAAGGCAAGCTCTCAAAACTCTAATTTTATGTCGAAAGTGGCCACAAAAAGGATATAAATTAGTGACACTCATATATAACTATAAAACGGAGGATATACTTGTTATGGTAAAGCTATTTGGCAAAAAAGAGGGACCAACCGAAGACTACATGGAAATCAACTTGTCAGACGCCAGTTCTCAAGGCCTAGGAAAGATCGGAGTCAGGATAGAAAAACTCAACGACTTCGCAGACACAGACAAAATACTAAAGGATGTAAGGGACGGGTCTGTAATCTTCCTAAAAATCAAGACCTTGAAGGAAAAGGACATCGGCGAACTTAAGCGTGCAGTTGACAAGCTAAAGAAGACTGTTTTGGCCCAAAACGGCGACATCGTCGGGGTTGAACAAGACTGGCTTCTGATTTCACCAGAGTTTGCAGTGGTTCATAGATAAATCAAAATCCACACTTATTTCTGAACTTGCATATTTTTAGCTATGTTTAGGTGTTATGCGACTTATATTGACAAGAAACGGGGAAACCGAGGGGAATAAACTAGGCATACTGCACGGCCAAATACCTGGAAAACTTTCTTCTACTGGAATTGAACAAGCAAAAAAACTTGCTCTACGCCTTAAAGGCGAGAAAATTGATTACATATATTCAAGTGATTTGGCAAGATCTGCTGACACAGCAAAGGAAATTTCTAAACATAACTCAAATACACAAATTGAATTTGTAAAAGATTTAAGGGAGCAAAACCTCGGAGTGTTTCAGGGCAAGACGATGGATGATTTAGGTATCAGTGAAAAAGATTTCCCAACAGCCTTTGCCAGTCCAAAAGGCGGCGAAAGCCTAAGCCAACTATACAAGCGGGCAGAAAGTTTTCTCCACAAAACACTCCAAAAACACAACAACAGCACAGTCCTTTTTGTCGGTCACAATGGAGTTAACAAAGCTTTGTTGGCATCGATTATTGGATCAAAACAAGAAGATATTAAAAATCAACACAACACCGGCGTAAGCATTTTTGAAATCTCAGAAGGCGGGAAATCAAAAATTCGTATTTTTAATTGTGTGAAGCACTTGAAATAGTTGATACGCTTGTTAAGACCAAAGTCTTAATAAAAGTAATAAATAAGATGTTGTTTGAAATCCTCACTCATGAAATAACTATCTCAACCTAATAACTTCCAGCGTCTTTGGCGCAATTGTTTCGACATTGAACATTTTGTGCGCATCCCTTGCAAGTTCTATGCAGCTGTTTTTGTCGCCGTGGTTTGTGATTATCCTTTCTGGCCTTGAGCCAAGCCTTCTCATGAAGTTGACAAGTTGGCTTCTGTCGCTGTGGCCGCTCAGTCCAGATATTGACTTGACTTCCATTTCAACGGCAACCGTCTTGTTTTTCCCACCGCTTGAAACAGGAACTTCCTTTAAACCGGATTGTATTTTTCTACCCAGAGTCCCTTCGCCCTGATAACCGACAAACATCAACGTATTCTTTGGATCATGCGCCAACCCCTTAAAGTATTCAAGCACAGGGCCGCCAACCATCATACCAGAAGTCGCCAACACAACTCCAGGCTGCTTCCCATCTATAATAGCCTCCCTTTCCCTTGGTGCTGGATTATGGAAGATGTCTGCCAAAAATGGGTTTTTACCCTTGTGGAATATTTCGCGCTGGATTGAACGGGACATGTATTCTGGGTAAGCTGTGTGTATTGCTGTCGCATCCCACGTCATCCCCTCAACCCAAACCGGATACTGGAAATCCATGCCACCCAAAATAGCCATAACCTCTTGCGCCCTACCAACTGCAAAGCTTGGGATCAAAACCTTGCCGCCCCGTTCAACTGTTTTGAGTATTGTGTCTATCATATCCTTTTCAGCAATCGGCCTTGGCTGCGTCACATCCTCAGCCCTGCCATAAGTCGCTTCAATAATCAACGTTTCTATCCTTTTGAAATCAGTATAAGCAGGGTCAAAAAGCCTGGTTGGGCAATACTTCAAATCCCCTGTGTACAAAATATTGTGCAACCCCTTTCCAACATGCAAATGGCAAAGCGCAGAGCCTAACAAATGTCCGGCTGGTTGGAATGTGAGCCTTATGTCCTCTGTGATATCTGAGACTTCCCCATACTCCAAAGTTATGGAGTGTTTAACAGCCTTCTCAACTGCTGACTTAGAATACCAAGATTTCTTGCCCTCTTTCTGTGCAATATCCACATAATCCAAACAAAGCAACACCATCAAATCCCTTGTTGGTGGTGTGCAGTATAATGGCCCTGTAAACCCATTTTCGTACAAATATGGGATAAAGCCGCAGTTATGCACAAATATGCCGTTGGCTATATAGTTGGAGTGCCCTGGGACAGTCAAATCGTAAACTTTCTTAGAATCTGTCTCGATTATTTTTGCGCTTGTAACAGGGTCCCATAAAATATCTGAAGACGCTAACTTTGTCAACAAGTCCAACCTTTCGCTCCTGACACCTTTTGATTTGGCTGCTTTGGATAGTTGCTTGCAGATTTCAAGGAGTTTTTCCCTTGTTGGGAAGTGTTTAGAGTAATGGTAATAGTTTATCCCAAGCTTTCTAAGGTCAATTTTCCTCAAACCCAATTCATAACCTATGCCTAAAATCGCATCCTTTCCTATTGGAATGAGGTCCATCTTTTTACCTATACCTTTTCCAATAACATTCAAAATTGAATTTAACTTTTCCAACTTATTCAGATCAGAAAACCCAATAAGCTTAGAAAATGTTTTTATTGACTCTGGATCAGACATGCAGAGCTGGTAAGCTTTGCCGCCGCCAAACGTTGATTTTGACTGGTCATGGTCATAAATGTGGGATATTATGCCGAACCTTAGCAGTAACATCTGGGTTGCAGTTGCTATGTTTTCGCTTGAGGTGGACAGGACAATTGAATGGTGCTTTACACAACCTTCTGCGTCATATAAACCGCGCAGGAACATTGCAATGACTTCTTTTTTAGATTTGCAGACAACTCTTGGAATCTTTCTTGTTGGACTTCTGCTCAAAATGAACCTGTCTATTTTATCAAGCCATGATTTGAACTCCACAGAGTAAACATTAAGCCTGTTCCTTTCCTTGACGGAAATTTTAGATTTGATGCCTACTGACTCCAAAAGGCTGGAATAAAATTTTATGTTACCCAAATTCTTGTCTGTTAATATGACTGTGCCAGATTCCCTATTGCACCCATCGCCTAAAATATAGCCTAAAGTTTGGGCAATTTCTTTACCCAATACCCTTTTAACACCTTTCAATGTAGGCAAAGTCTGCTCACTGCCATCCACATCTACCTTTCTTGGAGTTGCCACAAAGTCCCCGACTCTAAGCTGTTCAACATGTTTTATTACGAACTTGCCATCCTTGTCGAGGACAAAAACAGGGTGGTTTCCTGTGGCTTTGAGCCTCTTCGTTTTTGTCCTGACTTCATAAATTGGGTTTGGTGCTTCTATACAGCCCCTTTGTATAGCAGGTATCGCCTCTATTTTCATTGAGTTTTTGAAATCTAGTGCTTCTACACCCTGCCCTGTTGATATTTCTGAGATTTGCTGTATATCGCCGTCAGATAATTGGACCAGAGTATCTGGCGTTAAACAATGGTCTAAATGAGCATGCGACAGCACAACCGCATTTATTTTGTCAATATTAAATTCAGGCGCATCGATTTGTGGCGGGGTGTCATTGCTTGTATTGACCCCAAAATCAAGCAACACATTTGAATAAGGTGTTTGCACCATGAAGCAGCTCCTTCCAACCTGCCTTCCTGCGCCCAAACAACTCAACCTAACCCACTCATCATCCACTTCTTTTCGCACAGAAATTGCTTGCCCAACTTTGTTCAAGAATTTTTTCCTGTAATCCAGTTCTGTGTGCAAAAGCCCGCGCACAGCCATTACTATATCTGATTTTATGGCAGGTGTCCTCTCTATTTTTGGCAGCCACAAAGTCTCATTTTTTATCTTCCTATAAATTTCCCCTCCCTTGCCAATAACAAGGCCAGGCTTCAAACAACCAATAATAACTTTTCCAAGCTCTGGTTCAAAGTAAATCTCCTGAATGCCAGCCTCCTCTGCGACAATCTCCTTTATAATTTTCTTTGCCTCCTCTGCATCCATTGTTATAGATGGGTCTGGCCTCAACTCTATCCTCTTCTTCAAATTATCAACCATCGCTTTAATTACAGGTTCGCCATTCCTAAAAAACTCCTTGCTCTTTGTGTATAGAACAAGTTCAGATGCCTCGAACTTCATGTCCGATATCTCTGAATCCTTAGGAAGTGTTTTTTCAAGCTCCTTCAATATTGTAGACATAATTATAATTTCTTATTATTTTTGCAGAACCCAATCACAAAACTTGTAAATTTTTCTAATGTTTTTTGATGCTAATTTCACTTTGCCAGTTTCTCAACTTCAGAATCACTTATCTTTCTCACACCTTTTTTATCAATCACAAACAAATCAACGCCGCTACCACCAGAAGCTATGTCCCTTTTCACAGCTGCGCTGACAGCGCGCACAGCCAACCTTTTGGCATCTTCCAATTCCATATTATCCTTGTACTCATTTTCCAGCACCCCGAAAACCATCGGTGAGCCTGAACCAGTCGAATAATATTTTTCTGGTATTATTGACCCATCCGGTGCCAATGTGTAAATTGAAGGGCCTGTGGCGTCATAACCTGCTACAATTAGCTGTACATAATAAGGATAAAATCTCCTCGCATACAGTATGTTTGAAACTAGGCTTGCCGCATTTTTGACCGGCATTTTCCTGTCCTCATGCAACTTGAAAAGCTTGAGCTCCGCCATTATGTACCTTTCCAATGCCTGAGCATCGCCAACAACGCCGGCAATTGTCATAGCAATGTGTTCGTCTAACTGCCTTACTTTAAGGACATCCTTGCTGGCAATGAGATAACCCATTGTTGCCTTCCTATCAGCGGCCATCACAACCGCATCTTTGCATATAAGGGCTACGGTTGTCGTTCCCGATTTCAATTGCATCTGTACTTCAGTCATATAGGAAACCTACGGTTTCAGCATCTCAATGCTGAGATGTCTCGTGTCTACGAGACACGATCTCTAACCTTCCCTTTATTTTACTCAATAAAGAGAGGCGAGTTTTATAATATCACTAGCTGTTTATATCACTCAGAATGAGCTTATGTTATATTTGTCACCTAAGGTATTTAAATGTTTATTCTCGACCATTTATCGGCGCTCTGCAATTATCTGCGCGCATTTCCAACCACTCTGTGCTGGATGCTTTCCGCAAACCTCTTTTGCTGGCCCAAACTATAGCAAGTTTGCCGCCGCCTGCTATTCTTTTTCTCGCAACCTCCAATTTGCCTTCTCTGTAAACGCCTTCAAGCTCCTTCTTCCTGTCCACCTATATGAGTTTGCCAACAAGGTGTTTTCTATTTCGCTGTATGTTGGATCTAACCTTAACTCCTCTGGATATATCAAACCATTTCTTTCAATAATCGACAGGCATCCCTCCCCGCGTATATCTTTAACATAATCATGTTGCCTCCTAAGCATCTGCTTTTTCCTTGCTATAAGCATCTCGCTGGAAGGTTTGGGCCTGGCGCTAGAGCCTTGTTTAGAAAAATTCCTATACACCCTTACAGTGTCCATAAGCTCCCTTCTAACATTTGTTGTAGTCCTCACAGGCAGGCCGCTGTCAACAATGGTTTTCAAAAATTCAGCATATTCCCTAGCGTAGGATTCAACCTCGTCCATTACAGAGGCGCAAGCAGCATAGTCGGATTCTTCCAATTTCCTGTTCAGCAAAACACTCCTGTAAATCGCAAAAAAGTCCCCTTTGAATTCATCATCTGTTTTGGGCGAAAAAAACACGAAAGGCGACACCGGAAAGAAGAAACACGCATCAACTAGGTAAAGCCCCTGTTCACCAAATTCATCCACGATGCAGCCAATGCTTCCTGTTAGCTTGCTGTATTTTGGTAAGGATTCCATACCACTTAGTGGTGGTATAAGACTTATAAACCTTTATTCCTGCCGTGCGTAGCTTGCAGCAAGCTTTGCCAGAGTTTGCTCCCGTTCTGTGCGTGTAAGCGGGAACATATCAGACCTCCCACCATTCAAAAGAGCCCAAAACTCATTACCCACCAATTCTGAATAAAACTCGTCCAAGGCCCCATATCCGCCCATACTAGAAGCAATCCTAGTAGCCGATTTTATCCTACCTTGGATAGCCTTATCCGCATTTGGAAAAGCCTTCAACAAAACCCTCATCTTCTCGCTGTTGTCTATATCCCCATCGCCATTGAAATCAGCACACGCCATTATTGTTTCTACATCGGAGTTAACCCTAGCTTTGTTGTTGTAGCTGGCCCACGAATCAGAAGCAGCCAAATAAATCACTGCCGCACTAACTATTCCAGCAGGATATCTGAATTCCCAAATCCCATCAATTACTTCAGATGCATATTTTACAACAGCCTTAAGAGAAAATTCCATAAACTATAGAGTCAACAAATTATTTAAGCTTTAGAATAGCCTTGTCACCCTGAAAAATGGTTTTAGTTGGTATGTGCCTTTACGCCTGTCTGCAAATTCCAGGACATCCCCGTTTATCGGTTCCATCACCCTTTTAACTGTTTCCGGAGAAATAGAACCGTCTTCCCCAAATCCTCTTATCAAATCTAGCGCACCATGCCTTATTTCAGTTGCTGAGAACTTTCTCCTTCCATATTTCCCTGTCAGCACATAAAGCGCAGCGACTACAATGTTCCTTGTCCTAGGTTCCCCATATTTCTGAATATAAGAAATCATACAATACCCCTCTTTATTCCTTCACCAATTCCTGCTCCCTTTCCCTAAGGTAGCCGCCTATAACACTTAGGTAATAATTGAAATTGACCTTTGCCTTTGCGGTCTCCCACTGGTCCCTATGCCCCTGCTCCAACCTGGACCTTGCCAAAACTTCCTGAGCTTCCAATACTTTATCCACTGCGTGTTTCAGCCTCTCCTTCCTCAGTAGCTCAGCAATTTCCCCAAATTTCAAATTTTCCAAAGCTGTCATATCCCCTCAATGCTTCTTGTTTTCCTTGTACTGTCCCCTCAATTGTTTATATTCTAGCGAATCAACTGCCCAGCCAGCTCTCCAGTCATAGCTATTTGTCTTCCAATCATATCTTGGTGTTGTACACGAATCGCCTACGCATTGATCTTGTTTAAATCTCATCATACCCAAAGCGCCTCCTTCTGGTTTCGCCCTACCCAAGCCCTGTAACCCTCACCTGTCCTGTGCCTCTTTCTAAAGCCCTTATTTTCCATTTCTAATCTGTAGCTAACAGATTTACCAAACGGTGATGTACCCCACTTGTAAGCATCGCCAAACGGGTTGGTTTTTTGTGGAATATCCAAATCAACTACAGTTGCAGCACTCTCTGGACTGCCTAAAACCGGCACCTCAAAATACTCCCCATCCATTTTGACAACCTCTGTTTGGTATTTCATAATGCACCAGACAAATCTTTTTGGTTTCTTGATACTCTACCAACATGGTACCATTCCCTTAACCTTTGCAATTCATCATTTGGCAGTGGAATCACTGTCCTATCAATGCCGTCCACTACACTTTGCCATGAAGGTACATCAAGACGCCTTAGATCTTCGACTGAATAATCTCTTCTTATCCTTGTCACGAATTGTCTGAACCTCCCCCAGCAACTGTTTGGGTTGTCAGCATCCCCATGAAGGTAGCGGACTTCGCCATCAAATTTGGCATACTGATGAGTGGGTAAATCCCTTGAGCTGGCTTCAACGCCGCACCTGTCGCAACACACTGTTCCCATATTCATCCTCTCAGTGTTAAGCCTAGAGCGTATCTTCCCAACAAGCAGAGTACATATTAAAGAATTAAAGCAACCATACACAGCTTGTCAGTCGATTACGGGCTTAAAGCTTGTGTATAATGGCTGTATTAATGAGATAGTTACACTTAACAAACACGCCAAAATTCCTACATGATGGTTTGTTGTGCAGACTTCTCATAGTTATCTAATGAATATTTTCTATTCTGGAGTATATAAACCTTCCGGCACATTTTTGGTAAAAGTTGCAAAAGTAACATATTTAAGTGCAAATTGACATATAATAAGCATGAGCTCGATATCTCAACAAGTCTCTGATATAATATATTCTGATATCTCACTGCAAAAAGACCTTACAAGGGGTTTGATCAACCACAGGGCCTTGGCTAGGTATATTATTGATAAATATAGTTTGGACGCTTCCCTTGATTCTGTTATATCCGCGATAAGGAGGGTGGAAATCGAGCCGATGAAAGAAGCGGATAAAAAAATATCCAACCTTTTCAAAGACGCTGCCATCTCAACGCGCAACAACCTTGTCTGCTTTACCTTGAAGTCCGAGGCTATAGTATTGCTACAAAAAGTCGCCTCAAAAAATGTGAGGATAGTCACAGGACATGAAGAGATAAAGGTGATTGTTGAAAAAGGTAAATATGAAATAGTCCACGATATTTTTTCGCCTTACATAGTCAAAGTGGAAAAAGACCTGGGGGAAGTTGGCATAAAGCTTGCCGAGGAAGCTGCAAAAACATATGGAGTGATGTCCAGGATAGCAAATGAAATCGCCCTCAACAAAATCAACATAGTGGAACTCCTTATCTCTGTCCCGGAATTCCTAATCTGCGTCCGCGACAAGGACGTGATAAAGACACATGAGGTCTTGCTTGGGTTGAGCGGTTCTTAACTCATCCACTTTTAAAACTTACTATCAACTTCTAAAAATGCGGAAGGCTTGGAGAAAGATAATTGTCGGGGAAGAGGTGCCACTTAACGATTTATCTGCAGAAGATGCTCAGACACTTAAAAGCATGGGAATATATTCCCTGAAAATTAGTGTGGATTTGATTAGAGAAGAAGTTAAGGCCCTGCCTACATTAGCAAACAAGTATAATGATCGATTAAATCCTGGAGTCCTTGATAGTTGCATCATAGTAGGCGCATACAATTCTAGAGAAGAGCAGGAGAAGGATGAACAAGATGGCTACAAGGTTTTTGACTTCAACTACAAGTCATCAACAGTTTTCCTTTGAGCTACTAGTATCTTTTTAAATACTGGAGTAAATTAATACTTAGTTGATTTTATGACAGAACATTCATTGCCTAAGTTACCCTATGATTACAATGCCTTGGAACCTCACATAGATGCAAAAACAATGGAAATCCATCACAGCAAGCATCACCAAGCTTATGTGAATAACCTTAACACTGCTCTTAAAGATCATCCAGATTTACAACAGAAAACAGTTGAGGAATTGGTAAAAAATCTAAATTCTGTTCCAGAAGCAATAAGGAATGCTGTGAGAAACAACGGCGGCGGCCACCTCAACCACACATTTTTCTGGCAGGTTATGGAGCCTGGAAAAGGCGGCGAGCCTTCAGGCGAATTTGCAGAAAAAATAAAATCAAGCTTTGAGAGTTTTGAAAAATTCAAGGAAAAATTTGCCGCAGCCGGTGTCAGCAGGTTTGGTTCAGGCTGGGCTTGGCTAACAGTTGACAAAACAGGAAAGCTTGCCATTGAAAGCACTCCAAATCAGGACAATCCAATAACAGAAGGCAGAATTCCTGTTTTAGGTGTTGATGTGTGGGAACATAGTTACTATTTAAAATGGCAGAACAGAAGGGCCGACTACATAAAAGAGTGGTGGAACGTTGTGAACTGGGACCAAGTTCTCCACAATTTAAAATCAGCCAAGTTTTAGCTAATTTAATAACCCAGACAAATATATAACATGCGATACAAGCCAATAATATTTTTAGTTGTTTTACTTGCAGCTATTGTTTTTATCAGCGACTGCATCCAAGATCAAACTGACAAACCTGCAGCAAACACACCAACAAAAACTTCAGAAATTGGTGCTAAATTTTCCTGCGAAAATGATAACAGTAAAGTGCAGAGCAGAGGCTATGTTTTATTGATGGGTTTGGCTGACCACACCAAGGAAGGATGGATTTCTGAAAAAAGTCTGATGGAGCAGGATCCTAAATCTAAATTTGTTTTGATATATGACCAGGATGAAAACTCGAATCTTGGAAAAATCAGCCAGAAGTTTTTGGTAGATCTGCATGTTGTGCTGAAAGAAAGTCCTGTAGACGAGCTAGTCATCTTTGGTGCCAGCGCAGGTGGTGTAACTTCTTCATATTCAATAGCTAAACTTAATTTTTCAGGCCCAGTTGCCCTCCACACACTATCCTCGCCGCTAAAAGGATATGATTTCAGGGGAATTGCAGAAGCCTTTTTGGGTGAGCGGTCTACTTATGAGAGGGAAATTGCTCTAGGTTTGGAACCATTTGCAACTCCAAGCAAAAATGTAAAGGTCTACCATCACAAAACAGTCACAGACACGGTATTAAAAGATCATTACTGTGGCGGCTTCGCATCCCTATGTGATCCTATCAAAATCCAAAACAACAATATCCAAGGCAGCAAAGAGTTTTATTATCCTGAATATGACCACAACCCTCTGATGGGAGTTGTAATAAGGGAGGTGTTGAAGTGTTATAACCCAGGAATTTCTGAAGCTCTCGAAAAAGAAAAAACTGTTTTGGAGCGAAGGGAGGCTTTGGGATCATTGTGTACCGGGGAAGAAAACTGTGAAAAGTTCTGCCAAAACAACAAAGGAATATGCACAGATTATTGCAATAAAAACCAAGAAAACCTGCTGTGCCAAAAACCCTTTGCATACGATTGTATCAGCAGGTCGGATATACAATTGTGTCAAAGAGGATCTGATGAGACTAACAAACAACCAGTTCTAAAAAATCTTGGTGTAAATATAGATTCTTGGAATAGGCAAACAAACCTTGCTGGTGATCTTCTATTTACTAAAAATCTTCTTTTCGATGATGGCCACATTTCAAATGATAAGGTGTTTCTTGATTTTGGAAGCAAGGACAAGTATAGACCCAATGATATTGGATCAATAGAATATTGGTTTTATGTCCCTTTAGGCACAAAACTGCAAGCCCCTTCAGACGGTTTTGTACAAGTTGTATTTTTTAATCACACACAGGATTGGGGAATCAATATAAAATCAAAAAACTCTAATAACTGGATTGTTAGTTTTGAGCATGTAGTCAATCTGAAAGTCAAAGATGGCGATTTTGTGAAAGCAGGTGATATAGTAGCTGAAGCATCTCCAAGAACCACCTTTAACAATGAAATAGCCATGACAGAGCTGGCTGTTTGGGTAGGCGGTAGTCAAGGAGTTGTGAAATATTGCCCTTTCCAGTTTTTAGACGAGTCAATGAAACAAACATATGGAAATAAAATAAACCAGTTGGCAAAAGATTGGGAAGAGTTTATTGAAAAGGATGTTTATCAGCAAGAAAAATGGTCCCTTCCTGGTTGTCTGGTTGATAAAATAGTTGAGGCTCAGACTTCCAATACACCTATACAATCCAATACACCATCGCCTTCCCCAACACCTACACAAACAACAACAGTTAGAATAGCCGAAAACCAGGCATGGGTTCCAGATGTGTTTACACAACCTGTTCCTCCAGGCGCCTCCGCAACAAGATTGGTTCTACCAGCACCAATTGAAAAAATCAGCCTTAAAAAAGTTGGAGCTTTTGGAGCTCATCAAGGCGGTCACCCAGAAGGCCTAGACCATGAATGGATTGAGATAAAGGATGATGTGCCTATAGGTAGTTGGGGAGACGGGGAAGTTACAAAAGTATATGAGAACAGGCCAGGCGAATCAAGGATTGTTATAAACTTCGGTGATGGACTTGTGGGGGAATATATGGAAATCAAAACCTCTCTGGTTAAAGCAGGCGATAAAGTAACAGCTGGCCAGCCAATTGGTTATGGAATTCCAGCGTATAACAACCCAGGCTACCAGAGTGGGGAATTCGTTCTTGGAGATAATAATAGAAGAGATGGAATAAAGTCTTGGGTTGTGCAATATGGTTCTTCTATATCACCATTTGATTACCTAAGGGACGATGTAAAACAGCAGCTAATTTCTGAATTCACAAAACAAGTAATAGATCCATATATTGGTAAAGGTCAATCAGTTGAAACAGTAAACCCATGGGAACCATACCTTACAAACCCCTTACTCATACACAAACAGAATAAAGGCACAATAGCTGGTGAATGGTATCTAAAAAGCAAAAAATGGGCGAAGGACGATTCCCCTGATATAATAATTTTGCTGAAAGCGAACACAAAATATTACAATCAAAACAGAGTAATTGCAAATGATCACGAAGAGGAGAGGTTTGTAGGTACTTGGGAGGCTGACTATAGCAGCAAAACCTTTATTTTCAATTCCAATGTTTACGGTCTTCTTTATGGTATATTTGAATTAGATGAATCTGGCCCAAGAGCAACCCTGAAAATAGAATACCAGATTGGATCCTATCCACAAGGGTTTTCTGACAAAGCACTCACCTACATAGAAAGGGACGCTGTCCAGAGAAGAGAAGATGTGACTGCCCTTGGTGTCTGGAGTCCGACATAACATCTTATACTACCTATGAAAAAATCTAAGCCAACGATATTATTACTGACTAACTTTAACCACAAAATTGAAGGCGATATCGACCTTCAAGAGGAAGACATTTTACTAGCTGATCAATTAAGAAAAAGATTTCGTGTCATAATGTGTCATCCAAAAGATTCAGAAGTTGTTGAGGATAAAGTTGACATTGTTTTAATCAGGAACATCTGGCCCGTCTTTCAATATGAAAAGGATTGGGAAAAAATAAAGAAACGCTTTTTGCGGAAAAAACTAAAGGTTTATCCGCCGCTAGAGGCCAAAGGAGATATGTTAGGTAAAAACCACATGATAGAACTATTTAACTCTGGATATCCTGTTATCCCAACGATAGATAACAAAAAGGATACAGGAAAGTTACCTAGAACAGAAAGTTATTTTGTAAAACCTAAAAACAAATGTGATGCCATTGGAGCGGAAAGGTTGTCAGCGTTTAGACTAAACAAAAAATCCCTAAACGGTTATGTCATCCAGCCATATATAAACTTTAAGTATAAAGTTTCATTTTATGTTATAGATGGTAAAATAATATGCTCATTTTCAACACCCAAAAAAGTCTCACATTATAAGATTAAAAGATACAACCCAACAAAGACAGATAAAATATTTGTCAAGAAATTTGTAAAATGGAATAGTTTACCATATGGTCTTCAAAGAATAGATGCGTGCAGAACTCAAGATGGAAAACTGCTTTTAATGGAATTGGAGGATTTCAACCCATACCTACAACTTTTAGAGTGGGATAAGTCAACTAGAACTAAAATGTTAAATACCATGGTTAAGTCTATTAATAACGCAATAAGTTGTCAATAGTTATAGCATGGAATCTGTTTTATAAACACCCTAAAACAATTAATTATATGAAACTTTCTGTTTTATTAGTAATAGTGGCCGTTGCAGGAGTTGTCGCAATCAGCGGTTGCACACAGCAAGGATTACCAAGTGCAACAACATCACCAACTACAACTTCTTCATCAACACCTAAACAAACAACCACTACGAGCTCTCCTGTTGCAGGTCTCTCCTTAACAAGCTCTGCTTTCTCACATAATGGGAACATTCCTATTAAATATACTTGTGATGGTCAGGACACAAGTCCACCATTAAAAATTTCAGGTGTTTCCTCTGCAGCAAAAAGTTTAGTTTTACTAGTTGATGATCCAGATGCAGTCAGTGTGGCTGGAAAAGTCTGGGACCATTGGGTCGTGTTTAATATTGATCCATCTGTGAGAGAAATTGGAGAAAACCAGAATATTGGAACTTTAGGTTCGACTAGTTCCCAAAGCAAGAAATACGAGGGCCCATGCCCACCAGCACAACATAGTTATTCTTTCAGGTTATATGCCCTAGACAAAACTTTAGATCTTCAAGAGGGAGCAACAAAATCCCAAGTTGAATCAGCTATACAGGGCTCTATATTAGCTCAGACAGAACTTATTGGAAAGTATGCTCCGGAAAGAGCGGCTCCAACAGGGAGTTATGATTCACCACCGTCTATTTCTTCCTCCAAACTAAGCCCGTCCAATCCTGGTGTCAATGAGACATTTACAATAGAACTTACAGTGCAGGACGATCAAGGTGTGAGGGAACTCACATGGGCCTCCACAAAACCACTCTTACAAGGTCAGACAGGGTACTTCGATTGTAGTTTACAAAAAACATGCACAACAAAACTGGAACTCGCTGCTTTGGAGCAAGGTGAGCAAAAAGTCACAGTTTATGCAGCAGATTCCTCTGGACAAAAATCTCCAGAATCACCTTTCAACCTTAATGTTGGACCACCAAGAGCAAAATCCACAACACCTACAACCTCACCGACAAGCACAACATCCCCAATATCTTCAGTAACTACAGCCCCAGCAGAAGGTTGCAATTCTAACTCAGATTGTGATTATAAACAAAGATGTTCGGCTGGAAGTTGTATAGATGTTGATTGTACAACAGATTCTCAGTGTTCAGGATGCAAAAGATGTTCATCCTATAGTTGCGTATCCTGTGGTAAAGGACCTTATGGTTGCTATTGCTAAAAGATAATTATCCATGCGGCAGCACGATGCCTAAACTATACATGATGGCTATTCCGATAACCAAAAAAACAATCTGCACAATGCTGCTTTTTAATCCCTTTCCTTTGTTTATTTCTGGAATCAGATCAGCCAGCGCCAAATACAAAAACCCTCCCCCCGCAATCCCAATAAGGGCAGGCCCAATATTTTCTAGAATAGATGATAAAAAGAACGCCAAGATGCCGCCAACAACGGCTGTTATCGCTACAAGGAAGTTCGAAAGCAGCGCCTTCTTGACACTAAAGCCACCGTGAAGCAGTATTGCGAAATCACCTATCTCCTGCGGGATCTCGTGCATGCATACAGCTATTGTGGTTGCTATGCCCAAAGGTATATTCACAAGGAAACTTGCAGCAATAAGCATACCATCAATAAAGTTGTGCACAGCCTCTGATGCTAAGGCAACATAAACAAAAGGCTTCCTGTGATCATGGTGATGTTCCTTGTGTCCTTGTGGATCCACGTCCTCTTCGTGGTGCGAATGGTGCCAGCCGATGAACCGCTCAACACCGAAAAACACAAGTATACCAATTACAATATACAGAGATCCAGCGCCACCACCCAATTCCAATGCCTCTGGAACAAGGTCAAAGGCCGCAACTCCTAAAAGCGCGCCCGCTGCAAAAGCAACCAATACGAGCAATATCCTCTTCAAGAACTCTCTCTTTAAAGATAATGTAAAGACCCCAACGAAAGATATAACGCTAACCAAAAGGGTTGCAGCTATTATGTAAAGCAGAGTTGACATACGTACCTTTTTATTACAATTACTTAATAGAGTTTATGCTAATTGACTTAAAAACCCCTTTCCGTGTAAATGTTGACAAGTTCAAGATAGATTACAAAAAGGACGAAGTAAACCCTTACATGACCAAAAAGATCCTCAAGAAAAAGTACGAATCTCTTGGATACAAAACGATGCAAGGTGACGACTTCGAGACAAACCTGCTTTTGGTTTTTGTTAGGAAAACAAGGTTTATGGACAAATACATAAAAGTAAAGCTCGGTGAGTATAAGTACAACACAAAGGCCGAGGAATACAACCAGGAGCTTCTGGATATCTTCGACTTCGAAACTGTACAAAAGCTCCTTTTTATCTGCAGGGTATGCAGCTATATTGGCGACCCTGGGTTTCCAGACCTAATAGTCTACAACAAACAAGAAACTGCCTTAAGATATGTTTATGCCGGCGATGAAATCTTGGCCAATAAAATCGTGTTTATTCTTCTATCCAAAATCTTCGGCCTAGAAATAAAGTTTTCTGCGGTTGATTTTTCAGACTATCAAAGTCCAGAGTTTATCGAAATAGATACTCTAAAATCCCTTGAAAGTGCAATGCAGTCTATGGAAAAAAGGGTTAACTTGGAAAAGCCAGAAGATGTTGGAATTGACCTAAATTTTTTCAAAAAGTGGATAAACTCAAAAAGCATAGACGCAGAAGACCTTTTAGGCTCATACAACAACTTTGTCAAATTGGCCAATTCACAGGGCAAGTTAAAGGAACTGGTTTCCAAACTAGAAACATTAAATAGCTCACAGATACTCGGAAGCAAAGAAAAGCCAGAAAGGCTAAAAGCCCTGCGGGATAACCTTGGAGTAAACATGATGGAAGCCATTGATGTGCTGAACTTATGGGAAATTATGCACCAAAGGCCTTTTTAAGCATGCTAGCCAATATTTTGCTATGAAAATAAAAGACCTAAAGCCAAACCAGACAGCAACATTGGACGATGTTGAGGTAGTCGAAGCTGGGGAAGTCAGGGAATTCAACAAATACGGAAAATCAGGAAGAGTCTGCACTTTGAAGCTAAAGGATGCCTCAGGACAAGTCGAATTAACTTTATGGAACGAGGATGTTGACAAGTTTGCAGTTGGCGACAAGCTGAAAATAACAGACGGTTGGGTAAAGGAGTGGAACGGCAACACCCAAATATCCTCTGGCAAAAACGGCAAAATCGAGAAAATTTAACTGAATTAACCTTTTTATTTCTTTCTATTGCTTTATTCTAATGGTATATCTACTTGTAAGAAAGCAAACAGAAAGCGATCTCAGCGATGCAGAGATTTTACCGCACAGAGTTGCAGACGTTTTCCTGTTGAGAGGCTCTTATGATCCAGAAGAACGAGGCTGTTTGATTTGGTATGTGGATCCTAAGATAGTTGTTCCAGGACAAGATTTGCGGCTTCCAGAAGCAGTCCACTGGATACAAAAAACGCTTGCAGCAAACTATGAAAATATTGGAAGCGGCGACATAAATGGAAGGCTTGCGGTCCAAGACCCTTCAAGAAATTTGGGTCCCTATGTTCTAGATTCAAAACCTGGAGAAGATGATAGAGATTTGTGGAAAGACCAGAAAGTTTTTAGAAGAGGCCACGTCAGTAGACTAATCCAATCTTTGGGTAAAGAGCCTCAAATAGAAAAAGACGGTTTCCCAGCAGGCGACAAAATCCCATATAACAGATACTACTTTATCGGCGATCCTCAAGAGTTTTTTGAAGAACTCAGCGCAGAGGGATTTAGTTTTGTTGATTAGATTGTTTTTTATTCTTTGCTTCCTCCTAGTTCTATGCAATCACCTAGACTACGTCTTGGAATGGGAAAATAATAACATTAATCAAATTGGAAATAGACCATTTTCTTCTCTTCTCGTGCAATAACAAATTCGTAGTCATCTATCATGCCTGCAAATTGCCGCCTTAGTTCATTCATGATGGAATCAAATTCATCAAATGACTTAGCTTGAAGTTCTATCTCAAAATCCCTACCTCCAATCGTTCTATTTACATTTAGGATGTTAGGGTGTTGTAAACAAAAATGCTCTAGTTCTTGTATTCTTTCAGTGTTGATGAGATTTATGTAAGATTTATAATATCTATAACCAAGGAAAGAAACATCAAGGAGTGCGCGATAACCAAGAATAACTTTATTTTTTTCTAATTTTTTAATATGGTTTCTTATGACTTGTGGGCTCGTGTTGAGTTTAGTTGCTATTTCTAACAAGGGGATTCTTCCACTATCAGATAAAAGTCGGAGTAATTCTATATCTAACTTATCAATGGGAAAGATCTCTTTAGACGCCCCAACAAGAGTTCCCCTCTCAGTGTTTTTTTGATTTATGATGTAGGATTTGGGGTACTGGCGTATGTGAGTATAAATCACAGCCAATCTCTTACTGATGTATTTTCTGTGCTTTGTCATGATTTTGTCCCAGTAGTCATAGAAATCAAGGACATTTTTGACACCAATAGTAAAACCAACATCCCACTGCCCCTCTAAAGTAACTAGCCACCATACATCTTTGTCTTTGATTAAATCGTTTTCTATTTCGTCCTGTTTTTCCCTGGTAATATTGTGGAATTTAAAATAAACCCGAATGCTTTGATATCCCAGTTTTGAATAGTCAATAACAGTTATGTATCCGCGCAGGACACCAACCTCTTCAAGGCGCTTTATCCTATAATCTACAAATTGCTTGGACTTTCTAATTCTTTTTCCAATCTCGGTCGCTGAGGCTCTGGCATTCTTGTCCAACTCAAATAGGACTTTCCGGTCATAACTGTCCAGTTTTATCTTTTCTTCCATATTTAGACAATAGTAATCCTATCTTTATAAATGTTTACTTTTGCCTAAATTTACAATAGTTTACTTTATTATATAGCTTATACAAATATTGACTAATGGGTGGTAAAATGTCCAAAAGAATAATGTTGATAAAACCTGCATACGAAACTTATGCGGTCTGGGATACTATTAGAACAAGCCACCCTCTAGGACTATGGTGGATAGGCTCTGCTTTAAAGGAAAGAGGCCACGAAGTAAGGCTTTTTGATGAAACTGTAAGAAGTGGTGGATTAGAAAAAAGAACCATGTTCAGGCGGGAAATATGTGGTACTGAAAGCGTGGATGTTCCAAGTGAATGTTCGTATGAAGACTTCAGTGCCAAAAGATGCAAGACTTCAACATGCTCGATCCAAGAGAGTTTGCAGAGAAATATTCTTCGTTTAAAAGGGATAAGATTGTAAGAGACATGGTGAGAACAGGAAATCCCATCGAAAACACATTAGAGGAAGTGAGAAGAATGGATCCTGATTTTGTCGGCATACCTATTTTTGCAAGTTGCAATTATCCTGCTGCATTGACATTAGCCAGAGAAATAAGATCGAAATTTCCGGATGCAAAAATAGTAATGGGCGGACAACACGCAACTGCGCAACCCATTGAAGTTGCAGCAACAGGAGCAGATTATGTAGTTACAGGTGATGCAGTGAGAGCGATGATAAATCTGGTTGAAAATGGGTCAGATAGGAAAATAATATTTGGAGGCGTATCTGATATAAGGAATTTTCCATTATTGGATATGGAGCTGATGGCTGAAAACGCGTATCCTTTGAGGCCTACACATACCTATGACACAAAAGGAAGAAGGTCTGTTGATTACATGTTTTCTAAGGGGTGCTTTCGCAGCTGCGAGTTTTGTGTGGCCGGCGAGAAGGAGAATAAAGTTTCAACAACAGATCTTGAAAAGATAGACGCACAATTGAAAATATTTTCAGATGTTGGAATTGAAGAGATTATAGTTCAAGATGACGCCTTTTTATTCAAACCAGAAAAAAATCTGAGATCATATCTAGCATTAATGAAAAAGTATGGATTTTATTGGCAAGATAACGGGGGTATTGAATTTGAGGGGTTAACGCCTGCGGTGATAGAAATGCTCATGGAGTACCAGACTAAAGGTCGTGGAAGGATAAATTCATTATATGTTCCCCTAAACCCGCGTAAGGGTGCCCTAACTGGAAGCGCATTGAGAGATATACAAAAGAGATTTGCGGATCATTTTCCTCATATAAGAGCACTAAGGGAATCGGGAATATATGTATGCACAAGTGAAATAATCGGTTATCCAGGACAATCCTTGGATAGCATGGAAGAAGATGTCCGTTTTCACCAAGAGTTGGTACGCAATGGCTATGCAGATAAATCCATGACTTTCGTGACCTCAACTCTTCCTGGGACCAAACTTTACAGGGAACGTAATGGCTTCATTGTAAACCCTTTAGATTGGGCTGGTTATTCTAATTTTGTTCCACAAAGCGTCACAGATACTGTACAAAATATTCAGGACATTGAATGGATGACTGTTATCAGAAATAAAGAAATGAATAAAGTACAGGTAAGTTATTCTTGGGGAAGCACTTTCCCGAATGAATAGTCATCATTGGAGTATGTAAAAATAGATAGAGAATAAGAAATGTAAAGTTCATTTTTTTGCTTGTCTATCACTTTTCGCCTTCAAAGCCGTCGTCCCAGCCATATAAGAAAAGAATGCAGGTAGTAAGGGCAAGATGCAAGGCGAGACGAATGTGACTATTCCTGCTAGGAAAGCTATGAAAAAGTTTAATTGGCCTGTCACAGCGACTGCGCCCTCCGCATTAACGAACAAGCTGGCTACAATTCCTAGATAATTGAATAGGACTAACAAACCTATCAAAATCAAGAGCGCGCCGCCAACTATATTGAAATATTTCAAAAGCTTCCCGGATCTTTGAATGAAGCCGGAAACTCTTGCAGTAAATGCGCCTGCGATCAGGAATGGAATTCCAATGCCCAAAGAATAAGCCATGAGTAAAAGGAACCCAGAACCCGGAGCCGTGGCTGCCAAAGTGTATATTGAACCCAAAATCGCGCCAACACAAGGTGTCCAACCAACCGCAAAAGCCACACCAAAAACAAAAGAAGATATATAACTTATCCTGTGCCTCTTCACTTTTAGTTTATGCTCGCGTTGCAAGAAAGGTATCCTATATTTTAGCGAGGCGATCAAGAACACACCAAACAAAATTATTATTATCCCGCCAACGTTTCTTAGTATATTTACAGTATCATAAGCAGCATTAGCCAAAACAGTCTGTATAGCTACGCCAACTAAAGAAAAAACCAAAGAAAACCCCAGAACAAAAGCCACAGAATTCAAAAATATCGCAAGCCTAGGACACATATCATTTACCTCTAACCTTTCTAATCTCCTCTATCAATTTCTCTGTGGACAGCTCCTCCAAAGATTTGAAAACCTGTTTCCCGTTTTTAGCTATAATAGTTGTGTGTTGGTATGGAACCTGATAATTCCTTGTTATCTCCTTGTCAAAATCTTTTTCTTCACCATCATTGTAGTGCACCTCAAAACCAATCACATCATCAAAATCCATTTTATTGAACGCATCCAATATTTTTGGCCTTGCTTCCTTACATATTGGGCACCAATTTGCATAGAAGTATAAGTAAACAACCTTACCTTCACCTACTGCGGCCTGATAAGCCTCTTTGTTATATCTATAATATCTACTAGCGTATTTTGGTAAACTTTCATGGTTGAAACCTGTTATATGATTTTGATCAGGCTCTGCCGCTTTTGGTGTTGATGTAAGAGAAGGAGTTTCCGCTGGCGATCCAGAAGCTGTCTGGTTTAGAGTTACAATCTTGGTTTGTGTGCAGCCCGAAACAAGAATTATTAGAATAAATAGTATCAAAATTGCTATCTTCATGATCCATATTTGTCTTAAGGTATATTAATTTGCTCTCCCTTGATTCTCTATATGCTAATAGGTGTCGTCGGAAAACCATCCTCGGGGAAATCAACATTTTTTAAGGCTATGACTATGGTTGATGTATCCATAGCTAACTACCCATTTACCACAATTTCCCCTAATCGCGGAATTGGTTATACAAAAATAGACTGTGTAGACAAAGAGTTTGGAAAACAGTGCAATCCACGTTCCGGTTGGTGTGTAAATGGAAAGAGGTTTGTTCCTGTAGATTTGTTAGATGTCGCTGGGCTCGTGCCGGGAAGTCACAAAGGGGAGGGCATGGGATTGCAATTCCTCTCAGACCTCAATATGGCAGATGTTCTTATTCACATAATAGACATTTCTGGTAGTGTAGATGCAAAGGGAAGCGCCGTCCAACCATTGAGTTATGACCCGTTAAATGATGTCGAGTTTTTGGAAAAAGAGCTAGACTATTGGTATCTAGATATAATCAAGAGAGGTTGGGCTTCTTTTGCAAGGACAACAAAGGCCACAGGGAAAGAGCCGTACAAGGAAATAGGCAAGCAGCTTTCTGGTTTGGGTGTTGGGGAAGGCCATGTCCAAGACTGCCTAAAGAAGTTAAAATTGCAACAGGAAAAGATGACAGAGTGGACAGATCAGGATTTGTTAAACTTGGCCCGAGAGCTAAGGATACTGACAAAACCGATGCTTATTGCAGCTAACAAAATCGATATAGAAGGAGCAGAAAAAAATTACCAGAGGTTGAAAGAGAAGTTCCCAAACTATATTGTAATCCCTTGCTCTGGGGATTTTGAAGTTGCCTTGCGCACTTTGGCTAGAAAAGAAATCATAGATTACCAGCCTGGTGAGTCTTCTTTCAAAGTAAAGGATGAAACCAAACTAAACCCAGCGCAAAAACAGGCCCTGGAAAAAATCAAAAACTTCCTGGAAAGATACAAGTCAACCGGTGTGCAGGAAGTCCTGGATATAGCTGTTTTCAAATTGTTAAAATACAAAGCAATATTCCCAGGGGGTGTAAATAATCTTGTAGACTCCCAAGGCCGCTGCCTGCCAGACTGCTTCCTGATGCCTGAAAAGGCCACAGCCATCGATTTTGCCTTCAGGCTGCACACAGACTTCGGAAATAATTTTGTAAAAGCGATAGATGTCAAAACAAAACTGCCTGTTGGGCGAGAATATGTTTTGAAACACAGGGATGTTGTGGAGATAATGGCAAGGAAATAATCAATTATATGAATCTATTTAATAAACATCACCCAAAACATTCAAAGAATAACATATGCCCCTAGAATTAACAAGCCCAGACTTTGAAGACAAAGGAAAAATTCCGCCAAAATATACATGTGATGGCCAAAATACAAATCCTTCACTCAAAATTTCCGATGTTCCGGTAGGAGCAAAAGGCCTAGTTCTAATAGTTGATGATCCTGATGCAGTAAAGCCTGCAGGCAAAGTTTGGGATCATTGGGTTCTCTGGAACATTGACCCAAAAACAACTGAAATAAAAGGGAATTCTGTACCCTCTGGAGCAATTCAGGGAAAGAATGGCAGCGGCAAAAACCAATACCAAGGGCCTTGCCCTCCAGATGCAGAACACAGATACTTCTTTAAACTGTATGTTTTGGACACACAACTAAACCTTCCAGAAGGCTCAACAAAAGCAGATGTTGAAAGGGCAATGGAAGGGCATGTACTGGAGAATGCAGAGCTTATTGGGAAATATGAAAGGGTTTAGTTTACAAACCTCCCAACTCCTTTATCCTTGCTAAAGTCAGGACCTCAAAATATTTTTTCCCGTTGATGAAGAAGGTTGGTGTGCCCTCAAGGTTTAGCTTTCTGCCTTCCTGCGCGTCTTGGTTAACAATTTGAGCCATCACACCGCTATCCAAACAGCTGTTGAATTTTGTGGCATTTAGTCCAACTTCTTGCGCATATTTTTTGAGGCTTCCAACATCCAGTTTTTTCTGGTTCTCAAAAAGCTTGTCATGGTATTCCCAGAACTTGCCTTGGTCTCCTGCACACTCAGAAGCCTCTGCAGCCTTGAAAGCATAAGGATGTGCCCCTGTCAGTGGGAAGTGTTTGTATGTAAACCTGATTTTATCCCCATACTGGTTCACAGCTTCCTTAACTGCCCCAAATGCAGCGCCGCAACCAGGGCACTGGAAGTCAGAGTACTCAATTATATTGACTGTGCCTGTGAGGTTACCTTTGACATGTTCTGTATAATCGCCAGGTATGTAAGACCCTGTCTTTTCAGAGGTAGCAAAATAAAATCCGGCCAGAGCTATTATTATAATAATGCCAATGATTGCAGTGTGGTGCCTCCTGATTTTTCTCTTTGGTTTTTGTTGCACTGTGTGCTTTGCCAAATTGTGCTGGTTAAGGGCATCCTCAGAGTCAAAGTCTTTATTACACTGTTCGCACCTGTGTTGTGCCATATAGTAATAAATATTGTCTTATTTAATAAACCAATCACATCTACTATAATCTGATGTCTATGGAACAGGTGAGGCAGCCAATAATTGCAGTTTTGGGCCATGTTGATAGCGGGAAGACCAGCTTACAGGATAAGATCAGGCAAAGCTCTGTTGCTGCAACTGAAGCCGGCCTCATAACCCAAGCCATTGGGGCCTCAGAGATTCCAATGGAAAACATAAAAGAAAGATGCGGCGTCCTTCTGGAACAACTAAAAATTGACATAACAATTCCTGGGTTCTTGATGATTGACACACCTGGGCACGCGGCCTTCACAACCTTACGAAAGCGTGGCGGCTCCATCGCTGACATAGCCGTCCTGGTTGTTGATATAGTTGAAGGGTTCCAGCCACAGACAGATGAATCCATACTAGTTCTGAAAGAGTTCAAGACACCATTTGTGGTTGTTGCAAATAAAATAGACAGAGTTGTTGGTTGGTCGCCGACTCCAGGCGAGTGTTTTCTAAACACACTGAAGAACCAATCTGACAGAGTTGTTGAGGATTTGGAAAACAAAATGTACAGGTTGGTAGGCCAGTTAGTTGATAGGGGTTTCGATTGTGAAAGGTATGATAGGGTCTCAAGCTTCACAAAACAAGTGAGCATAGTCCCAGTCTCTGCAAAGACAGGCGAAGGGATACCAGACTTGTTAATGGTTTTGACTGGTCTTGCCCAGAGGTTTTTGCAAAACAAAATAAAGTTTACACAGGGGCGTGGAAAGGGGACAATTCTAGAAGTCAAAGAGCAAAAAGGTTTGGGTCAAGTTTTAGATATAATTTTGTATGATGGGGAAATGGCTAAGGGCGACCACATTATAATAGGCGGCAATAATATAGTCTCGACCAAGGTCAAAGCAATATTGAAACCAGAGCCCTTAAGAGATATCAGGGTTGAAAGTAAATTCCAATACCTAGATTCTGTGACTGCGGCCACTGGTGTCAGGATATCAACACAAGACCCGCAGGAAGTGATAGCCGGCTCTCCTGTAATAATTGTCAAAAATCCAAAAGATGTTGAAAAGGCAGAACAAGAACTGAAAAGGGAGGTTGAGGCAGTTGAAATAAAAACAGACGCTGACGGCGCGATCTTAAAGGCTGACACGCTTGGGGGCCTTGAAGCCATGATAAAAATTTTCCAGGAGATGGAGCTGCCTATAAGGAAGGCTGAGGTCGGTTCTGTTGGTAGGCAAGACGTGATTGAAATAAGAAACATGAGTGAGCCTTACATATTCGCTTTCAATGTGAAAATATCAGACGAGGCCGACACACTGGCAAAGGACTCTGGTGTAAAAGTGTTTTCTTCCCCGATAATTTACAAGCTTGTTGAAGAATACAAAAGTTGGAAGAAGGAGCAGTTCGAGGTGAAGGAAGCAAAACTTTTAGAAACAGTTATCCGCCCGTGCAAACTGCGCGTGCTCCCCGGTTGTGTTTTTAGGCAATCCAAACCCGCTATTTTTGGCGCCGAAATTTTGGCAGGCACAGTAAAACCAAAGTACAGGTTGAAGAGGCAAGGCAAAGTTGTCGGGGAAATAAAAGAAGTCCAGAAGTCCGGGACAAACGTGGCCGAGGCTGTGTCAGGTGACAGGATCGCGATCTCCATGGACGATGTTGTCATAGGCAAGCACATTTTCGAGAACGATGTTTTGCAGACAGATGTTAGAGGCAGGGATTTACAGATTTTAGAGAAAGTGAAAAAGAAATTGAGAGAAGACGAAAAAGCTTTGCTAGCTGAGTTGCAGGAAGAACAGGAATCAAACAGTGCAATTTAACTCCAGTCCACTTTCCTCAGAACAAACAACCTTGCTGTTTTCAACCTTGTAAAATTTGATGTTCGGGTTGTCTATCTTTGCCTTGCAACAGTTGCTTTTTGCTGTGTTGTTAACCAATAGATCAAACTCCCCTGTTTTTTTGTCCAGCTGTGCTTTAAGGCTTTGAACACTTTCTGACAAAGTTTGATTTAGCTGGCTGTTTTGAGACTCGCAGCTTTCCAATGAATTCGTGAATGTTGTGTTAATGGAGAATTTTTCAGACCCGCATCTGCCTAGTTTATTATTGCACTCAATTAACATGTTAGTCAACTCAGAAGATTTGCCTGTACACGAAGCTATCTCTGTTTTCAATTCAGTTTTTAGAGCATCCAAGCCCCTTAGATAATCATCAACTGTGTTATTTTCCGCAGTTGCCTTACCAAGAATCGCAAGTCCTGTCAAACCTGGAGAAATAAAGAAAAACCACAAAGCCCCGAGTATGAAAACTGCTGCAACAGCCAGTTTAACATTCCTGGATTTGTCGGGTTTGGAATATTTGTATGGCATAATTAGATATTAGGTAGGACAAGTATAAATCTATCTTATTAACCGAAACTTTTACCACAACCACATCCAGAACTCGCATTTGGGTTGTCAATCTTAAAACCTGCGCCTTGTAAACTTTCCAAATAATCAACCCTGCTGCCCCATAGCTTGTCTAAACTGTTCTGGTCAACAAAAATCTTGACACCTTTCTCCTCTACAACCTTGTCGCCTTCTGCGGCTTTCTCATCAAAACTCATGCTATACTGGAATCCAGAGCAGCCGCCTGGGACAACACCAATCCTCAATCCCCACCCAGTCTTATTATGTTGTTTCAACATCTCAGAAATCTTGCTTGCGGCCTTGTCTGTGACAATTAGAACGGGCCCTTCGTGACTGTGGCTATGCGCAACCTGTTTCGGCGCTGTTTTAGCAACCCTGTTTAATTCCTCTACGATCGCGTCAATCTCCGTATCTGACATCCCATGCCCTTTGAATCCCTGGTCAATAGTCTCAAAACTGGATGCGCCGCAGCCGACGCAATGGATCCCATAAGACTGTAAAGTATCAACTATAGAAGGGTATTTTGCCACAACATCGCCTATCGGCATGTCCTTACTTATTAGCTCTGTTTTCGTTTCTTGTGTCATACAATAACTGGAAATTGACCTCAGTCAATTTCATCCCTTTCACAGTTAACATTGTGAATTATGGATATAAATATGTTATTTGATACTCCAAGACACCCATCACAAGAGCTCACAACATCTAATATAAACCGAAAAGTAATATTTCAATATATGAATCCCCAATACTCTAAAACAAATTTCTGGGACAAGTCGAAAAACACAATAAGGAGTGATATTCTTGTAAACCCATTCATAATTAAAGCAATTGGAAATGTCAAAAACAAGGCGGTGCTGGATGTGGGCTGTGGCGACGGAACCCTAACAGAGCACTTTGCGAAAAGAGGAGCCAAAATAACCGGGATAGATAGTAACAAAAATATACTAAATTTCACAGAGGGTAAGAAAGGGAAGTATTTGCTTGGTGATCTAACAAAGCTCAAATTTCCAGCAAATAGCTTTGACAAAATTTATTCAGCAATGGTTTTCCTCCACCTTAATACCAACCACTTAGAAAAAGCTTTTCTAGAAGCTTATAGAGTTTTAAAACCAGGTGGAGATTTTGTTGTTGGTGATGTTCACCCATCAAGACTAACTCAAAAAGAGGCCAAGTTAGTGAGGCACAAAAATAAAGGCGAAAACTACTTTTCAACACATAGAGTATCAGCTGTTTTAACAAGCTTCAACAAAAATAGGTTTGTTCTAAATTATTATCACAGATCCTTATCTACTTACATCAACACAGCACTAAAATCAGGTTTTGTTTTAAAGTCTCTTGTTGAGCCAAAGCCAACAAAACAACAAATTAGGAAGTTTGGGAAACTTCTAGAAACAGAGACAAAGCAACCAAGCTACATTGTTTTTGTATTCAGGAAAGAGTAGATTATGGATCGGTTTGAAAAAACTTTAAGAAAAATAGAGAGGCTGGAGAAATCGTGGCGATATGAATTAACAGACAAGGAGGATAGACAACATTCTTTTGGAAGGGTTCCTGAAGACAAGAAAACCATAGCTTTCTGGTCTGTGCCAAGATCAACGGGGGAATTTCTCAGTTTTATGGTTGAACTTACAAAACCAAAAACAATTTTGGAGCTAGGCTGTTCTGCTGGCTATTTGTCGAACCAATGGACCCAACAGCCAAGAGTACTGCGCGGTCTGGTTGAACCAATAGAATAAAGGAAGACCCGCAGGGAATTGGCTG
>Ga0209541_10003047_pt1 | contig 31123 bp, 36 predicted proteins | sample RifCSPlowO2_01_FD_184027 | JGI IMG/M metagenome (GOLD analysis project Ga0209541, IMG submission 184027) | Groundwater microbial communities from Rifle, Colorado - Rifle CSP2_plank lowO2_0.1 (SPAdes) (version 2) | ecosystem: Environmental > Aquatic > Deep subsurface > Groundwater | place... | reverse complement strand
TGTTTTCTCCTTATGGGCTATGACTTCTTTTATATTAAGCCCTTTTGGATTGTAAATGCCGCTTTTTGAGTCGCTTACAGCAATAACCTTGTAGCCCCACTCATGAAGAATCCTTGCAATGTTCATGCCAACATTGCCAAAGCCCTGCACTGCAACGCTTGTATTTCTTGGCTTCATGTCAAGTGTTTCGGCAAACTCCTGTAGTACATAAGCGCCTCCCATTGAGGTTGAGAAGTCCCTTGCCTTTGAGCCCAATAATGCAACCGGCTTGCCTGTTATTGCTTCCGGAGTATGCTTTCCTTCGAGCTTTTCATACTCATCAAGCATCCATGCCATTATCTTTGCATCAGTATTCACATCAGGAGCGGGAATATCTATCTTTGGCCCTATGAAGTTATATGTTTCCCTTATATAGCCCCTGCTGATTCTTTCAATCTCTGCTTCAGAAAATTTGCCGGGGTTTATAGTGATGCCGCCTTTTGCGCCCCCATAAGGCAGGTTCACAACAGCGCATTTTAATGTCATCAAGAAAGCCAGAGTCTTTATTTCCTCAAGGTTAACCTCCGGATGAAACCTAATGCCGCCTTTTGTCGGGCCTCTTGCGTCATTAAACTGAACCCTGTAGCCTGTAAAATATCTTATATCACCGGAGTCCAGCCTTACAGGATAGCTAAATGTGAATATTCTTTTTGGTATTGTAAGGATGTCAAGCTCTGCCTGCCCGAGCTTTAGAATTTTTGCAACCTTGTCAATCTGGTTGTAGCAGTCAATGCAGACGTTGTCTTTTTCCATAGAAACAAGAGATTTCCTGTGATTTATAAACCAAGCGCTTTTTTCAAAGCCTCTTTGTCATAGCCTACAATGATTGTGCCGTTAACATCAGTGACAGGAACTCCAAACTGCCCTGACTTCTCAAACATCTCGTTTCTTGCTTTTTCATCCATGCCTACATTGACATCTTCGTATTTGATGTTGTTGGCTTTCAAAAACTCTTTTGTCTTGACGCACCAGGGGCATGTGCTTGTAGAGTAAACCTTGACTTTTGATGTTTTAGGCATTTTACTATCACCTCAATTTCACAGATTTATGATTAAAAAATAAAAAAATAATTTCAAAAACAAATCAGCAGCATCCTTTGCCTTTTTTTCCTTTTTCCATCTTGCACCTCCATTAATTATTTTTTGGTTAAAATAATGAGTTTGTTAATTTTCCTTATTTAATAAATCTTTGCATTCTTATCATATAATTTTCCACCCTGCCAATATAACCAAAGCATAGAACAAGGCGCCTATCATGAAGTACAAAGGCTTTTCAGCCTCGTCGCTGGGCATGGACTCCCTTATTACAGTGTAAAGCAAAGTGCCTGTTATGAAAGCCAGCATTTTGCTGAACATTAGGCTTGTAAGATCATAGTAAACCAACCCTAAAACAGCTCCAAACAATGGCGCCAGTGAATAAAAAATCTTGAACGTGCCGGTCTTAAACCCGAATTCCTGAGGGATTATCTTTATAATGATATAGAGCAGGAACGGAATAAAGAAAAGCAGTGTTTTGGCAATGCCTTTTGCTGCAAAGTTGACAAGTACAATGCCAATAAAAATATTGTAGATAAAAAAGTACGCCACATGAAGGCTTTTGTGGTAGTAATCTATTTTTGACTTTTTAACGCCCTTGTGTATGTACTGTTCAATCAGATTCAATGATATAAACCCGAAAAGCGCATAAAGAAAAATTTCTTTTCCGTCAATCACAGCGTACTGGGATATTTCAGGAAACAAATTCAGTACAACATAAGATATTGCAACCCCCGCTGAGAATGAAATTAGCTTCTTATTCGCCCTTACCTTATTCGAATAAATGTTTTCGGTGATGTAATCGGCAAAGCTCAATATGCCAGCCAATGCAAGCGATAATAAGTGAAAAGCCATAGCATCCTCTTTAATCAGTGGAAATCCGTAATGGGTATATTTAAACTTTATGAAAAATTTCAGAATTAAATTTCAACTGCATGTTTTGTTATCTCAACATTGCAGCTTTTATATTTCCTGCACCAAGATTCGCATTTTCGCGCAGTCACTTTGCCTTTGTATGCAAAACCGCATTCTTCGCAGATGTAATAGGCTTTGCTGTTTCTTGTTAATTTTTTGGGCATTTTTTGTAAATAATACATCTATCTGTCAAAAACCACCCATCATATGTCGGTAAATGCTTCGCATTTCCGATCACACTCGAAAATCTTTGATTTTCGATGGATGGCATGAATTCTTTTGGCTATACAATCAAGTGGTTTTGGACATTGCGAAAATCGGAGATTTTCGAGACACTGAAAATTCAATGAATTTTCATTGCTACAAAATTCCACTTATTGATGGGTGATTTTTGAGCATCGGGAAAATGCAAAGCATTTTCAAGATCCCAAAAATCTTGTATTTTTGCGACATCCAAATTCCATGCAATATGCTTGTAACACATAAACCACTTATGAAACATAAGTGGAATTTTGATGTTTAAAATAATTTTGCTTGAATCCGCTTTTCGCCTATTTAAAAACGAAAACATTAAATATGAGGTGATAGATTCAGCATAAAATAAAACTAGTTATGGGGTGAAAAATATGGTAAAAAGAAAAGTAGCAGACTGCAGGCAATTTCCAAGCGAAAAAAATTGTTCGCTTACTATAGCTGGGACAGAAGATGAGGTTCTGACAGTTGCTGTAAGGCACGCTGTTGAAGAGCATGGGCATGAAGATACTCCAGAACTGCACGAGCAGATTAAAGGAATGATTAAGGACGAGTAAATTTTTAATTTATTTTTAACAATCTTTACAAATAATAAAAATAAATTAAAAGGCGATATAAAATACCAGTACAAGTTAGCATAAATTATTTGGCTGTTTTTGCTTGATAAATTATTTTTATAGCAAATGACACAACTTTTTAGACATGGAAATGTCATTTGCTTGTCAAAAATTCCATCAATTTATAATGAATACATGGAATTTTTGAGCATGCTCGGAAATTGTAACAATTTATTATATATCTTTGCAATTTCCAACATATTACGAGAAGACAACAATTGTCTAATAACTTTTGTCTTCGAGTATAGTTCTTAATCCTTAAAAAGAATCTGGTTAAAATTTGTTATTCATATCTCAAAGCATCCACTGGCTTTAGCTTTGAAGCCCTGTAAGCTGGAATTGCCCCGGCAATCATTCCAATAATGATTGAAATCAATAGCGCTTCAATCAAAAGGCTGGCAGGAATAACAGTTCTTACGCTTCCTCCGGGCCCTATTCCAGACAAGAAGTTTGGAAGAACAAAAGAAATTGCAGAGCCTAATCCGACGCCAAGAAACCCTCCAACGAGCCCTACCAATCCTGAATTAAGCAAGAATATCATCATAATATCGAAGTTTCTCGCGCCAATAGCCTTCATTATTCCTATTTCTTTAGTCTTTTCAAGAACTGAGGTAAACATTGTGTTGGCAATTCCAACAGCGCCGACAATCAATGAAACAGCGGCTATGGCACCTAAAAACAGAGTAAAAGTCTCCGTTACACCCTGAACCCTTTCCAGCGTTGCCTGTGATGAAGTCACAGTAAAATCCTTTGTTCTGTTTGTAACGTGCCTTGACAGCATAAGCCTTGAGTCTATTTCAGATGTCCTTTCAGTAACAAAATTTGCATCCTTTACTTTAATTACTATAGAATCAATTTTTTCATTGCCTGCATCTTCAATGACATTTCTTGCCTGTTCAATCGGCATGAAAATCCTGTTGTCATCCCCGCCGCTTCCTGATTCTTTCAAAATTCCGACAATCTTGAAAAGCCTGCCTTCAATTGTAATGTCCCTGTTTAATACAAGAGGTTGCTTGAAAGTTGATCTTGCTATTCTGCTTCCGATGACTATAACATTTGTATCACCTGGATTTAAATAGCGTCCGGATTCAAGCTCTGTTGTTACCATATTGCTCCATGCAAGAGTATCAACTCCCTGTACATTGACAGAGGCAGATTCTGCAAGAAAAGAAACGTCAGCCCTGCCTGAAATCATTCCGTTTACAAAGCTTATTCCCTCAACTGATTTTACAACTTGGACATCTCTGCTGGTTAGGTTTTTAGCGCTTGTTGTTGTAGCTGCATTTCCACCACCTCCACCGCCAAATCCTCCTCTGAAACCGCCAGCAGCCCTTTGAAAGCCTGGCGAGACTGTGATTATGTCTGCTCCAAGCCCGCCAAGCCTCTCCTGCACACTTGCCTGCGCTCCTTCTCCAATTGAGACAATGGCAACTATTGCGGCAACACCGATGACAATTCCTATAATTGTCAGCCAGCTTCTTAGTTTGCTATGCAGCAAAATATTCAATGCAAGCCTGAATGATTTTTTGAATTTCATTCTATTTTTTGATTTTTGATAAGACTGCAATAATCCTTTTTCTGAAATACCACCCTGCTCCAGCAACAGCTATCAATACTATGTAAAAAATCCAGCTTGAAAATATGCTTGTTTGGCTGTTAGCTCCCACATTGGCAGAAGTTTGGCTTGCTGCATCCGGCCTGAATTGTATTTCGACATTCTTTTCGATGCTTCTTCTCTCTCCTGTTGTATCTGTGTAATCTATGGTAACTCTGAGGTTATTATTTCTTGCTGATGCCAAATTTTGAAGATTTGGAGCCTGAGAATTTTGCGAAGATTGCCTTTGCCTGCTAGCTCCGGTAAAATTTCCCGTGCTTTGGATTATCTGGAATGAAACGACAGTATAATCGCCTTTGTCAAGGTTTCCAATGATTGCTGAATTGCTTCCTGCAACCCTGAAATTTGGCTGCTCGGGAATCCTTACAGAAACTGACTGCGCAGGATTGTTTCCGGTATTTGCGACTGAGAGCGATGTCTGGCCCTGAGAACTTTGGGAAAATACAACATCAAAGTCCGTTTCGCCGCCAACAAAAACTCCTGCTTTGGTTTTTATTACCGTGGATGTCGTATTTGTTAAAGATTCATATTTCAAGTTCAAGTCAAGTTGATACAGCCCTGGCTGGGCATTTACATCTGCAATTACAGTATACTTTAATTCAACAGAATCTCCAATATCAAGATATTTGATGTATTTTGTATCATCAGAAAACACCGGCAGAATAACGCCATCAGCTTCAGACCATGAAAAAATCATGTTTTGCAGAGGGGCGCTGCCGATATTTGTAATTGTAAACTTCATCTCTGTTTCCTTTCCTGGCTCAATTTTTGCCTTGTCAACGTAAATTATCTGTGCAAATTCCTTGCTGGTTACGTCAATATTAAAACTGATGGTAACCCAATCACCATTACGCTCCCTGTACCTTGCCTTTAATTCATGCTGTCCTTTAATAGCATCTTTATCAATCTTCAACTTGAATTGGGTATTCACATAATTCTTGCCTGTTTGATATTCATACAATTTTCCAAGATTCTGTACTGCCGAGCCATCAACTACTGAAAAGGGATAGTTTTGCAGAATTTCAATTTCAAGATTCTCAATACTTCCGCCCCCTGTATTTTCTACTCTTAGTCTTAACTCTACGGCGTCACCTGCCCTTGCAGGGCTTGGGTCATAGTTAAGCAAAGTCACCTTAATAACAGGTGATTCATATTCTACTGCATGAACGGAAATTGACATCACTAAAAACAAAATAATGTTTAAGAATATTTTTTTCATATTAATCATCCTCCTTTTAATATTTGACCATCTTTTAATTGAACAATTCTTTTTGCATGACTGGCAAGCTTTAAGTCATGCGTTACCATTATGATAGTTTTGCCTTCCTTTTTCCAAAGACTTTGAAGCAAATTCAAAATATTTGCTCCAGCTACGCTGTCTAAGTTTCCAGTTGGCTCGTCTGCAAGAACTACATCTGGATTATTAGCCAGGCTTCTTGCAATAGCAACTCTTTGCTGCTCCCCTCCAGAAAGTTGCGATGGCAAATGATTTATCCTGTCGCCAAGACCAACCTTATGCAAGATTTCTGCTGCTTGTTTCTCAGATTTATCAGTCGGAATATCCTGAAACTCCAAAGGCAGCATTACATTTTCAACAGCACTTAAGGTAGGAATTAAATGAAACTGCTGGAATATAAATCCAATCTTCTGCCCCCTTATTTGTGCCAAATCTGACTCGCTCATTTTCGATATGTCTTTTCCATCCAAAAGAATCAAGCCTTTCGTTGGCATATCTAAACAACCAACCAGATTCATCATTGTGCTTTTTCCCGAGCCGCTTGCGCCAGTTATTGCAACAAAATCTCCATGAAGTATTTCCAGACTAACTCCTTTTAGAGCATTTACCTCTACTTCTCCCATCTTATAAATTTTCCATACACTATCTAATTTTATTATGGATTTTCTCAGCATTTGCGAAATGTTTATATAAATCAAAATATTACCAAATGAAACTAAGTGAAACGAAACCATTTATAAATGCTTCCTGAAACCAAGTGAAACGAAACAAGATGAAACCAAAACAAAACAATAAGAGAAGGCTGCATTGGGTTGTGACTATTTTATGTTTCATTTATGCTGGAGTAGCTTTAATTTTATTTGTTTACATGTCATATTTTACATATGTAAGAGAGCAGTACCCACCTCATAGCTTTAGAAACTTAACGCAGACAGGAAATTTTACAGGAGCAGGCTTCAGGCCACCTGCCAGAACAATAACCGCACCATTCTTGGGAGCAATTCTTTTTGGCTCTGTAGTGTCAATTCTAGCAGGCCTTTCACTAATGAATTTATTGAGAGCCAAAGAAACGAAGGAATTGAAAAAAGAGGTGATTGAATCCATGATACTGCCTGATGAAAAGATTGTAATCAAAGAATTGGAAAGAAGCAACGGTGAAATGACTCAATCAGATTTAGTAAGAAGAACCAAGCTCTCAAAAGTCAAGGTTCACAGAATAATTAAACGATTGGAATCGCTGGGAATCATAAGCAAATATCCGTACGGCATTACCAATAAGATTAAGCTTGAAAAGAGCCTGTATGATGGGTAGGTATATTTCAAATCAACAATATTTAAAAACATCAAAATTCTCCTTTTTCCATGAATGATTTATTGTTCGGCACAGCAGGCATTCCATTAAGTTCAAATCCCCGCACAACAACTGATGGCATAAAGCATGTCAGAAAGCTCGGCTTGGGCGCAATGGAGCTTGAGTTTGTAAGAAGTGTCAATATAACAAAAGACAGGGCTCCTGAAGTGAAAAAGGCTGCTGAAGAAAGTAATGTTGTGTTGACGTGCCATGCGCCTTATTTCATAAACCTAAATTCTCTTGAAAAAGCAAAGATAAAGGCAAGCATTGAAAGAATTCTTAATTCTGCAAGAATTGCAAGCTTGTGCGGCGGCTATTCTGTATGCTTTCACTCGGGTTTTTACATAGGCATGGATTCAAAAAAGGTTTACGGCACAATAAAGCACAACTTGAAGGAAATTATTTCAACTTTAAAGGACGAAAATAACAGCATCTGGGTGCGCCCAGAAACAACAGGCAAAGCTACTCAATTTGGCAATGTTGATGAGATATTGCAGTTAAGCACCGAGCTTGATAATGTAATGCCTTGCGTTGACTTTGCGCATTTCCACGCAAGAACCAATGGAAAATACAATACTTATAAAGAATTTGCAAGCATTTTGGAATCTATTGAAAAAAAGCTCGGCAGGAAAGGCTTGGAAAACATGCACATGCACATTACAGGCATTGCTTATGGCCCAAAAGGAGAGAAAAATCATTTAACATTAAAAGAGTCGGATTTAAAATATGAAGAACTGCTGAAAGCCTTGAAAGATTTTAATGTCAAGGGGGTTGCCATATCAGAAAGCCCGAATATAGAGGGGGATGCTATGATGATGAAGAAAGTTTATGGAAAATTGTAGTTATAAAAATTTCTTTAACATATTTATTCTCTATTAACTGCAATTAAAAATATGTTTAATAGTATTAAAATCAATTGTCGGCAGAAATATTATTAGGAGTCGGCTCGGAATATTAGTTGTACCAAATCGTCTTCTCCAATTTTAATTTCTATAGGAGTTAGTGGATCTTGTCCAGGCACTACAAGCTTGACATTTCTATCATCTTTTTTCTTATCCTGTCTAATAGCCCCCATAATCTTTTGCTTATCTAAATAATCTGGTATTTCAGTAGGTAGCCCTATTCTTTGTAATAAATTGTTAAGTGAATACAATTCCTTTTCTGTCCAATGTCCTCTTGAGACAGCGATTCTTCCCTCCTGACTCATACCGATAGATACAGATTCACCATGCAATAATTCATAGTCACTTGCAAACTCTACGCCATGACCTATTGTATGTCCAAAATTGAGTATCTGTCTAACACCCTTATCAAATGGGTCTTTATCTACATAAAATGCTTTTATAAGAAGGGAATCTAAAACAAATTTTGATAACAATTCGGCATCTTTTCTTAATAAAGCATCTAAACCTTCTTCCAGTTCTCTTCTGAAATGTGGATCAATTGCGCCATACTTTACTACTTCTCCAAAACTGCTTTTATAAACTCTTTCTGGCAAAGTTAGTGTGGTTTTTGGGTCTACTAAATCCAGAATAGGGTGGTGGAATGCTCCAAACAAATTTTTGCCGTGTGATGTATCAACCGCAGTTTTTCCTCCTAAACTACTGTCCACTTGTGCCAATAATGTCGTCGGGAATTGAACATAAGGTACACCCCTCTTATAACCGGCTGCAGTTAAGCCAACTACATCTCCGACTACACCCCCTCCCAAGGCTATAATCGCGGAGTTTCTTCCATATTCATAAGCTCCAAGCTGATCTACCAGTGTACCTACAGTGTCCAGGTTCTTGCTTTGTTCCCCTTCAGGAAATTCAAGTAATTCAACTTGTAAGCCGACATCCCTAAACAACTGTTGCAATTTGTCACCGTATAATCTTGCTACAATAGAATCTGTGATTATTGCATATCTTCCAATGTCCCTCCTACGTAAAATTTCAGGAGCTTCTTGTAAATATCCGGCCTTCACAACTACATCGGTAAAACGGGTTCTTACGCCACTTTCTATTGGTTCTGTACCTTGCCTAAATAGTTCATTCATAGACCGAGTATATGATATAAATTTATAAGCTTTTCCGTTCATAGAAATTTAATTATTCTCACCCAAAAGTAAACGTATAAATCTTGAAACCTTTTCCAACAACGTCTATTTGCACTACATGGGTGTCATAATTTTCGGCATTGACTATATTATAAAGCTTGAACTCATTAATCTTTGCAACACTCTTGTTTTGCTGAATGAAGACATCATTGCCCTTGTTTTTCTCGCTTTCAAACTCGTTGTCCAAAAACACGAAAGCTGTTGAGCCGCTTTCAGAGCCTGCGACAATGTTGGCTTTTTTAGCGTCAAATATGAGCAAAATTGAGCCGTCATCACTCACTAATTCCATGTTGTCTGCATTGTTTCTCCACTTTCCTTCAAAATAAACATTATTTTGGGTTATTGACAATGGAAATCTGTAATCAATAACCTGCCCTGACTTTATGCCTTCTGGATTGCCGAAGTTGCCCCTTGAGAACTGGTAGCCAAAGTAAATTTCTGGAGTGTCTATCTTCTGGAACTCTGGCAGTTCAGACGGCTTGGTTATATTTAGTTTTATTCCGTCTTTTTTGTTAAGCCTTTCCATCCTCTCTTTCAGCAAAGCTTGTATCATCATTTCTGTTTCCTCATAAGCCCCTTCCCCAATATGGTCGTACCTTATGTAGCCGTCAATGTCAATCAAAAACTTGTGAGGCCAGTACCTGTTCTGGTAAAGGTTCCATGTAACATAATTGTTGTCTTGGGCAACAGCGTATTTTAATTGGTAGTCATTTACTGCTTTCAGCACATTTTCATATTTTTTCTCAAATTCAAATTCAGGGGTGTGAACGCCCACAATTACAAGCCCCTCGTCCCTGTACTTTTTATCCCAGTCCTTCAAATATGGCAGGGTTCTGATGCAGTTTATACAGGTGTAAGTCCAGAAATCAACAAGCACAACTTTGCCCCGCAACTGCTCAATCTTAAGAGGCTCTGAGTTAATCCACTTTTCAATGCCTGCAAAGTCAGGCGCTCTCGGGTATGCTGAATTTGGGTTATTTTCTTCAATATTTTTATTTATATCAATCTTTGGCTTTTGCGATTCTATGTAAAAGATGGCCGCAGCCACTAAAACCACAACTGCAAGAGTTAAAAACGGCTTCCTGATGAATTCGGGCTTTTTCATGATAAAAGAGAGTACGCAAAAAACCAGTTTGCAACGACATTTAATTTATTTGTAAATACCAATATGCCCAATACCAACAATAAAATCCCGACAATAATGTTAAAGTATTTCAGCACGGTTGCAGATTTATTGATGATACCAATCGCTTGTGTGGTGAATAATCCTACCAATAAAAATGGAATCCCCAGCCCAAGCGCGTATGACATCAATAAAACAAAACCAAGGCTAGGATTTGTGACAGCCAAGGCAAATACGCTGCCAAGTATTGCGCTCACGCATGGTGTCCAGCCGACTGCAAAGGCTGCGCCAAAAACAAATGATGTAACATAAGTTATGCTGAATTTTTTCTTGACTGCAAATTTGTGCTCTCTTTCAAGAAAATTTATTTTTATCAATCCTAAAATATACAAGGCAAATAAAATTATTATAATCCCTCCAATTCTTGAAAGCCATGTCTGCACATTGTAAGAGACTCTTTCCAAAATTGTGTTTAATAGAACACCAAGTAATGCAAATATGACAGAAAATCCCAGCACAAATGCAACACTATTCATGAATATCTTTAGCCTTGCACCTTGCTGTCCTGCGCTTGTACCAGACAAATAAGCCAAAAAGCCCGGAATCAATGGCAAAACACAGGGGCTTGCAAACGAGACAATGCCTGCAATGAAAGCTACAATTATTGTTGGTTCTACCATTTTGACTGGATTTTATTTAATCTAAATTTTTCTTAGCTCGTCCAAATACCTTTGCTTGTCCCATGAATCAGGAGCCTTCAATATTCTTTGCCCGTCTTTTAAGATTACTTTTGTGTGCTGGTAGCTTACCCCAAATTGCTGAGCCAGTGCCTTTTCATCAGCATCATCATCGCCATCACGGTAATTAACCCTGAAGCCGATTAAATTTGAATCATTTAATTCTTTAAAGGCGGCAAAAGTTTCAGGCTGCTCTGCCCTGCATGTTGGGCACCAGCTTGCATAAAAGTATAATAAGATTTTCCTTTTCTCGTTAAATGCCTTGTCATAATCCGCCTTGTTGAAGTCAAGGTATTTTGTTGCCGAGCCTGCAAGCACTTTGCCTAAATAGGAAGCCTCAATCATCCCCTCCTTGTTGTCTTCCATCATTTCCCCCGCCTTCATGAAAGTGCCGTCCATCCAGATTGACTCACCTTCCTTAAGCATAAATGATGTTCCGTCTTTTTTGACTACTTTGCCGTCTGTCATAACTTTTGTTCCATCATTAAGAACTGCATTTTTTTCCATTGGTGACATTGTTTTTGCTTTTTCATCTACCATGAGCATTTTGCCGTCCTTCATCTCAAAGCCGATTTCAGCCATTTCGCCTGCTTCCTTATCCATCATAAAATTTTTTTCAGCAGAATCTGTTGATGTTGTTTTGGCGCATCCAAGCGCTATAACACTTAAAATCAGTAATATGGCAAGAAAATTATTTGCTTTCATTTTATCGCCTCATTCCCATGTTATTTTCAGCAAAATCATGAATCCAACTGCCTGAAGCAATGTAAGAATGAATACGTGAACTTCCACTTCAGGAGCATAATACTCCATCATTATTATGTAGTAATAAAGCGAGACTAAATTTTGGACAAGGAACAGCAATGCAAAGAGGAACAATCCAATGGTGAATTTTGACTTTGCCTGCTTCAGGTTTTTGTAGTATACATAAAGCAAGCCCAGCAGAAAAATAGTGGAAACGGCAGTGATTGCAGTTGTGACATTCATTATCAATGATTCCATGAAAATCAAGAAACAAGACTTATTTATTTACTTTTTCCCAAATTGAGCCCAAATTTCATTGAAAATGTGGATATTAGCCTCCATGAACTCTGACAAGAAATAGACAGCACCGTAATTTCCCTTGTTTATTGGAGAGATTATGCTGTTCTTCTCAAGAACCTCAAGATGATGCCTTATGGTTTTGTAGTCAAGCCCCAGGATTTCTGCAATTTTGTTGGCATTTGAAGGAGTTTTTCTCAGAAAATATATTATTCTGCCCCTGGTTTCGCCTCCTTTTGTCCCTGCTATAAGATACCAAAGCAGATTCTTCATCTAGAGATGATTTTTTTGATGGTTTTTAAGGTTTTTGTATAGAATGAACATCAACTTTTATCCTAGAACTCTCAATCCTCCTGTACAGATAGAATATAACACCCAAATAAGCCATATAAGCCATTACTTCAAGAAGGCTTGGGTTTCCGTTGTAGCCAAACAATCCCTTCAGGAAGCTTCCAATCAATCCTTTTTCATTCAGTATGGGGTTAATATCAAACAATGGCGCTATTATTCCGCTTACCAATCCTGCTTCCTCAAACTCATGAATGCCATGCGCAGCCAACCCTGCTGCAAACAAGACAAGCAGAATGCTGCTAATGCTGAATACTTTTTTTAGGTTGATATTTTTAATGCCGACAAAAAATAAGTAGCCCATAACAACAGCTGCAATGATTCCCAATGTTCCTCCGATAATGTTGATTCCGCTTGCGTAGTTTATTGCGTTCAGGAATATAACAGTTTCAACTCCTTCCCTTATGATTGCGATAAAAATAAGCAGGAAAATCCCGATATGGCTAAATAACGGCTGGGAACTCATCAAATGCTTTTCAACCCTGCCTTCAATCTCTTTTGAGATATGCCTCTGCCTCATCATCCAGAGAATCATTGTTGTAAGCAAAAAAGCGCCTATAAGCATTGTAGCACCTTCAAATATCTGCCCTACCCTCCCCTCAAACCCGCCGGCAAAGATTGTAAAAATGAAGGCAGAAAGTATGCTTGCAAGAATCCCGAAAGCGATGCCGTAGTAGACCGTTTTCTTGTAGCTTTGGTTGTTTGTCCTGTTAAGGTAGGCAAGAACAATTCCAACAACTAGGCTTGCTTCCAATGTTTCCCTTGATGTCACTAAAAATGATTCAAGCATTTTATTTTTTTATTTGTATGAAGAAGCCACTTCATGACCTAAATACGCCCCGCCTAAAGTGACGGCAGCCGCTCCAATAGGACCAAGTCCCAGTACCGTTGTGGCTACAATAGCTGCTAATCCACCGCCTCCAATAAGCCCAACATCACTTTTATCCATTCAAAACCACCTAAACTTAACAATTGTTAATTGGACATATATAAAGCTTTCTAGAGGCTTTCCTATATGCGTTTAGAATGGTGCGAAATTCGTTATTTTGTGTATAGAATTATCCTACAAACTGCCTTTTAAAGTATCTTTTATAATAGCAGGGCATATCCTTGTAACACCCTCAATCATCTTCAGCCTGTCAGAGAAATCCCTTAACTCATCATTATTTTTGGCAACTACCTCAAGCATGAACATATGATCGCCTGTTGTTGATGCTGCATATTTTACTCCATCAAGATCTGCAATCTTCTTTGCCACATCAAGGTACTTTTCAGGCGCTGCATCCACGCCAATCAGCGCTATGCTGCCTATGCCTATTTTACCGTTGTCCACCACAAGCGAGTATTTTTTTATTATGGACTTCTCTTCAAGGCTTGAAACCCTTTTTCTTATTGTCGACTCTGATACTTTCAGCTTTCTGGCTATCTCCATGAAAGGCGTTCTTGAGTTTTTCGACAATGTTTCTATGATTCCAAAATCAAGCTTATCCATAAAACCACCCATTTAACTAAGCGCTGTGCTTAAATAAGATGTATTTTTTATCAACGTTAACATATTCTGCTTTTGTCTTTGCATCGAGCTTGTCAAGCAAAGTGTTAAATCCAATATATGATATTGCAATGCCTCCTGCAAATAACAACCTTTCGAATATCACAATCGGAATCAAGGCAACCCATGCTTCTGGAGTCATTGGCACTATGTAGTTCCACATCGCGCCTCCGACTGCATGCGCTGTGAAGGTTGCTCCAAGGCTTCTCAAAAACGCCTTTTCGCCGTATTTCTTAGGAAGCAGTTTTATTATAATTGGTATTGCCCAAAACAAAGCAAAAAACCAAACCTGCCTGCCGACAGGATGCGCTACAAATAATATAATTGCTGCAATTGGAACTAAAAAACTTAATTTGTCTTTTTTCGTGCCAAAGTACCATGCTGCAAATAGCATTGGAGTGAGCCTCAAAATTGTGACTAAATCAAATGAAGCATGATTTGCCATCTTGCTTGCAACCTCGGCAATCAAAACAGACAATACCCCGACAACCGGTCCAAGAAAAGCGCCTGCAACAGGCCCGAAAAACTGGAACAATGTGAAGAACTGGCTTTCTGCGCCCACAAGCTTTGAGAAATTAATTTTGTCGCCGATAAAAACCAGCATGCTGAACAGCAGCAAAAACAAAATTCCTTTCCTTGTGATTAATTTGCCTAGTTTCATGATAACTTCCGGCTGATAAATGCCCTGTTTAAATAATTTTCTGAGCGATAAGTTTATATATAAGTTAAATAATTTATAAAGTAAATATAGAAAATATAGTAAATAAAATAAATATAGTAAATAAAATAAATATAAGTAATTTAGGTTATACACATGCTGACAAGAAAGGAAAAACAGGTTCTTGAATTAAGAAAGAAGGGCTTGAAGCAGAATGAGATAGCTTTGAGGCTCAGGATTTCCCAGCCTGCTGTTTCTGCTTTTGTGAATAATGCTTTGAGGAAGATACGCGATGCGAAGAAGACGATGGAACTTGTAAAAGACTTGGGAATAGAATATGAAGAAGAATAAATCAGATTACAAAATTGGAAGAATATTTTTTATATTGATAATGCTGTCATTATTCTCCTCAATAGTTTTTGCCATTCCAAACTCTTTAACACTGCAGGGCAAGCTGACAAATGCAAATGGAGTATCCCAAGTCGGAACATTCAACTTCACTTTCAGGATTTATGACTCATACACAAATGGCAATGTCTTGTGGGAATTGCCTGATTATAACATTACAACAGATGCCAATGGAGTTTATGATGTCATACTTGGCAACATCAACCTGAGCTTTGCGGATGCCTATTACCTTGGCATCACTGTAAGGGCTGACAATGAAAGCGTGCCAAGGGTTAATCTGACATCTGCCCCTTACGCATTCAGGGCGAATGTTTCAGAGGCTTTGAATGCCAATGCAAGCTATACTGTGAGTAATTTAAGCGTTACAGGAAATGCAAGCTTTGGAAGGGATGCAACTACTGTGCTTAAGGTGGATGGCATCTTGAATGCCACTGGAAATGCCTTGATTGGAGATTCCAGCTCAGATACTGTAGCGGTAAATGCGCAGTTTATAAGTAACTTGATACCCAACCAGAACAATGTTACTTGGGAAGCGCAACAAACTTCTGGAGAAGGGCTTACATTGACTTGGCAACGATAGGCAACTTGAGCGCCAGCGGCACTGATATCGGAGGGACAACATCTCCAACATTTGTGTTCAACTCAAACTATTCCGGAAATGATGCAAGGGACATTGAGCTTATATTTGAAAGGGGCACTCCGACAACAAATGCTGTCTTGAAGTGGGACTCTGCTAATAAAAGGTTTGACATTAACTTTCCCTTGTTCATACAGGCTAATGATGAACCTGACTGTTGATACGAATACTTTGTTTGTTGACGGAAGCGTTCATAGGGTTGGGATTGGGACTTTGGCGCCAAACGATGTTTTAGAAGTTGTCGGCAATGTAAGAGTTTTCGGCTCTTTGAATGCTTCATCAATTAACACAACTGGCAATGCTTATTTTGCGACAAATAGTGGAAGCGTTGGAATAGGGACGACTTCGCCAAATTACTTATTGCAAGTCGCTTCTGGAACTGACGGAAGAAGCGTTAATTTGAGTAATGTGCTGTATGTCAACGGAAGCTCTGGATTTGTGGGCATCGGGACGACTTCGCCAGTTAATGCTTTAACAATAATAGGCTCTGTTTCAACATTCGGCTCCCTGAATGCGACCTTCATCAATGCCACAGAGATAAGGGTTGGAAGCAATATAGTTCAGGTTGAAAAGGATTCGTTCAAGCAAGGCAACTACTCAAGCGAGTATGCTTCAATAGGCTACAAAATTGGAAATTATAGTAGTGAATACGCCTCAACAGGCTACAAGCTAAGCAACTTTACTTCCAATTATGATGCGCGAAGTGACAGATACTCCATCACCAATTACTCAGCAGAGTATGCATCAACAGGCTACAAATTAGCCAACTTCACTTCCAACCTGAACAGCGTAAACGCCTCCATATCCTTATGGAACGGCACAACTAATATTTATCCGAGGGAAATAACAGGCAACGTCGGCATCGGGACGACTGCCCCTACTGAAGCTTTGGTTGTAGTAGGCAATGCCAACATAACAGGCACTTTGTACAAGGGAACATCAGCTTACGGGAACCCTGACATTGCTGAAAAAATAGAGTCAACGCAGCTTTTGGAAGAAGGCGATGTTGTTGTCGCTGATGAAAACAAAGACAATCATGTTGTTAAATCCGCTCAACCTTACCAAAACATATTTGGTGTTGTAAGCCCGAATGCTGCGATGGTTATCGGCAACTGGCGAGGCGGATTTAGCGGCTACAATATAGCTTTGCTTGGAAGGGTTGCTGTCAAGGTCAGCTTGGAAAATGGCCCAGTCAAAAGAGGGGATGCCTTGGCTGCTTCCTCTAAAGAAGGGTATGCGATGAAAGCAATGAATAGCGGAAGGATTATTGGGTTTGCTTTGGAAGACTATGATGAAAGCAAAAAGCCTATTGAATTAGAGGGAACAAAGACAGAGCAGTTCAAGGCAAGATTCTCAAGGGACTTGGGAAAGAAGAAATTAAGGGAAAAGGCAGAGGATATTATTAAAGAAGGCAAAATAAAAAATAGTGAAAGCCCGGTAACCGGAAATGCTGTTAATGAGGCTGGATTGGAAACTGATTTAAGCCAGATACTTGAGGCAGAAACATCAGTTTTTGTTGAAAATAATTCAAATAATGCGCCAGGAGAGAATGAGATAATATCACAGGCAAATGAAACCTTAAATAATCAGAATACAGCGCAAACAATTAATGAAAATAATGATATCGGCGAAATTGAAAGCCTGGACGATTTAAAGAGGATATATAAAAAAGCCAGAGGAAAAGATATTGAAGACGATGAAAATGACTTCAGGAAAATGATGGAAGTTGCCGATGAGATTGAAAAGCTTGAGGCAGAGGCAAAGAATGTCGAGGATAATGCAACTCCAAAAATGCTTATAGTTTTAAGCCCGGGATGGCATTCTGCAGGAGAAACGGCAGCGCAACAGCCGGCACAGCAGTCAATGCAGCAAACGCTTGAACTGTCAGGCTACAGCAAGGTAAACGGCTCGATAATCTTAAGGCTCGGCTAAATTTTGTATGTTTAAGCCTCCGGGGAGATTCGCACTCCCGACCTGCTGATCTCTAAGAACATTTGGTTCCTACAAGTCAGCCGCAATAGCTGCTATGCTACGGAGGCGTATTCGTACATGAAAGGCTTTTTATAGCAAATGACACAACTTTTTAGACATAATTATGTCATTTGCTTATTACGAGAAGACAACAATTGTCTAATAACTTTTGTCTTCGAGTATAGAATTAAAAGTTTATTTAAATAACTTATTATTCCTCCCAGCCGTATGTCTTTGGGAAGAACGGCTCAGGCACCGGTATGAATGTCCTTAACTGGAGATACTGCTTTATTTTTGCCTGTATCCTGTAGGCGTCTCGCCAAAGCTCCTTCTCGCGCTTCTCTATCTCAGCGTGAATCACCCTTTTCTCGTAAACAGGCTTCATGTATTTCAAAAACCAGTGGTTTTCCCACTTTTCCCTGAGATAGTCTGATTCTATCCTTGCCCTGAAAAACATCTCTATCTCGCCTTTCTGGGCAGTCATTTTTTTGCCTTGGTGCACAACCTCAACATTCTGCAGGTAAACGACATGGGCGTCTATGTCAAGCAGATTCCTCAGGTAGCCGCTGTACTTGTCTTCGGGATACTTAAATGCGCGCCACCAAAACCACAGCTCTTTCCCGCCCCTGTGTATGCCGCGCTGGTAGACATTTTCTGAATATAAAGTTTCTATGTCTGCATGGTCAGGGTCGCTGTCAGGACCCCTCCACCCCTCTTCAAGGAGCAGTTCGTGGAGCATTATATACAGGTTCCTCAGCGAGAAAACATCGCTGTACTTCACTTTAAACTCCGGAATAGAAGCAATAACTCCCATGCCCTGTTTCATTGAAAAGTAAATTTATAAAGGTTTCGATTACACCGCTTATAATGTTAATCGGATTAGTCGGGAAGCCATCGGCAGGAAAATCCACTTTCTTTAAGGCATCCACTTTAGCGAATGTTGAGATAGCAAGCTATCCTTTCACTACGATTCACCCTAACCACGGAACAGGCTACGTAAGGGTAGAATGCTCTGACAGGGAATTCAATGTTAAATGCAACCCAAGATTTGGGTACTGCATCGACAGCAAAAGGTTTGTGCCTGTTGAATTGCTTGATGTTGCAGGATTAGTTCCTGGCGCCCATGAAGGCAAGGGAATGGGCAACCAGTTTCTTGACGACCTGAACCAGGCTGACGCATTGATACACATAATAGATGCTGCAGGCTCAACAAACGAGAAAGGCGAATCAGTTCCGGCATTAAGCTATGATCCTGCAAATGACATCAAGTTTCTTGAGAACGAGCTTGACATGTGGTATCTCAGATTGATAGAAAAAGGCTGGGACAGGTTTGCAAGGACCGTAAATCAGGAAAAGCCCGAGCTGAACAAGGCTGTTGCAAAGCAGCTAAGCTCTTTAAGGGTAAATGAAAAGCTGATAGACGGGGTTATTCAAAAACTGGCTCTTGATGCTGATATAATGAAGTGGGATAGGAATATTCTTCTGAAAATCGCGACAGAGCTCAGAAAAGCCACAAAGCCAATGGTTATTGCATGCAATAAGGTAGATGTTAATGGCGCCTATGAAAATTTTGAAAGATTAAAGAAAGAGTTTCCGGGGCGCCTGCTTGTGGCTTGCAGCGCAGAGGCAGAGCTTGCCCTAAGGGAAGCTGCAAAACATGAATTGATCAGGTATATGCCTGGCGACAGCGATTTCCAGACTTTAAATGAAGGCAGTCTGAATGAAAAGCAGAAAAATGCCTTGGAGTTTATAAGAGCGGAAGTCCTCAAAAAATTCGGCTCGACAGGGGTGCAGAAAGTGCTTGACATCGCTGTTTTTGAATTGTTAAATTACATTGCAATATTCCCAGGAGGGGTGAATAAGCTTGCAGACCAGCACGGCAACACTTTGCCAGACTGCTTTTTGATGCCTCCGAACACAACTGCATTGGACTTTGCTTTCAGGCTGCATACCGATATTGGCAGTCATTTCATCAAGGCAATTGATGTAAGGACAAAAAAGCCTGTTGGAAAAGAATATCTGCTGAAAAACAGGGATGTTGTTGAGATTGTGACGAGCAAATAACCACTACTTTTATAAATCCACTTTCAAAACTTCTTTTGGTGCGCTGGTGGTCTAATGGCTACAACCCTTTGCAAAAGCGTTGATGGAAAGCATGCAATGTGGCATTTTCAATGCCACGGAACGATTGTTGCAGAAAAGGTTTGCCATAAATGACTGCGGCCTTCCATTAGTTTAGAAGGCAGCCGCGTGTCCGGGAAATTGTAAGCAAAAACTTATGATTCGGAAATTCGAATCCCGGCCGGCGCATTTTATTTTCCAAAAAAAATTTCAAGTTAAAGAAAAAAATAATTAATGCCTATATTAATGGCTTCTTCTGCCTGAAAATCTCAACTATCTCTTTCTTTTTCGGTGTTTCTGTTCTGGTTATTGTCCTTCTTGGAGTCTTTATTGTAGTGACTTTCTTTTTGGGAGTGATTTTCCGTGTGATTATCTTTCTCGGGGTTGCTTTTCTCCTTATTTTCTTTCTTGAAACAGATTTCCTTATATCTTTCTTTCCCTCTATTTTCCTGTTCAGCTGCACGATTCTTTTTTGCTGGCTTACAATCCTCTTTACGAGCCCTGAATCAGCACTTTTGGCCCTTCTCGAACTTATTTTAAGGATGTTTTTTAATTTCTTTGTTTCCTTCTGTGATTTTTTTAATGAGTAGCCAAGCTTACCTGCCCTCAGGGACTCTGCTTTCGATTTTAACTCGAGTTTTTTTATTGAATTTTTATTCCCCGACATATTTTTTGACATCCGCTGGTAATTTGACGAAATTATGTTTATGCCGTTCCTGAGCGTATTGACTGCTGCAATAGCATCAGACATCGAGCTGCTTATCCTGTCAATTTTAGAGCTTATGCTTAGGTTATTGCTGCTGGCATTCCTGCTTAAATTAAGCAGTTCGTTGTCAATTGCAGAAATTCTGCTGCCAAAAGAGGCAATTATATTTTTTAAGCTCTCGATTTCAAGGCTTATGCCCGATATGTCAGCCTTGACTAGCTCAAATGACTCGATAGTCTTCCTCTTGTGAACCGAAAAGTCTTTTCGTAGCCCCAACTTATACCACTTTAGAATAGCAAAATCACTATATATTTAAATGTTATGGATTTTACAATGCCAAATATTTTATAAAGAAGCATCTTCTATTTAATGCCATGATAAGCATAATAATCCCTGCCTTGAATGAAGAAAATTATCTTCCAAAGCTGTTGGATTCCATAAACCGGCAGGCGTATAAAGATTATGAGATTATAGTGGCAGACGCTAATTCGAAAGACAGCACTGTAAAGATTGCAAGAAAATACGGCTGCAAGGTTGTAAAAGGCGGCGGATTGCCGGGGATAAGCAGGAACAGGGGAGTGAAGACTGCAAAAGGCGATATTCTCCTTTTTTTGGACGCTGACTCGGTAATTGGGAAGGATTTTCTCGCAGATGCCGTTAAGGAGATGGAAAATAGAAATCTTGATGCTGCCGGCACCTTCTTAAAGCCCTTGAGCAACAAAATTATCGACAGGATTTTTCTAGGCATTTTCAACTTCTGGACATATGCAACCCAGGCTTTCTACCCAAATGCATGCGGCAGCGGCATTTTCTGCAAAAGATGGCTCCATGAAAAAATTAAGGGATTTGATGAAGAAATAAAATTAAGCGAGGACATGGATTATGTGAAAAGGGCTGGAAATTTCGGCAAATTCGGCATAATAAGAAATCCAAAAGTGATTTACTCAATGAGGAGGTATGACAGGGAAGGCAGGCTTAAAGTCGGCTTCAAGCTTTTTCTCTCAGCGCTGTACAGGCTCATCTTCGGCGAGATAAGAAGCAATGTTTTTAATTACAAGCTTAAATACAAGAGATGACTAAATCTTCAGGCTCACCACCTGCGAAACCCCGTCATTGTTCATAGAAATCCCGTAAAGGACATCAGCTTCTGAAATTACATTGTCGTTGTGAGAAATCATTATGTACTGGGCTTTCTCGGCGTACTTCCTTATCAGCTTAGCCAATTTCTCGCTGTTGTGCTTGTCCAGCGCAGCATCAACCTCATCAAGAACATAAAAAGAGGCAGGCTCGTGCTCCTGTATTGCAAAAATGAATGCCAATGCAGTCAGTGTCTTCTCTCCCCCTGAAAGCCCCCTGATGTCCAGGAACTTGCTGCCGGTTATCTTTACATTAATCCTTACGCCGGCTTCAAACGGGTTTTCCTCGTTCTCAAGCACAAGGTTGGCTTCCGCGCCTTTTGTAGTCAGCATTCCAAAGAAATTCTGGAAATTGCCGTTAACAACCTCAAATGTCTTCATAAACAGCTCTTTTTTCTTGCCCTCTATTTCCTTCATCATGACTAAAACATCATCCTTTTCTTTCCCAAGCTTGTCTTTTTTCTCAAGGAATTCATTGTACTGCCTTTCAGCCTCGTCATAAACCTCCAGAGCGCGCATATTGACAGAGCCTATATCCTCCCTCATCTTCTCAAACTTCGAGATTTCGCTTTTTAGCTGTTCCTCTGTCTTTTCCATGTCAAGTTTTACCCCTTCATATTGCGCAAATTCCTGGTTTAAAGCTGCTGATGAAGCTGATATTTCCGCGTTCTTCAGGGAATTAAAATTAACTTTTATTTCAACCTGCCTGCTTTCCTCGGTTATTTTGTCAATTGCCATGTCGTTCTTCTGTATTTCCCCGTTTATTTTATTTTGCTTTGAAAACAGGCTTTTGAACTTTGTATAGAATTCCTTTGCGATATTCTCTTTTTCCATGAGCAGGGATTCTTTTTGGGTAATTGCCTCATTCAGCCTTTTTAGCTCATTATTGAAGTCCCCTTCATCCTTGCCGAGCTGCTTCAGGATCTTTTCTGTTTTTTCCCTGTCGGGCAAAAATATGTTGATTACCTGCGCGTCGATATTTTTTATCTCAGAGCTGATTTTTATGATGTCCTCGCTCAGCTCCTTGAATTTCTGCTCAAATGTGTTAAGCTCTGCGAGCAATGAAGGATTGTTAAGCTGTGAAATCACCCCCCTCAGCTTCTGCTTCTCGATTTTAAGGCTTGTCAGCTGGCTGTTGCATTCTGAAATCTTGCCGTTGATTTTGGCCATTTCATTGTCAATTCCTTTCCCTCTTGCCTCGAGCTCCTTTTGCTGCTGCCTTGAGGCATTGGCATCAGCCGGAATATGCATGGATGTTTCTGACTTTATTATTTCCCCTTCGAAAATCGCCTTTTTCTCCCTCAGCTCGGTTATTTTCGCCTCGTTTTCGCTTCTTCTTTTTTCGAGCGTGGAGATTATATTTGCAAGCTCATTCGCCTTTTTTTCATTTTCCTCAAGGCTTTCGCCAACTTCCCTTTCCCTGAAGCCGAACGCCTCTTTTTTTCTTTCCCTGAAGCCGCCGTGCATTGCGCCGCTCACATCTGCCACGTCCCCGTCCAGAGTTACATATTTGGCTTTGCCTATCCCCAGCCTTGTTGCGACGTGTATGCTGTCCACCACAACAGCGTCGGAAAATACGTAAGAAAATATTTTTTTGAATTTCGGATCAAAGGAAACAAGGTTGATTGCAAAGTCATGAACCCCCTTTGCGCCTGCAAGTTTTTTCGCCTCTTCGCTTATGTCTTTTCCGGACACTTTGTTTAAAGGCAAAAAAGTCGCAGTGCCGAGCTTGTTCTGCTTCAGGTAGTCTATCAGCTCTGCCGCAAGCCTCTCGTTCTCAACCACAATGCTTTTGACGCGGGCCCCTGCCGCAACTTCCAGGGCAACAGCATACTTTGAGCTTACATTGCCAAGCTCGGCAACAGTCCCGTAAATGCCTTCCCTCTTTCCCTTAAGCTCAAGGATTTTTTTGACAGCCAAGTCCCCTCTTGCAACTTCCCTTATCGTTATGTCTTTCGCGCGGAGCTTTGCAATCTCCTCATTAACAGCATTTAATTTTCTTCTTGACTCTGAAAGCTGCACGGCAAAGCTTGAATCCTCGTCAAGGCATTTGTTAAGCTCGAGAGTTGATGCCTTGAACGCCTGCCTTTTGTCCTTCAGCGCATCAATCTGCTGCCTGTATTCGTTCTCGACATCAATGACATCCTTTATCTTGTCTTCTATAGCATTTATTTCATGGCTTAGCCTGTCCTTCTCCCTTATGAGGTTGTGTTGCTGCTCCCTTAATCCGGTTATTTCTTTCTGCAGTTCGTCTGCCTTTCTGTCAATTTCCTCAACCTGCTTTTCAATTCCCGCAACGCTGTCCAGATTGTTCTTTTCCTTGAACTTGAGTATTTTGTTGCTGATTATATTCCTGTCGCTGTTTTTTGATTCTATTTGAGCTTCATAATCTTTTTTCTCATTTGCCATTTGCTGGATTCTTTTTTCGATGTCGTCAATGCTGCCTTTCAGGTCATTTCTTCTCTGGTTTATCCTGCTTAATTCGTTTTTCAGCGTGTCAATTCTGGAGCTGTTTTTTGCCAGTTCTATCTTTAATGTCTCTACTTCCTTGTTGAGTTTTATCTGTTCTATCTCGCCTTTTTCCTCTATCTCCCTTGATATGCTTTCAATCTGCTTCTTTTTTTCCTCATTTTCCGCTTTCAGTTTGCTTATCTTTTCCCTCAAAGCCGCTAAGTCGCTGTTGCCTAAGTCTATCTTTGACTGAATTTCCTTTCTTTCATTGTCTTTTTTGTCCATCTGGATTTTCAAGTAGCTTGCCTTGTTCTGTTTTATCCTGTCGCTCATGTCCTTGTACTTTAATGCCTGGTCCCTGTCCTTTCTCATCTCCTTGAGGTATGTGCTTCTTTCCGTCAGTATAATCTCCGTTTCCCTCAAATGCTGCTCGACCTTTTCAAGCTCAAGCATTGCCTTGTGTTTTTTTTCCTCGTAAATTGATATGCCCGCAATGTCCTCTATCAAAACTCTCCTGTCCTCAGGATGCATCTCAACAAACTTTACAATGTCGCCCTGCAGGATTATGTTGTAGCCATCCGGGTCTATTTTCGCCAGTGAAAGCAGGCTTGTTATCTGCTGCCTGGTCATTGCCTTGTCATTTATCTTGTAGATTGACTGCCCGTTCTGCCTCACTATCCTGGATACCTTGACTTCCTTGTCCTCTGTAGGAAAAATCCTGCCGGAGTTGTCAAAGTATATGCTCACTTCCCCATGCTTTGCAGGATTCTTTGCCTTGCCCCCGTTGTAGATCAGGTTGGCTGACTTTTCAGCCCTCAGGTCTCTTGAAGATGATTTGCCAAGAACAAAGCATAATGCATCCAAAACATTGGATTTTCCGGCGCCATTTGGCCCAAGAACGCAGTTGAAGCTGCCGCCAAACAGTATTTCAGTGTGCTTTGCAAATGACTTAAAGCCGTGCATCACCATCTTGTTTATTCTGGTGGATTTGGCTGCCTCTGCCGCAACAAGAATCTGGGGCGTTGCATTTCCGCTTGGAGCTTGCTCTTCCATGGAGGATAATGCTGTACTGGGGATATTTAAAGGTTATTGTTTGTTGGGCCGTAGAGTATTTTGGATATAAATTCAATATGGAAAATAAATGTGAATTGTATACTTGAAACATTATGTTATAACTATGTTTTGAAACAATAGATTTAAAAAGAATAAGAAAAAAGACATTCAGTAATAAAAAAGAGGTTAAAATGGCAAATGGTAGGAATGTAGATATGTTTGAAAAAGTTACACACTTTATTTTTCAAGAAAATGTTAAAACTTATATTTCTATTATTTCTGCAATTTTAAGTTTAGTTTTATTTTTTACTCTGGTATATTCAGTTTATTTTAAGTAAATATTTATCGACAAACTTCATCTAATCTAAATCCTAATTTATTTGCTTCTTCAAATGTACTGAATAGTTTTAAATTACTCATGTCTATTCTAATTTCTTGTTGTGAACAATTTGGATTGGTACTACTTAAATTATAAACTACCATAGTTGAACTGTCACCCAAATAATCTTTTTTTTCCAATTGTTGTTGAATAATGTATATTCCAGCAATTAGACTGATAAGTAATATAAAACTTAATACTACAAATTCCCCTTTTTTATTTATTTTTTTCATTGCGTAATATGTTAAGGTTTATTTTATCTATTAACTTTGAAGCCATAACACCTATAAAAGTAATCAATAATATTTGTGAAATAAATAATTCTGCAAATGTAAACCAAGCAAAAGCTCTTTGAGGTATAAAGTTCTTATATTCCATGGAAAAAAATGTGAAGCCACTATATAAAAAGGTATCCACAAAGTTTAATCTTATATAATTATCTTTATCACTTGACATATAACCATAGTTTAATGAGAAAATATCATTATAAAAAAGGGAAAAAGAAAAAATATAAGATAACATAATAAAAGAGAATAATACTACATAAATAAAAAACCAAAATTCAGTTATTTTTAGTGGAGTTTTTTGTCTTAATAAAATATCCTTAACAACCCAAATAAAGATTTTTGTTATTAAATAAATAGGTAAATAAACTATGATGTAATATACGTTTATATTTAAAAATAATGCCAACGCTATCAATAATAAGTTGATAAGGTCAACATAATAAGAAAAATCTTGCTCTTGAAACTCTTGAATAAGTTCTTTAAATTTTGATTTTAAATTTTTCCATGATACCGCATATTTTAACAATAATTGGTATATACCATGTCCTAATAAAATAATAAAGTTTAAACCTATTATAAATCCTAAAATCCCAAATGCTATTAATTCTACTGCAATAACAACTTTAATAAATAAATCAATAGGCATATAATTAATTTTTAATATCCTCTTTAAATAAATTGTTATTTTTGTTAGGATACTTTAATCAATCCCAACCACCTATTTTTAATTTGGTATAATCAAGAAAGATTATTTGCCTTCTTTAATTTCTTCAAAAAGGTATCAAAATCTGTCTCTACGAATTCACCTTTATCGTGCCTTTTCCAAGCCTCTTCTGTCCTTTTGGCAAAAATTGTGTCTTCTTTGATATTTTTGTTTGATTTTTTGTGTCTCATAGTAAATGTAATTTGTTTGTAATGTATAAATTTTTCCTTTTTAAAACCCGATAATTATTTATACTACCTGATATAAAGAGTATATTAGTTGGGGTGGTAGGCATGGAGCATGATTACAGGAACATCATTTCTCATATAGATATAGACAGAAGCTTAGGCGCAATTGAATATTCCAGCTTCAACGGAATCGGGGAAGAAAGTATTCTTGAATTTAAGGATGACATGGAAGCAGGCAACGACTCCATTGAATTGCACTTAATCAAGTCAAAGGCTTACAAAGAGGCGCTGGTTTTGAGGCTGAAAAAAAGCAATGGCGAGTATTCCAGCACCTGGAGGGATTTCCTGCATGAAGAGCAGAAAACATTTGGAGGAAGCAAGATATTCTACATCAGCAATGACTGCAGCAAGCTGATAGTGCTTTCCCTGCCAAACGAAATGAAAACCAAAATCAACATGCTGGTTACGAGGCTAAACAAGATTAACGACAAGATAACAAGGATAAACGCAAAGATAAAGAAGGAAAACCTTGACTTGTACGCATCAAGGGCCAGAAGCAAGGAAACAGACAAAAAGAAGGACGACATTGTTAATTTCATCAACCAGAATCTGAGGGTTTAGGATTATTTATTGAATACTTTTTTAATTTCTTAAGATAATTCAATCCGTCGCCTGCGGCGACAACATTTTGGCACGTCGGCATTCAGTTTTTGAAGAAGTTTTCCTTAGTGCTTCTCCTCCGTGCCGATTTATTTAACACAGTAAGGCAGTACTTTCCTGAGCTGGGTTCCCATCAACCGCAAAATCAGTTGACGCTTTATTTAAGTGGGATTTAAAATCCCACGAACTTTGCAGATGCTGGGAAGCCCTAAAAAATTCCATTGGAATTTTTGGGGCACCAAAAATGCGAAGCATTTTTTAGTGCGATGTTTTTTTTAATTTTTATTATTGAATTTTTTATTATTTTTAATGGATTTTTTATTGTTGTTTTAATCTAACTAAATTTCTAAATCATCTCCCTAAACCTTTTAACAAACTCATCAAAATCCCTTGCTTTTACGTTCAAGCCGCATGCATGCTCGTGCCCGCCCCCATACCCTTCCAGCCCAACTAAGCATTTTTCAATTATTGGAGGGAGGATTATTCTGCTTGCCCTTATGCTGCACTTCATCTCATCATTTTTCTCCCTTCCGACAATTATAACTTTGCCAGGATGCCTGTAAATAAGCTCGTTGCCCAAATCGCTTGTGAAGCTTGTCTTATCATCATTGTATGTGAATAAAACAAGATTATCTTTTGTTTTTTCCGCAGCCTTTAGGGCATCCTTAAGAAGAGGCTCGTATGCCTTGTTTGCCTGCTCATAATGCTTGTACAGAAACCTACCCTGCGCTGTTTCCCGGTTAAGTATTTCATAAGGGCTGTCTATTCTTGTCAATACGTTTATGCACTTCATAACTTCATTTGTTTTGCCTTTCAGTACGAAAGAGAATATCCTTATCAAATGCCCGAGCTTTGTGTTGTAGATTATGTCAGGGGCTGTTTTATACGGCTTGTCTATCAAATCCGGAAATTCCTTTTTGAACTCGTTTAGAAAAGGCGGCAGAAACCAGTCTGCCACGCAGCCAATCGCTCCAAGCCATAAATCCTGCTGTACAACCTGGTGGCACATGTAAGAAGTAGGATGATTGTCTTCCCAGTTGGAAAGTCTGGGATTAAAGTATTTAACATTGTATATTTCAAGAGGGCTGTGGTGGTCAACCCAGACAACAGGCACTTTAATCTCGTCAATGAAATCCTGCTCCACAACAGCAAGGTCAAGGATGAACACCTTGTCAGGCCCGTATTCTTTTACCTTGTCAGCAAAGACGCTTCCAAGCTTTGGCGTTGTTTTCACAATTATGCCCTTGCCTTCCCTTTTATAGCGGTAAAGCTGCAGGAAAGCGCACAGCCCATCCTGGTCGTCGTCAAAAAAGAACAGGGGCTTTTTGCAGTTGTCCAGGTGCTCCCTCAATTGATGTATCTGAATTGATGACAGTGCCATATTCCATAAAATTTACTGTTATTATTTAAGGGTTGTTGTTTTTATCTTGGAAAAAATTTATAAACAAAGCTAAACAAATTTGCCATATGGCATTGGAGGAAAAAATAAGAAAAATAGAAGAAAGGAACAAAAAAGTCGAGTTTGACAAAGCATGGGAGCTAAGCAGCACAAGAAGATTTTTGCTTTTGCTGTTCACTTACCTTACAATCGGGCTTTACCTCCAGGCAATAAATATTCCGCAGCCTTGGCTGAATGCCATTGTGCCTGCAATTGCCTTTATGCTCTCGACATTGACATTGCCTATCTTCAAAGATTTGTGGCTGAGGCATATTTACAAAAAATAAAACCAAAACTTTATATTAACTGTTTTCTTATTAAATTTCATGCAAATCCCATTCAAACAGCACAAGGGCTACGACCCATTAGGGGACTGCGGCAAGGGAAAATGCCCGATTTGCGCGAGAAACAATGCTGTTTTCAGGGTTAAGTCAGCAATGCAGAAAGAGGAGTTTACTAGCGATGGTGTAGCTCCGTTCGTGGGACGCTTCGGATACCCCTATGTCAATGTTGGCATTCTGGCGCCGCCTGAACAAAGGGAAGATGCATGGCTTTATGATGCGCCAAGGCACTGGGCAGCGGAAAGCTTTGAAATCCCAAGAATTGTTGATTTCCGCTCTTCACTATTGAATTCAAGGTACAACATCAACATAAAAAAAAGAGTAAAGCTGCTGGAATTGTCGCAGGACATTGCAATGTCATCTTCTCCTGTGGATGTAGAGATTCAATTAAAGGAAAAGCCGAAATTCAGGCTGAACCTTGATTCCCATATGGCGCCTACGGGCCCAAATGCAAGATTGAAAAAAGCATCGCTAACAGAAAATCCGAAAATCCACACAAAAGTTTACAGGGTTTTCGAGGACATTGACTTGAAGGCAAATGAAGCTGTAAACTATCTCTATGAAAACAATTTTGACGAGAATTTCCTGAGCAGGATTCTTAGCGTGGGGACTTTGGGGCTGAAGAAAGACAGGAAGTTAGTTCCCACAAGGTGGTCGATTACTGCCACCGACGATATTATTGGAAAAAATTTAATCAATGAAATAAAAAACTATAATGAAATAAGTTCTTATTGCTCGTTTTTTGGCAGTTATCTTGGCAATTACTATTTGATTTTAATGTTTCCGGAAGTCTGGAGCTATGAATTGTTTGAAACTTACGTGCCATCAAATTGGAATTCCAGCAAAGCGTTAAGATACAGCACTGACTATGAAAGCTATAACGGAAGAAAAGATTATGCGGAAATAACAGCAGGCGGATATTATACAGTAAGACTTGGAATTCTTGAAAAATTAAAGCAGATGAAAAGGCAGGCTTCTGTTCTTGCATTGAGGTTTATAACAGATGAATACACAATGCCTCTTGGAGTTTGGGTTACAAGAGAAGCAACAAGAAAAGCAATGAATGACAATCCTATTGAGTTTTCATCAAGAGAGTTAATGCTTGAATATTCAAGAAAATTAGTCAAAAAGAGGTTTAATTACAATGCCGATTATTTGCTGAATGCAAGCAGATTGCTTAGAAATGTTAAACAGCAGAAGAAACTGGTTCAATATATTTAATAAAAACATTTAAATATGACCTCCTTAATCTATATATCAATCAAAATGGCTGACATAAAATTGAATAGGATATCTGCATTGAGTTTGTTAGCCCTAAGTCTATTGCTTCTACTATTATAAAGACCCAAAGAACCAGTATATTCTTGACGGGTCTTGCATTGTTTTGATAAAGTTCTAGAATATACTGAAATAAAATGTTGAGGAAATAAAATGGGACAAGATAATGGAAAACAAATATGGATTGGATGGGAATCACCAGCTGAAGAAGTAAAAGAACCACTACCTTGGGAACAAGTAAAAGGAGCGTTAGAAGAGCGTATATTAAAAGCTAGATTTAAAGACCCATTTGTTGGAAGAATAAGTATTGATGGTGTAAGTTATATTACTCTAACTTTTAAAAGAAATGGTAAGGAAGAAACTTATGGTGAAATTGCTCACAACCATGAGGATGGGGTAAATAAAATTTATGAAAGAATAATCTCCACAAGAATTGTTGGATATTAGTATTATTTTATCTTCCCCTTCATTTCCTCCAGCTCACTCAAAAACCTCCCGATAGTCTTTACAATATGCTCCGGCTGTGTTTTGAGGATTTCAGAAACTTTGTCAAGAACATCACCTTTAAATTCTTCTTTTTTTGTTAATTCCAGCTGCTTCAAGTCAATCTGCTTTTTCTTCTCAACAGCTTTTCTTGCAATTTTCCATTTCTCAAACAACTCGTTGACTCTTGCAGGCAATTCATTGGATTTAATGTTCAACAACCTTGCTGCCTCTTCCAGAATATCCTTTTCCTTTTTACCCTCCCTGTT
>Ga0209541_10003044_pt1 | contig 31135 bp, 39 predicted proteins | sample RifCSPlowO2_01_FD_184027 | JGI IMG/M metagenome (GOLD analysis project Ga0209541, IMG submission 184027) | Groundwater microbial communities from Rifle, Colorado - Rifle CSP2_plank lowO2_0.1 (SPAdes) (version 2) | ecosystem: Environmental > Aquatic > Deep subsurface > Groundwater | place... | reverse complement strand
TGTTCGTCTACTGCGTTGAGGATGTTGATGTCTTCATCCTCTTCGTAGTAAAGTCCGTCGTTGTTTGTGTCTATGTAGATGGACTTTACTGCTGTCCCTTCGAAGACTACGAATACATTATCTGATTCTGAGAACTGGACAAAACATTCTTTTTTATCTTTGCTGTTTTCCAGATCTGCAGATGGGGTTTTGGACCCATCTGCGTCGAGAACTTCGACTGATTCGGTTGCGCAGTCCTGGTCTGAGTCTGATTTTTGTTTGCCTCCTTGGACGCAGCCTGAGAGAACTAGGATGAAGACTAGAGATAACGCTAGAAAGAGATGTTTCTTATGCATAATAGTACATATTGTTCCCAGATATTTATAAATAATGAAAACTAGATACTTTATTCATTTTTAAGCTTAGCTGATAATACTAGTAAGGGTTATATAATTTTCTGGAAAAGAAAGGATAGATATGAGTAAGTGGGCAAAACCAAGGGCTGGAAGCAGGGGTTATTGGCCTAGAAAAAGGGCTAGAAGAATTTATCCAGTTTTGAAAGCAGCTTCAAACCTAAAAAAAGAGACTAAAGCTGGACCAATAGGTTTTGCAGGGTACAAAGCCGGGATGACACAGATATTTCTCACTATAGATAAGAAAGGCTCCCCTCAACACGGTAAATCTGTTGCAAAAGCAGGGACTGTCCTGGATTGCCCATCACTAGTTGTTTGTGGAATAAAGTCTTATAGAAAAACTGCTTACGGACTTAAAGATTCCGGAGTTGTCTGGGCAGATAAATTATCCAAGGATCTTAACAGGACAACAAGGGTGCCTAAAGACAGTAAAGGGAAAAAGAATATAGCAGATATGGAGAAAGACCTGGCTAATATTTCTGAGATAAGGCTCCTTGTGCACACACAACCAAAGGAAACAGGTTTTGGGAAGAAGACACCTGAAATTTTTGAACTGCCGTTAACCGGTGAATCCAATAACCAGCTAGAGTACGCAAAACAAAAACTTGGCGGACAAATAAAACCAGAAGATGTTTTCAAAGAAGGCGAAAGCGTGGATGTTGAAGCTGTAACAATAGGTAAAGGGCATCAAGGTGTTGTTAAAAGGTTCGGTGTAAAAGTAAGAAGCAGAAAAAACAAAGCAAAAATGAGACACATTGGTTCTTTAGGGCCGTACACACCTGACAGGGTTTTACCGGGCGTGATCCCCCATTCAGGCCAGATGGGGTTCCACACAAGAACAGAATACAATAAAAGGATTCTAAAGATGGCGAATGGAGAGATGACACCAAAAGGTGGATGGTTGAATTACGGGGTTGTTAATGGCGGATATGTTATTGTCCAAGGTTCTGTTCCAGGACCTAAAAGCAGGCTTATAATGTTGAGAAAAGCTTCAAGGCCACACAAAAAAGATCCTGGATTTAAGATAGAATCTATTTCGTTGGAAAGCCAGCAATAGTAAAATAATTCTGTAATTTATTGCACGTTTTCTTTCGCTTAAGCGTTTCTTTGGGAAAATTTACAAAAAGAAATGCATATTTCTCTCGAGAGCCAGCAATAGTTTCTAATAACTGAATTGACAACTGGTATTTAATTCAGGAGTATCAAACTATTTGTATGGTTTGGAAAGAAAGAAAAGAGGCGCTTCATTCCTCCAGATGGAAATATGGGGTTGGTTTAGCTTTCATACTAATCTTTTCCTTTCTTGTCTGGTTGCTGATTCTGACAGCTTCGTTTGATCCTGTGATACCTATACTAATCATAATACTGATTATACTTTTGATACCTGTTGCTGTTTTTGTGATAGACCTTTACTTCTGCGAGCTGTAGATAGACAAGAATGAATTTATAAGCACAGTTTTTCAATTATCTGATTCTTTATGGGAAACAAACTGCCTTGGGATAGCTTATGGGAAAATGGAAAGGGTGATCTGGATGGTTTTTATCTTGAATCAGATGGCCCGGAAACTGCAGACCACAAGAGTGATATTTCAGCTGAAACTACTCCGGAAACCAGAGGCGTCAGGCTACTGGAAGATATTGCCGGGGAAGCCGGGATTACTCCAAAAACCATGCAAATGAGGCTCTCCAGGATTGGAATCCACAACAATGGCAAAAGGGGCGAGTATGATGATACTCAGGATCTTGCTAATTTTCTGAGAGCACAAAAGAAGCTAGACGGGGTTGTGAGATTGAGAAGCACAAATAGATTGTGTTATAACGAGCGGTATGTTATTGATCTTTTATCCAGATCGCTTGGAATAGAAAGTCAGGTCGCTGAAGAGCAGCTTCAGGAGATAAAAGATTCAGAGGAAGCTTCAGGAAAATACAGGGCTGAACCAACTTACATATGGCTCAGGAAAAAGGGAGTGGATGTTCTGAAAACAGAGAAGAGGGGCGGATACAGGCTTTATGAGCTTGTTGTCGAACTTGGGTTGGCCAGAGGAGAAGATATTGAATATCATGCAGGGTTTTACCATGTAAAAAAAGCCCTAAGGACAGGCGATTTGAAAGTTGTAGATGGCCTTTACCCTAAAAAGGAGACTGACAACTGGGTTTCTAAATACTGGAAAAATGAGCAGAAAGGCAGATAAGGCTATTCTTGAAAATCATTATTAGAAAAAATAAGGTTGTGGGGTAGAACCCCGGGAAAATAGTTTTCTTTTGAACCCGCGGACCTTTTCGAAAAGGGGCGCTATTTGGGTTTCTCAACTTTTACAACATCGATGCAAATCCCTGCAGCCACTGTTTTTCCCATATCCCTTATTGCGAATTTTGCTAATTCTGGGAAATCAGACTGCTTTTCTATAACAACAGGTTGCAATGGCTGCACTTTGATTATTGCTGCATCCCCTGTTCTTAATAATTCTTTGTCTGTTGTAACTTCAGCGCCTGTTTTTGGGTCTATTTTCTTTATTATTTCGATTATTTTACCCGCTACATGCGCTGTATGCAAGTGGAATACTGGAGTATAACCTTTTGTCATGACAGTTGGATGTTGCAAAACAATTATTTGCCCTGTGAATTCTTTTGCGACTGTTGGCGGATTGTCTGGTTTGCCAACCATATCACCTTTTTTGACATTCTTTTTATCAACACCCTTCATGCTTACACCTATGTTGTCGCCTGGGATAGCTTGAGGTAGCTGCTTGTGGTGCATTTCCATTGTCTTGATTTCTGCTGGAACGCCGGCTGGTTCGATAATAACCTTGTCTCCAGGTTTCATGACTCCGGTCTCTATTTTACCTGTTACAACTGCACCAACGCCTGTGATATTCAGGACGCTTTGTATAGACATTCTGAGAGGCTTGTTTACTGGCCTCTCAATCGCCTTTATTGTAGAATCTAAAGTCTCAAATAATGTCCCGCCTTTGTACCATGGTATTTTGTCTGATTTCTTGAAGACATTGTCACCCAAGTAAGCTGATACAGGAACAAATGGGATCTCAGCAACTTTGAATCCAACAGAAGACAAAAGTTTGCTTACAGCTTCTTTTGCTTCAAGGAATTTCTTTTCATCATAATTAACTGCATCTATTTTGTTTAGAGCTATAACGAGCTGTTTAATCCCCAGAACTTTTGATAGATAAACATGCTCTTTTGTCTGCTCCTGAATGCCGTCTTTGATAGAGACAACAAGTATTGCTGCGTCTGCCTGTGAGGCTCCTGTGATCATGTTTTTAACAAAATCCCTGTGACCCGGTGCATCAATAAGAGTGAAGTAGAATTTAGGTGTATCAAAACCTTTGTACATCAGATCAATTGTAACACCTCTTTCTCTTTCTTCTTTTAACTGATCCATTACGAAAGCGAATTCGAATGTTTCTTTTTTCAGCTCTTTTGCTAGATCCTTTAGTTTCCTCATCTCTGCTTCAGGTATGCTTCCTGAATCATAAAGTAACCTTCCAACTAAAGTGGATTTTCCGTGATCTACGTGACCTATTGTTATCAAGTTCAAATGCGGTTTTTCTGCCATAATTATCTAAAATCCTCCATCAAAAGTGTATTGTATATATAATATACTGATATTTAAATACTTGATTAAAAGGTGCTATTTTGATTTTAATGCTTGTTCTGCGAATAATCGGGATAATTGTTTAAGGAAGAGAGATTTAGTAGAATAGAAGTATAATTAGAGCCGGCTTAGGTTCTCGAAATCTTTGGCGTTGTAAATTTCCAAGAAGCTTTTTATTTCCTTAAAGAAATTAGAGGCAGAAGGTATTGAGAATTCGAGGTTTGCGCCCTCTAAAGAACTGACCTGATTTTGAAGGGTCTTGAGTTTTTTGAGCATACCTGTTATAAAAGATTTTATAAAAGTGCTAAAACAACGATTATAATTATCAACTAGGATGTTCAGGTTTATAAAGCTTATTGTCAGAAAGGTACCTCAGGACAAGTTTTGGGATAATATTGGACTAGAAAATTGTCACAATGTACGTTATAACAGTGTTTTAGAAAACTATTACCAGTTCACTCGGGATCTACTCCCTGTTTTTTCTTCTAGTTATCGGTTCAGACAATCTTCTCTTGTAACATCGTAAACCGCGATTTCTCCATCAGGCGCTCTCATGACAACCAAGCTTTTTCCAGCAAGATATATTCTGGCTTCCTTTCTCACCATCTCTCCATTATAATATTCTATAGTAAGAAAACCCTGCCTGCCTGGAGGAACTAGTGTAAGTCTCTCCGACCTGTTCCTTTTCAGTTCCCAGGAACTCTCGTTTCTCGGTTTTCTGTAGACTTTTCCCTGTGTATCGTAAATGGAGATGTTCTCACTGTATGTTACACAACCTGCGAGAAGGAAACCTGCCATGGAAGAAAGATATTTTGAAAAACGTCTCATCAAAATAAGAAGTGTCCAAGATTTAAAAACTATATGGTCTTCTGGCTAAAGCGCCTTCTCTTTTTCTGTGGCCCATCGGTTCATAATCTCTAATGATGTTGACTTCAAGCTCGCCTCTCTTGTCATTTACAAATTCGATGTTCCCTATTTGCACTGCACAGCCAGATAACTCAGAAGACGCTACTAAAGTAGTAAACAAAACCAGAGATATGTAACGATTTGACTTTCGCATAATTATCATTATTGTAGATCAGACACTATATAGAGTTTAATTGTTAGTTTATCTTGTGCATCTCCCTGAGCTCTTTTTCTATTGGCCTGAAATATTCAAGAACTCCCGGGGCTTCAGGATTTTTATCCCCCGAAATTCTTTTACTTCGAGGAGATGCTGATCGCCTGAGATGAGGAAGCATGCACGACCTTCTATTGCCGCCTCGAGTATTTTATTGTCCTCAGGATCATCTTTTATCACGTCCAGTTTTTCAGGTATTTCTACAAGAATTGCAATATTGTTGATGATTTCCAAAAAAGCTGTTTTCTCCCCCTCTGTAAACTTAAGTCTCGGATAGTTGAGTACTCTCTTTAACTCGTCCAGCTGCTGATAAGAGATTGCTAATTCCAATTCGCCGTTAACTGCTTTTTGGAATATTTCGTGTGATGGGCCTTTCCACCCAAAAGCAGAAACAAGGACGTTTGTATCCAATACAATTCTTTTCTTACGTGGATTTTCTTCTGGCATATTTTACTGCTTCATCCAAATCTTCCTCTGTTATTTTCTCTGCCTCAAATTTTTTCTGCACCTGCCTGGACAGCTTCTCGAATTCCTTTTTCACATCAGGCATTTCCAATTTTTTGAAGAGGATCCCGTCCTTCACTTCAAAAGGTATGAACCTGTCACCTGCCTCAAAGTTCTGGCTTTCCCTGATCTCCTGAGGCACAACAAGCTGACCTTTCTCTGACATTTTCACTAGCTCTGTTTCCATAACACTCTCCTTTTAGTTTAACTATTAAACTATTAAACTGTTGAATTTATAAAGGCAGTAGATTCTGGAAATTCTTTTTGGTGATTGATTAATTTCCGCGCCAAAAGGTTGATATAATATCAAGGGGATTTGGCGCGGAATCGAACTAATCGCCTAAATCAATCGCCCGGTTTTATCTCTTATCACAAGAATTCTTGTCATATTATTTCAACCTATGCATCTCCCTGAGCTCTTTTTCTATTGGCTTGAATTTTTCAGGGATGTTGAATTCGACAGGGTCCTTCAGGCTAAGGCCTTTTTCTTTTTTGGCCTTCCAGATTTCTGAGTTTAAATTTACCAATTCTTCTGTTGTGAACTCCTTGAATTCTATTTTCCCGGACTTTGGAAATTCTTGAGTGTGTATATCTTTTCCTGTAAGGTCTTTGTAAATTTTGTAAGTGATGAAGGGGATCACTGGGGCAAGGAGTTTTAATAAAATGCCCAGGCAATAATTAAGGGCCCAGATAGCTGAATCCTGCTCTTGTTTTGTAAATTTGTTTTCCTTGTTGTACGCCCTGGATTTTACAAGCTCCATATAGTGGGACGCAAAAATTTCCCAGACAAAATTGCGGATTTTTACAGTTGGGTTGTGGAAATCATATTCTCCAAAACCTTCTCTTGAAAACTCTACCAATTTGTTTAGCTCAGAAATTATCCATTCATCAAGAACAGTCAGTTTCTTCGGTTTCTTGGCTTCTTCAAAATTCGAGATAAACCGCGCGACATTCCATAATTTTGTTAAAAATTTTCCATTCCCCCTGATTTTTTCTTCTGAGCACATGAAATCTGTGTCTGTCAAATTCCCCTCCAACGCAGCCCAAAGACGGACAGATTCTGCTCCGTTCCTGTCAATTAGGGCAGATGGATCAATCACATTTCCAAGCGATTTTGACATTTTTCTTCCCTGGCCATCGAGTATGTGATAGTGTATCCATACATCCTTGAATGCTGGCTTTCCTGTTAACTGATAAACTCGCAAAAGAGTATAATATAGCCATGTCCTTACAATTTCTTTTCCCTGAGGCCTTAGAGTAGCTGGAAATGCCTTCTCAAAAAACTTTGGATCCTCAACCATTTTCATGATATAAAGAGGTGAAATAGAAGAATCAAACCATGTATCGAAAACTCTGGTCTCGCCTTCAAACTCTTCTGATCCACATTTCTCACAGGATTTTACTGGAACCGGATCTTTCCACGGCTTGTAATATTTTCCTTTTTCTGGCACAATAACTTCCCCGCATTTTTTACAATACCACAAAGGGATCTCGGTTGCGTAAACCCTTCTTCTTGATACAGGCCAGTCAATTGCAACCGAATTTATCCAGTCTAAAAGAATCTGCTTGTTCTTTTTTGAGTGGAAACTGATTTTGTTTGAAAGGGATTTCATGTCCTTGAGGAAATCCAACTGCTTTACGTAATACTCTGGCATATTAATGAACTCTATTGGATGTTTTGACCTTTCGCAAATTGGAGTGCTGTGCATTATTTCTGCTTTTTTTACAAGGTGGCCTTCTTTTTCCAGACGCTCAATTATTGTTTTCCTTGCATCCTCAACTTTTAGGCCTTCTAAAAACCCCGAGGAAGGATCCATTTTACCTTCTGTTGTTATGCAGGACTCTGGCTGCATTTTCATTTCAATCAAAAACCTGATAGCGTTCTGGTCTCCTGCAGATTTGCTCATGTACATTATGCCTGTCCCATACTCCTGTTTTGCTATAGGATGGGGTTGGATCGGTATTTCTAAATTATAGATCGGCACAATAGCTGTTTTGCCTTCGAGGCGCTGATATCTTTTGTCGTCTGGATGGTAGACAACGATCCCTGCTTTGCAAAGAAGTTCTGGCCTTGTCGTTGCAATTATAATTTGTTCTCCAGTTTCTTTTACTTTGAATTTTACTTCATTCAAAAATGTTTTCATGTCAGCGTGATCAACCTCATTATCTGCAAGGGTTGTCCTGCATCCTGGGCAATAATTGTTCATCCTGTTATCAAGGTACACAAGACCTTTTTTCCAGAGGTCAATAAAAGTTGATTGTGTTAAAGCCCTATACTCATCAGAATCTGTTTCGTAAACATCGCCTGGTTTCTTTCCTATTTCCCATGAATTGAAGGCTATCCCTGCCTTTAAAAAAGTTTCAACTGATTTCAAACTGAATTCTTCAAGAAGCTTTTTGCATGCCTGTATGAACTCTTCCCGTGAAACTTTTCCCGGAGTAATATTGAATTTTTTCTGCGCGGCGACCTCTATCGGCAGGCCGTTTCTATCCAAGCCTAAAGGGAACAAAACTTCTTCGCCAATCATTCTATGGAAACGCGCAAACATGTCCATCAGGATATAGGTCGTGCAGTGACCCATGTGAACAGGCGCATTTACGTAAGGAGGAGGCGTGTCTATTGAATAGATTTTCTTATTTGAATCTGGATTGAATTTGTAAGTAGTTGAGTTTTTCCACTCTTTATAGATTGGTTTTTCAAATTCTTTGGACCAATTGGTTTCCTTTAGTTTTGGCTGATTTTCCATAAATAGAATAAGTATGATTTGCTGTTTTTAAATATAGAATTTCCGCCTATTTAGTGTATTTTCGGCGATTTCCCGGCAAAGGCCTCTATCGCAGCTTCCCTGTCTTTCACTATTTTTTCAGCTGCTTCTGAAATAATGTATTTGAGCGTGCTAATTGTCTGGGATCCTGGAGTAAAGTCAGCTTGGCTGAAGGAGAGAACTCTGTGCTGCTGCCTTAGTTTCATTGCGTTTTCAAAAGCTTTTTTGTCCTTTTCCTCATCTCCGATTTTTCCATAAACTGCTATGGATTTTCCGCCGAAGGAATTAACAGTTGACATAGAAGGGACATCTGTCGGCCCATCCCCCATAAAGATCATGCAGTCGCCTCTGACTCTGCGCATATTGTGCGGAACAGGATCATTCACATTAACATCAAATCCCTTCGAGATCATGTGGATGAACCTTGTTTTTTCTGTGTAGCTTACACTAAAATCTATCCTGTCAATCTCTCCGTCAACGCGGTCATTTTTCCCTGTCCCAAATTCTGTTGCGAAAATTCCGTCACAAAAAGGCATTATTTTGCTGCCGCGGATCATGTCTGCTATCCCGGAACTGACAATATAGAATTCCAGCTTAATGTCGTGTTTTTTCCATCTGGGATTTTCCAGAACCCAGTTTTTCAGATGGGGGACAAATTCAGGAACTCCTGGAAAGAATTTTATTTCTTTTCCAGATTCGCGGAAAACTTTTCTGCTCAAGCCATTAAAAATACCTTTTCTAATGTACTCAAGGATTACATTTGTGTAAATTAGTTCTTGCGTAAAGTCTGACCTGTGCTGGTCTGCAGAAACTCTTAATTCAGGTGGAAATTTATTTTCTTCCGATTCCAATTCCTTTTTTCTCTGTGATTTTTCCAGGGCGTATATAGAATTCACATATTTCCAGAATTCTTCTGGGGCAATTCCAAACTTTTTTAGAAGAGGCGTTTGTGTGTACTCTGATGTGAGTGTGAGGTCAAGGTCACTTATCAGGGCGATAACATTTTGTGGGTGAGGACGGAGATTTGGAGGTTCCATAACAACAGGTTGTTTATTAGATTTTTAAGCACATTTATTTGACAATAAATCTGACTGTCTTCTTTAGCTGTGCCTCAATGATAGACTTCTCTTTTTTATTAGCAATGGTCTCAAAAAAATGTGCTGTATCTAAGCTACTCACTGTATTTAGATCCTTTATTTTTCTCATATCTGCCTGAAAGAAGCTTGCTTCAAAAGCAGATGCCTCTGTCAGCTTTGCTTCTCTAAGATCTGCCATGTAGAAATCCGCACTCTGAATAGTCGCTTCTGATAAATTTGCTTTTGATAGATTTGACTGTATAAAATATGCTGAACGAAGATCAGTTCGTCGAAAGTCTGTGCCCTGCAGATTTGCACCATTAAATCTTGCACCACATGCAAGAGCTGCCATAATCACCGAATTTGAAAGGTTAGAATCTACAAAGCGTGCCTCTTCGATCATTGCGCCTGACAAAATTGATTTTGAGAGATTACTTTTGGAGAAATTGGTTTGATGAAAACATCCTTTTTTGAGATTTGCCCCTTGAAAATCGGATCCCTCAAAATCACTACAAGGAAACTCTGATCCTTCCAGGTTTGCACCTGAAAAATTTGCTTTTTTACCCTGAATATAGGGCAATTTCAGTCCCGGAGCATTTATTTTACTGAGATTTGAATTATCCAATAAAATCGGGTCATTTTTAAAACCAAAAAAACTTAATCGCTCTGTATACTTCTTTAGTTCCTCATAATTTTCACATGCAGTCAGATCTGCGCCTTTTAGGTTCTTATAGAAAAATGATCGATGTCCGCTCAAAATATCATCGACAAACTCTTGTGCAGAAATGGTTCCTAATTCTAGGTTCATACTTTTATTTGGAACAGTGTTTAAAAAGCTAAATATGAAGATTTATATCCTTTATATATAAGAATCATTGTTGCAGTACACAGCAACAGCGGCAACACCGTGTCTTTCTTTTCTTGACCAGAATTTTCCAACTGCTTTTCTTGCAACATCAGGACTTACTCCTTTTGCTGCATAAAATTGTTCTGCAACTTCTCTCTGAGGAGCGGTTGCAAATGGGATAAATGTATCTGGGTTGTATGTCCCATCATTTGTTAATAGGGGGAAGCCTGTTTCTGGAACATAATCATGGATCGGATCTGTTTTCCCTCTTTCAATTTCCCATAATCCTGTTGTTTCGTTTAATGTGAACCCTTTTGGGCTTGTATGTACGGCTGCCCTCGAGTAGCCTTCTTTTGGCTTGAGATTTCCATGATCGTTATAGTCAACACCATTGTCGAGAACAAAACCTTTTCCAGATTGATCGAGATCGAATAAGTAGTTTACATGCTAAGAAGACTGGAAACCGATTTCTTAGCCAATTGGTTTGAAATCGGTTTCGGCCTATTTAGCCTGTTGGGTATGTCCAGCTGTTTAGTGTAACTATCCACAAGTTGGTTAGCTATAGTAAGGTTTATTCGGCTTCCGGGGCACTAAAAGCGCTTATGAATAATATGACCGTTATGATAACCATAACGCTTATAAATATGACCGTCCATATAACCGTATATGGAAATACAGGATATAAATCCCTGGTGGAAAAGCAGAAGGCTGGAAGAGGAATATTCGAAGCTTCCATCAAGAGATTTGCTTGGAGAGATCAGCCCTTATATAGAAAAAAAGCAGATAATAGCTGTCCATGGTTTGAGAAGAACAGGAAAAACAACACTCATGCACCATATTATAAACCTCCTGCTAAAAACACAAAAACCCGACCATATAATATATTACAGTTTTGACCTTTTGGACGCAAAAGTTGAAGAGATATTGGACAAGGCCAAAGGTCTTTTAGGAATAGACATAAAAAAAGATAGGGTGTTTGTCTTTCTAGACGAAATCCAGAAACACGATAATTGGGAAAACGAGCTAAAGGCACTATATGACAATTACCCAAATATAAAATTTTTCATCTCTGGCTCCTCAAGCTTGTTCATAGAAAAAAGGACAAAGGAAAGCCTTGGAGGGAGGGTATTCTCATTTGTTCTGGAACCCCTGACATTCCAGGAATATTTGGATATCAAAGGGATTAAAATAAAAGGCGCGCTTTTTGAAAAAGAAGCCAGAGAAGCCTTAACCCATTATTTAAGGATAGGCGGGTTTCCAGAGCTTGTTGATGAAAGAGACCATGTAAAGATAGACAGATATGTCAAAGAGCTTATAGTGGACAGGATTGTTTATATTGACATTCCTGCGGCTTTTGAAATAGATGAGCCCCAGCTTCTTGAGAGGATACTTTCAATAATATCTGCTGTTCCGGGGTCTATAGTAGACTACGAGAGCCTTGCGGATGATCTTAGCAGAAATAGAAAAACAATATCAAATTATATATTCTATCTGGAAAAGGCGTTTCTCATAAAAAAGCTTTACAACTACAGCAAAAACCTGCTTACGACAGAGAAGAAGTCAAAAAGGATGTATCCAGCATCAACAGCCTTCGCCTATTTATTTAATTCAGAAGAGGGGAGAATAATAGAAACCGGGATACTGATGAACAGCAGTTTTAAGTTTTTCAGCAGGCAGGGAAACAAAGAAGTTGACTTCATCAAAATAAATAAAATTACACTTCCAATAGAAGCTAAATATACAGACAATGTGAAGGACAGGGAAATAAAGGGGCTGCTTAAATTCCTCGATAGCCACAACCTAAAAGAAGGGGTGGTTATTACAAAAAGTTTGGAGTCGGTGAAAAAAATAGGCGACAAAGAAATAAGATACATCCCTTTATGGAAATGGTTGCTCGAGAAATCTTAAATATGTGTGGTGTCAAACATAAGCTACAAGGTCCATGGAAAAGTGGGCAAGGCAGTGTATACTATTGCCTAATATTTAAGAAACAAGAATTAGAAAAAAATACGGAGGTGAAACATGGAAGGTGATTCAAGAGTAAAGCTGGAAAAACCGAAAGAAATCAAACAAATCACGCCTTACATATGGGAAATACCCAAAACCCATAAACCGGGCATGAATGTCCCTGCGAGGATTATTGCATCAAAGGCTCTTTTTGACCAGATGGATCCGGGGGTTTTTGACCAGGTAACAAATGTGGCGACTTTGCCTGGACTTCAAAAGTTTGCGTACTGCATGCCAGATGGCCACTGGGGTTACGGTTTTCCGATAGGCGGGGTGGCTGCTTTTGATTTGGAGGAAGGAGTGATTAGCCCTGGGGGTATCGGATTTGACATATCATGCGGAATGCGATTGGTTAGGACAAATTTGACAATAAAAGAATTAGAACCAAAAATGAAAGAATTGGTTGATGCTTTATATAAAAAAGTTCCGGCAGGTGTTGGGTCTTCTGGTTTTGTAAAACTTACGGCACAACAATTTAAAGATGTAGTTGATAGAGGATCAGAATGGTGTTTGGAGCATGGATATGCTTGGGAAGAAGATTTGAAACACACAGAATCGAATGGTAGGTGGAAAGAAGCTGACGTCTCTAAAGTTTCTGACAAAGCTATTCAAAGAGGAAAAGATCAAATAGGAACTTTAGGCTCTGGAAACCATTATTTGGAAGTTCAGGAAGTAAAAGAAGAAAATATTTTCGATAAAGATATAGCTAAAAAACTTGGGATTTTTCCAGGACAGGCCGTAATAATGTTCCACTGTTTGTCTGGAGACGCAAAAGTTTTAACAGAATTTGGATATACAATACCAATAGAAAAATTAGAAGAAAAATGTAAACAAACAAATGTGAAATGCATGAAAGTAAAGGAACATAATGTTGAAAATACTGACATTGTTAAATTTTTCAAAATTAAACCATGTGGAAAAGTTTTTAAAATAAAAACAAAAACAGGGAAGGAGCTTATAGCTACAGAAGATCATCCAATTTTGACTCCAAAAGGCTTGAAATTGATGAAAGAAATCGGAACAGAAGATAAAGTTGCCGTCATGCCATTCGATGGTATTGAATATGAAGAGCCGTCTAATGATATTATTGTTTCAGAAGAGGACATAAGGAAAATAGAAAATAATGAGGAGATCATAAACAATCTTAAGAAAAGAGACTTGCTTCCGCTAAAATATAACTCTTCAAAGCTGCCAATTTTAACCAAGCTGTTGGGATTTGTGACAGGAGATGGATGGTTAGGAAAAGCAAAAAATAGATGGTCATTGAAATTTATAGGGAAGTCAAGTGATCTTGAAGACGTCAGAAAAGATATAGAGAAATTGGGCTACAAAGCAACACAAGTATATTCTCAGAAATGCGAGAGTGACATTGAATATACAGACGGTGAGGCTAGAAAAATAAAAGGAACAACTAATACAATTGTTGTTGGTTCTCTTGGATTGCCTATTTTATTGCGTGCTCTTGGAGCTCCTTTTGGAAATAAAAGCAAAACAGAATTTGAAGTGCCCCATTGGCTTTTCAATTCGCCTAAATGGATCAAAAGGCTTTATCTAGCTTCGTATTTTGGCGCTGAAATGACAAGACCTACTATAAGATCAGCCGAAAAATACAGATTTGGGCCAGCCAGATTATCCATAAATAAGCTGCAATCATTAAAAGAAAATGGTCTGCATTTCTTAAAGCAAATAGAAGAACTTCTCAAAGAGTTTGAAATAACTGTTACCAAAGCTTTTGAATTAAAAGGCGTTAAAACAAAATCAGGCGAATCTACACTCAAACTCAGACTTGATTTATCTTCGAAAGAGGAAAACTTGAAAAAACTATGGTCAAAAATAGGATTTGAGTATTGTCAGGATAGAACAAACCTCTCATCTTATACGTTGCAATATCTTAATTTCAAGGAAAAGCTCTTAGAAAGTGAAAGTTTACTAACAAATAAATCTAAAGAAAGATTATCAGTAACATCCTTTAATTTTAGATCTGTTCAATATCCAACTTTTGACGAGTTTAGAGAAGAATTTAAGCTAAATCCACCAACGCCCATAATCTGGGATCCTATTGTATCCAAAGAAGAAGTAAAAAATTTTAATGGTCATGTATACGATTTTACTGTATCTCACAAAGACCACAATTTTATAGCAAACGGATTTGTTGTTGGTAATTGCGGTTCCCGTGGTTTTGGGCACCAAGTTGCTACAGATTACTTGACAAAATTCTTATCTGTAATGGAATCAAAATATAAAATAAAAATCCTGGACAGGGAACTAGCTTGCGCCCCTTTCCAATCTCCAGAAGGACAGGATTACTTCAAAGCAATGCAATCCGGCGCAAATATGAGCCTTGCAAACAGACAAGTTATACTACACAGAATAAGGGAAGTTTTTTCTGATACTTTCAAACAGTCTGCAGAGAGTTTGGGAATAAAACAAATCTGGGATGTCAGCCACAATTTAGCTAAAATTGAAGAGCATACAGTAGATGGGAAAAAGAAAAAAGTTATAGTCCATAGAAAAGGAAGCACAGCTTCCTATAATCCCGGAAGGCCGGAAATACCGGAAATGCATAAGGACATAGGATCTGTTGTTATTATTGGCGGCTCGATGGAAACAGGATCATACCTTTTAGTCGGTGGAGATAAAGCAGAAGATACATTTTGCAGTACGGCTCATGGATCAGGAAGGACAATGTCAAGAAACGCTGCTAAGAGACAGTTTAGAGGCGAACAACTTCAGAAAGATATGGAGAAAAGAGGCATACTTGTGAAAACTGTTTCTTTTTCCGGGTTGGCAGAGGAAGCTGGTCTTGCATATAAGGATGTCCATTCTGTGTGCGAAACAATAGATAAAGCCGGCCTTTCCAAAAGAGTTGTTTCTTTGGTTCCTAGGCTTAACGTAAAGGGATGAGTTTTTACATCCAAGATTCGATTAGCCGAGGCGTGACGTGCATCCTTTCAAAAAAATCCCTTATTTTTCTCGAGTCTTCAACAGGGACGATAAACACATTTGAACCGATCTTTTTTCCGCCAAATTTTGAAACCAGACCTGCATATTGTTTTTTACCTGATCTGTAGCCAAAAAGTTTTCTATATATGTTAACCCTTTTCTTTTCGTTGTTGATTGGTCCATATGAAAAGATTACATTATGCTTTTGACTGGGTGGAACAGATTTGTATTTTCCATAAAGAGCCAGTCCTTCAGAACAAATGCTTAGGTAAAGGCTTTCCCACTCTGCAGACTTAAGATCCCCTATCACTGGCGCTATCTCAAATTTTATCCCCTTAAGCCTCCACTTTTCAAAAACTTCTGTTTTTTTAAAATTCTCTAAGGAGATTACAACTTCTTTTTCCTTCTTTTTTGAAAATTCCGGGATATCCACGAAAATATCTATGTCGCTTTGGCTGTCAAATTTCCCTCTTGCAACAGAACCGAATAATATTATGTTCCTTATTCCAGACACGTTTTCAACTAAATAAGACGCGGCCGACATGCTATAAGCAATCAAAGTTTCCTGTTTCATATTTTTATCATATCCTTCAGGTCGTTATATGCCATTATAACTTCTTTTATTTCGTTTTCTGGCCTGGCTTTGCCATAACACAGTATATTCCTCTTTTCTTCCAGTTTTCTCATCAATTCCAGTATACTGTTTTTATTTGGAAAGTCTTGAGGTATTCTGTTATCGACTTCTTTGCTTTTGAATATCCTGTGATCCAAATTCTCCCCAACAACAATCAAGTTCAGTCTGTGCATGTGTATTGAAAATAATTCCACACTGGCTTGAGATGCATTATAACCTATATTCCTCTGGTTCTTTAACAGGCTCCTTTCTATTGCAAGCTTCAGATTTTCCTCGTGTTCTGAAAGGGCAGCTGTATGTTCTTCTATTCTCATATGTACAAATATAACAACTTATATATAAGCTTTTGTACTGATGTAACAACTCATGTGTACACTTGTATCAAAATATTATCACGAGATTCAGCCATAGTCGATTAAATTCTTAAACTGTAACAGCGATTTTCAGGGAAAGCAAGAAGAGCTGGCAGATAGTCTGGCTGATTTTATTCAGAATTTAGCTTAAATATACTCAATATAGTTAATTCTATGAAAACCCCAATCACTGTAATCTCCGGCTATCTGGGAGCAGGGAAGACGACTTTACTTAGAAGTATAATTAAAAATCTGGATAAGAAATTCGCTATACTGATGAATGAGTTTGGCGAGGTTGGCATAGACGCTCAGATAATCAAAGGGAAAAATGTCGATGTCCAGGAGCTTTCTGGCGGCTGTGTGTGCTGCTCTTTAACAGGGGAATTTGAATTTGCAATAAAGGAGATTATACAGAAATATAATCCTGAAATTATAATTGTGGAAACGACTGGTGTGGCTGAACCTGACGCAATTGTTTTTGATCTGGAGGGGATGGCTGAAGTAAAACTGGATTCTGTTATTGTGGTGGCAGATGCTGATTCTTTTGTCAGGTTTCCGGAGATAGGAAAGGTTGGAGAAGAGCAGATTAAAGTCGCTGATATTGTTTTGCTTAATAAGGTTGATCTGGTTGAAGAAAAAAACCTCGAAGAGATAGAAAATAAAATCAGGAAAATCAATTTTAGGGCAAAGATATTCAGGGCAAAATTTTGTGAGGTAAATGTGGATTTTTTGTTTGGATTGGAAGCGAAAAGGGAAAATCTCAAAAAAATAGAGCATGACCACGAAAATAAGTTTGAGTCTTTTGTTTTAGAAGTAAAAAATAATTTTAAAAAAGAAGAATTAGAAAATTTCCTCAAAAATCTTCCTAAAGAAATTTACAGGGTAAAAGGATTTGTAAATTTGGAGGGGAGATCTACCCTTGTTAATTTTGTTGCTGGAAGGTGGGGCTTGGAGGAGATGGAAGTGGAGGAGATGGGCGACACTGGTCTGAAGACCAGTGTCCAGCTGAAATTGGTTTTTATTGGTGAGGGGATTGAAAAATTGAAAGGAAGTGTAAAAGAGAGACTCAATTAATAATTATCTTGGGCAGTTGGGCCAAATCGAGCTCTCAGCTCCCTTAAAACCCAGTCGTCTGCATCGCTTGGTTGGAGTAGGGGATTTCTTTCAAGAAGTTCCATTTCCCTCTGTCTAGCTTCGTGCTCATCTTCAAGATCCCTTAAACGGGTTGATTCTGCTACAAGTACGTGCGATGGGTCGTTAAAGGATGTTTTGTTATTATAAGTTGGGTATTCTATGATACCTAAACCTAAATTAAATTTTCCCGGCAACCTGCTAGCCAAAGCTAAAACAGCCAACTGTTTGAGCGCTATTCCAATAGCCCTTTCATCTTCTTTTCTGAAATCGAATTTTTCTTCGCTTTTCTTTACTCTTTCTGGATCCTGTAGAAGACGCCTGAATTCTGCCTTTTCAGATCTTACCAGATATCTGTCGACGAAGGAGCCTAAAATATAATCAGTATCTTCATCTGTCATCCCCCCTAATCTCGATGGCGTAATCAGGCACAATTCTGCATCATAATGATCTGCTATGTCAACAGTAGATAAAGCCAAAAGGCCTGGATTTCTGATTCCTGTTACTATAAGCCTTTTTCCATGAACTTGATATCCATGCTGTGGAACCCTGTTCCTGCCTTTTGGATTCAGGTCTGCATGAGCATACTTGACTGTAGCATACCCATTTGCTTGAAGGAGTTTATTGGTCCAACTCTCTGCAGAATCTTCTGGTGTCTGCTCCACTTGAACAGGGAAGACTGTCCGGGATCTGTCTATGAGTTGATCTTCAAAATTCAGGCCTTCAGCAACTTCTTCTGTAGTCAGCCTGTCAATCTTTACTATTTCCAATCCTGGCCTTTCTCTCAGCAATTCGAAAACATATGGCGACCTTAGTCCAGACCCCACATCAAAGACAATAAAATCAGTTGTTTGGGAAGGTTGGATAATCTGGGAGACTGGTTCGTAAACCCTGCCAGAACCGACTCTAGGCAGATCTCTTTGAAGATTTTCATAATCACTGGCAATTCGATCCCCATTTCTTCGATTGCCGAAAGCATATCTGGATAAAAATTCCACTGTTCTTGATGCAAGGCCATCTACATCGAGCATATTATAAATAATCGTTCTAAATATATAAAAGATGTATCATGCCCTATAAATTTTTCGGCCATAGAGCAGATGCCCTTTTTGAGGCAGAAGCTATTTATATTTGTAATACATAGTAATACATATGAAACTTAGAACTATTCAGGCCAGGATACCTGAAAATCTCTATAACAATATTGAGGAAATGGTAGAAGAAGGACTATACGCGACTACAAGTGAAGCTTTAAGGGATGCACTGAGAAGAACCTTTGCCGAGCAAAACAGGGAATTCTTAAGAAATCTGGCAAAGAAACACGGGGTCACAAAAGAAGACATGCTGAAAGAATGGGAAAAAATAAGGCATGGAAAATAAAATTAAAGTTTTTGTAGACACCAACATTATTATAACAGGGATCTTTTTCTCAGGCTATGAGGTTTTACTAATCAATCTCTCTGGAATAAAATTGTTTACTGCTGATGTATGCATTGAAGAGGCAAGAAAAGTCGTTGAAAGGTCCTCTTTTGAAGAGTATGTGAGTATTGCTCTCGAGAAATTGGAAAATACTTTCGTGGTTTTAAATGCAGAAAAAGAAGGAGATTATTCCGAATTTCTGCCTCAGGCCAAACTTTTAATCCCAAATAAGCCAAATGACCAGAAAGTGCTGGCCGCAGCATTATATTTAAACCCGGATTATTTTGTTTCTAGGGATGGAGACTTTGATAAGAAAAATATAAAACAGCTTTTAAACATAAAAACAGCAGAAGAGATATTATACGAATTGGGTGTCATATGAAATATAAATTTTTCGACCATACAGCCGACGTCCTCTTTGAGGCAGAGGGGAAGGATTTGAGCGAGCTTTTTGAAGCTGCAGGGCTCGCAACAGAGGAGACGCAGATAGATCTTAATGGTGTGAGACAGGAAATTAAAAAAGAAATAGCCTTGGAAAAAGATGATATAGAGATGCTGCTTTTTGACTTTTTACAGGAGCTGATCTTTTTAAAGGATGCTGAACTGCTGCTTTTTTCTAAAATTAAAGTTAAGATAGAAGAAAAAAATAAAAATTATATCTTGAAGGCGGAACTTCACGGTGAAAAAATAGACCCAAACAGGCACGAATTAAAGGTGGATGTGAAGGCTGTGACTTTGCACATGTTCGAGGTCAAAAAGAACCACAGCGGGTGGTTTTGCAGGGTGATATTGGATATTTGACACTCATGCTTGCTTTCTTTCTTGTGCAGGTTTTTCCCTTCTCTCAGTATTTTTTATACGGAATAGCATCTTTAACAGGATCTCTACTGAGAAGATGAATGCAAAGTAGTAGATTAATGTGAATTTTATCGACGGGAGCTGCTCTATGACCTTGAATACTGTGTTGGTTGAAAATGCTGTTATATCGAGCAGGAAGGCGCCAAGAAGCGCGAACGGAACTATCTTTGCTATCTCAGCCGACAGATCTTCGTGAAAATACGATGTTATCCTGATTGTAGATAGTATGGCCATGGAGATCATGAAGACATTCCCTATTGTTAAAACTGCAGACAACATAGACAATAATATTGATATCACAAAAAACCATAGGAATGCCACTATAGGGAAAAGGAAGAGATACTTAAGGGCATAGCTTAATTTTCCCAGCTTTGAATGCCTGCCTTCCCGGGTAAGCTTAAACAAGTCCTTTCTCGAGATAAACCTGTAGAATTTGAAGATGAACAATGAATAGACTATCATCCCAATAAGAAAGAATATAAGGGGTTCCAGGGTCGTTCTTGCGCCCTCGAGGGAAAGCTGGTTGAAGGTATTTTCAAAGTAGCTTATCACGTTTTCAAGAACCATAAAATAGTATTATTTTAGCCATATAAATCGTTTGTTACATGACTATGCCGGATCTCGTGAGAAACACCTATATTAAGGATCGAAAACTAAGTATATAATACTAGTTTTATGCCACAGAAAGTTTTTACCCTTGAAGAAGCTAATAGCTCCATACCTTCCCTAACGGGCATTTTTGACAAAATGGCTGCAATCAGGTTAAAGGCAAACCTTGTCAGGGAGGCTTTGGACACACCTAGCAGAGGCAGGCCAGAGGAACAGGAAAACCCTGCAAAATTGATGGAAAAGCTTAATTCTGCCACAGAGGATGCCAGAAAGCTTGTTGAACAGGTCAAGGTTATGGGCTGCATACCAAAGGATTTGGAAAACGGTCTGATTGATTTTCCCAGCCTGCTTGAGGGAAAGCAGATTTTCCTCTGCTGGAAGTATGGGGAAGACAAGATAAGCTATTGGCACGATACAGAGGGCGGATACAGGGGCAGGCAGCCACTTTCAGAAATTTCTGAAGAGGTTAGAAGATTTTACGTTTCAACAGGTTCATAGTTTTCTCCTGCACAGCTATAAGACGATTTAGCTAAAACTCTTCCCGCAACTGCCATTTAGAGTTTATTGTTATTACATTATTATGTTGTTTAAAATTCCAATTATTTGTTGATGAATTTTATCATTAACTTTGCCTATTACTTTTCGTATTAGATTTTTGTCAAAACTAAAGACTCTATCTACTTTAATTTTGCTTACAGTTATTAAATGGCCATTCACCAAATCTTTATTATTAAGCTCAATGCAATAATCCCTCGCTTCGAGATTACTGGTTACAGGAACTCCTATCAAATCGTCGAAATGTGTGTTATAAAAATCGTTTGATATTACAATTACTGGACGCACTTTTGATCTAACAAGATCACTATAGTCATGGACACAACAAATTGGAAAAATAGGGCTGGAATTTCTCAAGCCAGCTAGCCATGAAAGACTTGCCTTTGGCAAGCCTGTGGAAAGTAGCACGTATAGACTCCTTGAAAGACCACTCAGATCCGATGAAGGATATTTGTGATATTCTCCGGCGTACGCTCTTCCAGATGAATTCTATCGGATCCAGATCAGGCGAATACTTTGGAAGGAAGACCAGACTTATCCCGATTCTCTCAGCAAACCTCCTTGTTTCAGCAGCCTTATGCTGCGGGGCATTGTCCCAGAAAACCACAGTATGCTTCCCCGGGTTCTTGTCCTTTATCTCGCGCAGGAATCCTCTCACACTGGGAACTTTTGAGTTCTCATAGAACTCAAGGGCAGATTTCCCGTTTATTGGGTAGAACCCAAATGTGTTTGCCCTGTATTTGGTTGTATTCTTTGTTTTGGTTGGCTTTCCAAAAGACCAAAACCTTTGCCTGTTGTCAGCTGTCTGTGGAGCTGCTTCATCCATGAAGCCGATGACTGTATCTGAAGGCAAACCATTTACAGCGTCTTTGATTGATTGTATAAGCAATGCTTCTGCATTGGCTGGTTTTCTGTAATCTAAGCTGTAAGGTTTTGCATAGTTCATGCCAAAGCCCCTGAGCGTCCTTGAGATGTGCCTAAGGCTGTATGTTATTCCAAAATCTTTTTTGATAAGCGATCTGACTTCCTGAGTGAGCCAATTGCCTTTGGATTTCAGGCTGTCTTTCAGTTGTTCTGTCTGCTCATTTGTCAATTTTGCTGGAGTTCCTCCAGCAAAGTTTGGGCTAAGGCCTTCACGGCCTTTTTGGTTCCAGAGCGCGAGCCAGTTGTACCCGCTCTGGACAGCTATGCACATTATATTGCAGGCTGTTTCCACGTTATAGTCCAAATATAGCAGGTGAATAAACAGAAGACGTTCATGGACATATTTGTCCTTTTCTTTTTTGATGAGCTTCCTTAGCTCATCATCTGTGACATGCTTTATGAGATCTTTCATGTCTCTTTATTGTGGATGTTCATCTCTAAATTGTTATTCCAAAATGTTTTGGCGTGGACTATAAGCTCAATGTAACCTACCGGTTGCATTTGGATATGGATGACCTGAAATGCGCGATAAGGCGGTTTGTTAAAGGCGGTGATTTCTATGTGGATATCTACGGATTCATGGATTAGATACTATAGTAAAGCCGCGTATTTTTACTCAGCAAGATCTATAGATTCTCTCCAAGCACGATCGTATACCCTATCAACCAGAGTTTTTTTAACTCCACTCAATGCTCTAAAAACTTCTTGATCAGACACCTCTCTTTCTGCTGCTCTTCTTTTTTCGTCTTCGGCTTCCTTTAGTAATATGTTTATATATTTATCCTGACTTAGATCGTGAACAAATCCCTTTCTTTTAGCGTTTGCTACAGAGTCTGCGTAGATCTGCCTAGCATTTTCCATCAAATCCCGTCGCCTTTCTTGGTATCTTTTTTCTGCGTCTTTTTCAAAATCCGCTTTAATAGCTCTCCTTATATTCGCAGTCAGATTCTGAACATCTGTATTTCTGGGATCTATTCTGGAAACGGCACTAGCATAAACTGCAAAATCAGACACTATATTCCCTTCTTCTTGCGGTGATTTTCTTTCGAGGGCACTGCTCACCACCCCGATAAATGGCTCTTCTCCAGGTTTCCATCCTTCATTGAAACCTAGGACATAATTCCTAAACATGCCGGTTTTGTGCGTTATTCTGACAGATATTATAGTGACACCGTTTATTTTATCGGTCTTCATTTCAGAGACAGGTTCTTCTTCGTAATGGTGTGATAGAAAATCTGTTTCCATTATAATTCTCGACATGGCAGCTCTGTTTGGGGTGGAAAAATCATAAACTATTTGAGAGGTATCTGGAACAGTTCTTCTAGAAAATCTTTTTTCTCTACTGTCATATGAGTTGCCCTGTGTATCGTTGAGTTCAAATTCTTCTTCTAAATCTCCTATTTTAACTCTAACATAAGGTTTGTCATGTTTCTTTCTGGTTTTATTTCCCTCTCCTCCAGAATCTTCTCGGCTGTTTTTTCCTAGCTCAGATCCGTGCCTGCCGATTTCCTTCCTTTCAAGATACACAGCCGACCCCCTGTCGCTCCTGCCATCCCTCACATTTTCTGCAACCTGTTCTTTGTCTGTTGTCCCGGCTAGATATGCCAACCCAACGCCTGCAACAACTGCAGCCAATTTCCCTTTTGACATAACGCCCTAGATATAGATTCTCCTATCCGATCTTTTTATTGCTTCGCAGAAAGGGTTAAAAGCATCGCAGGTTAGTTGAAAAAAGTTTGCTAAGTGTTATTAAAACTATCATAAAATAGCAGGCTCCGCCTGCCAGTTAAACTGTAGATTTGGCAGATGCCGAAAGCATATATACAGTATCCTCTATTATCTTATAAGAGATAATGTTATCTTAGGTGAGATTATGGAGACTGAACTGAAAATAATAGGGGTGTATGAAAAGGACCATGTAAAGGGGATCTCGATGAATGAGATGGCCAGGAATCTTGGGCTGACGTACAGCTATCTCTATAAGAATGTACAGAACATGATACGCGAAAATATCCTGATAAGCAAAAGAATTGGCAGGTCTACAATCTGTTCGATAAACATAGAAAACAGGAAAGCCAGGCTTCTCCTCTCCCTTGCATCCCAAAAAAAGACAGATTCATTCCTGTCAAAAAACAAGGTTTTGTCCAAGATGCTTGAAGAGGCTGTCCAGAGGCTTGGGCAAAAAACAAAAACGCTTTATTCCATAATCCTGTTCGGGAGCTATGCAAAAGGCAGGGAAAAAAAGGCAAGCGACATTGATCTGCTGATTATAATGTCAGAAAAGGAAGATGAGGCAGTCCATGAAGAATTAAATACAATTGAAACAAGGTACGGAAAGGCAATAAACCCTGTGATTGTTGATCAGGAAATGTTTAAAAAAATGGCAGGCTCAAAAGATCAGAACGTGGTGAAAGAGGCCATTATAGATAAAGTAGTACTGTACGGCTTTGAGCATTTCTGGGAATTGTTAAGCGAGGTCTGAAATGGATATAAGGAAAGCAGAGGCCCAAATAAGAAAATTTGAGAGAAAGGGCTTATTGGCGAAGACAGAAAGCATAAAACGGCTTACAGGAAATTTTATGTATAAAGCCAGGCACAATCTCGAGACAGCCGCAGCTCTATGGAACCTTTCAGAGGAAAAGGATGCAAAGAAACTTCTGAAAATAAGCGAAGCTTATGAAGGCTATGATTGGGTTATTGTCATATCTTACTATTCAATGTACCATGCAGCTATGGCGGCTTTGGCCAGCATTGAAATTAAAAGCGATAGCCATAAAGCAACAATACTTGCCTTGTGGTATAATTTTGTGCATAAAGGGGAGCTCGAAGAAAAATATATGGATAGCCTGAAAAAAGCAAGGAGCCTTGAGGAACTATATGTCTCAAAAATAAGGGCAGCTAAAAGGAGAAGGATAATGGCACAATACTTTGTTGACATATCTTTGACAAGAGAAGAGGCCGAGGCAATACGCAAAGACGCCTCTGATTTCATAAACAGGATAGACGAGCTGATAAGTTAGTCGGGATATTGGAGCGGCGGAAAAATTGGAGCCTTCTCTCTCCAGCTTATCAGAAAGGTGTGGACTGATGGGAATTTCGACGATTTCTGCAAAAGAAACTGCCATCCTCCCTAATCTGCGGCGGGGAAACCGAGACGCTGAGCCTTGATGACAGGATTGCGCAGGTTTCTACAGAAGCTTTGACGTGCGCTGTGAATTCTGTGGCTGTTGGGAAGGAACAGGCGTGCGTGAAGGGGAAGTTTTCTGATCCAGGAAAAGATGAGAAACTCAAGGCGCCTACTATCGAATGTATAGAGGGAACAAGATGTTATGTCATGCAACAAATACGCGTCAAGGTTTTCCTTCGATTATCCTGTCAACTGTCATTATGTCACCTAGAATTTCCTTCTGTTCATCTGTGAAATTTCTGGAATCCCACTCGCCTATCCCATAACCTGTCTCCTTCATGAATTTCCTGACATCGACTCTTTTTCCATCTCTTCCTCTTCTTTTATGGATTAGAAAGCCGGGGATTTTTGAGTTGTCGTATACACCTATCAATGTTCTGTCACCTTCATGCCTCTTGGCTATAGTTTTGCCGCCGTTATAATCCTCTTTCACTATGGTTACAGGATCTGTAAGGTTAACTGATGATTTAATCTGCGCAAGATTTTTGTCAGGTTCTTTTTTTTCCCAGAGGCAGGCTGCCATCTATTGGGAAAAATTTATTGCCACTTACCCCAAGATGCGCAAGATAATAAAAATTTCCGTCTTTTGATATGGGAATATCCAGTCTTATTCCATCAAAAGATTCTTCTCTCATCCTGGATAAGTCTACATAAAACGTTTGTGTGGTTTCCATATTTTCCAACCCAAGCCAATGTGCTGTATAAGAGCCATTAAACCATAATATGTCGCCTATTTCATCTTTAACTGTTAATTGCGGATAAGTAAGATGCTCCCTGAAAGAACCCCTGGATATCCTGCCCGAGTCCTGGATTTTTCTGCTTGTCTCGCTTATTGGAATCCAGTCAGCCTGCTGTGTCAGAGAATCTCTAGGCCTCATCAGGAACGTTTTTATGCCGTCACTTTTTATATTGCCTGCTTCATCCTCTATGCCGCATGCAAAAACAGCATAGTCTAAATCTTTAAAGTTTTCTGGAATTGTGAAAACCTCGACTCTGAAGATTGCATTACTTGCGTCTGATTTTGACCTAGAAACTACATCAAAAAAGCCGTCTGTGGTATATCTACTGTATCCAATGTCTTCAGGATTTTCTACAGGGATCTCTTTATTTTTCACCTGTATGTATTCTAATTTAGACACGCCTGTCTCAGAAGGGCTTACGTAAGCAAACGCTAGAAAATTTCCACTAGGATCTGAAGTTTTGGCTATCTTTACTGGAATCTTCACCCTAACTCCATTGCAAGCTGCTTCATTTCTTTGCCCACTCACAAAATCATTATGTATTATATCTGTTGTTTCTATAAAATCAGAAGAAAACCATAAGGGCGCAGCCTCTACTGCCCGTTTCAGGAGGTCATGCCTCCATTCGGGTAACTGAATTCCAGAAGACCGCATCTTTTTCATAAGGTGTCCCTGCCTTCTCTTATACTCTGGGGAACGCAGAAGTCCAGATGAACCCCCCTCAGGCCATAAAAAATCTTTAAAGATATCGTATCTGGAATGCTTTGCAGGAACCCATAACCCTGTTTCTGCAGACTGTCTTTTTTCAACTGTTACCTTGTCTTTTTCAATGTTTCCTATATTTTTGTCTATACCTGCAATAAAGAATGTATCTATAAGGTCCCTGTTTGTCCTGAGTTCGGCCTGAAACTCTGCGGTTTCCCCTTCTCGCAGGTTATCTGGAGATTTTATAACTAAAGAAAATGCCTGCTCTGCTTGTTCTGCCTTAGCCTCTTTGGATTTGTCTAAATCTATATAGACCGATTCAGAGATGCCTGTGTTGCCTGAATATGCATAGACCTTCAGTTCGCCGCCTTCATTTATTTGTAGAGGCAACCTTACGAGAACCCTACCCATCTCTGCAAGCCCACGCGTTCCTGTAAAAAGGTCAAAATAAATAGGACCGGCAATTTCAAGTTTCCTGCTCTTATTCTTAACCCAGTCCGGCGCTTTTTCTCTAGACTCACCTATTCTTCTTTCAACCCCATCCTGTATATCTATGCCCAGAGGTTTTAGGGCTTTTCTGAGGTCACCTATTCCTTGATTTACTTTCTGGGACATACTCTCTATCACTTTTTTTTGCATCTTCAGAGCCTGGCTGGATGGCAAAAATGCCTAGGCTGCCGTTATTTGTAAAAGCCATTGGATACCAATCTGTCTTTCCGTATCTGCCTTTGAATGTTTCAAGTTCTTCAGGAAACAAGTCACCTTTAATATCATCCAGACCCACAAGAAGAATAAGATCTCTTGGTGTGCCTTGTGTTTCAATTTCACATCTAAACTTCTCGCTTTTTCTTGTCGTCTTAGGAGCAGTGATTTTCAGGGTGTGCGTCAGGCCGTCAGGAGAGGTTGTTTTTTTCTCTTTTGTGACATATCCTGACTCTGTTGGCAGGGGTGCCAGCTTAGTTTTTCATCAGGACAACCTGCTAAAAGCAATGTTGTTATTGGGACAAGCATGTATGCTGCAGCCCTTCTTTTGTGTCTGGCTGGGAGATAATGAAGGTCTGTCGTTTCATCCCTCCTTCTTCTCTCGGTTCACAGTCTGTCAATTTCCCTTCTGTAGGAATCTGGAAGCTTTGTTGTAGAGGTGGACAGGTAATTGTTTCCTGTTTCTCCTAATGAAGCGGGTTCATAACTATCCGGGCGCCGTTGAGAATACCTTCTGGTTCCTAGTAAAAAGCGTTCTGTTGGGGAAAGGAACCCTATATCTGAAAAGGTCCCTGAAGACCGCACATCGTCTGCTAAAACCGATGAATTTGTCCCCATACAAACAATATTAGGAAATTATAGACTATTACTAATTATGGAATACATGGAAGGTTTATAAAGAGCATTAGACAAAAAAGTTATAATTTAATTAGGCCAAAAATAAGCTTTTTGATCGTTGGGACAGCCTTCTCGAAAGAGCCTTCTATCGATGTCTGGGTTATCGGCCCTTCCCTGAGGCCTGTTGCATAGTTTGTGACTAAGCCCAAAGCCGCATATTTTATGTTGAGCAGTTTTGCAAGCTGGGCTTCTGTAGGGACTTCCATACCTGCAACCAGGTCTTTCTTGAAGACGCTTTTTAAGAAGTTTATTTCAGCAGGCGTTTCTAACCGCGAACCGTCTACACAAAGGATGTATGTGATGCCATCAAATATCTGGATCTTTTCCAGTTCAGCTGATTTTTTTATCAAATTTGACAATTGAGGATCAAAAGGCCTGCTCATGTCAGCTATTTCCAAGCCCTGATCGTCTATTGTGAGGTCCCTGTTCACAAAATCTATAAAATCCCTTATTAGCACAAGTGAGTCCGGCGGGATCTCTTTCTGGAGGCTTCCGCACATATTTACTGAGATTACTTTATCTATGCCAGATTGGTATAGCCCAATCATAATAGATTTGTAATCAACTTCGTATGGGGAGTATTTTGCTTTTCCAGGAGATTTTCCTACAGAGTACCTGTCAATAAACAAGGCAGAAGAGCCGTTTACTCTTGTCTCTTTTCCGAAAAAGGTTTTGTCTGTCTGGATCCCATGGGACTTATAAAAAGCGTGGATTTTAGTGTCTATTGATATTTCCTTTAACAAAGAATTAAAACCATTCCCGCATATTATGGCAATTGAAGGTTTCGTAGTGTCGGCCTCCTCTCACTGTGCATCTGCCTTAGAACTCTTCATGAGCTCTTCCTGCTTTTTTTTCTTTTCCTTGTCTTTTTCCTTTTTCATCTCTTCCTTGAGTTTTGGCAGTTTTATTTTGAATTTGCATTTGGAGCAATCTACAGCAAAAGGCCTTTCCCATTTCGGGGTGGCATGCTCTTCGTGCATACATTCAGGGCATTTGTAATCTGTTTCTGCTATCTCAGAACCTGTTTTCACAAGGATCTTCATCCTCCCTGTTTCCTCGCCTTTTTTATTTTTCAGCGACCTGTTGCAGACGAACCTAAATTGACCCATAATTTTCCTTTTCTAGTGCAGGTCTTTTGCATGAGCAAAAGAAGTGCTTGCAGACGAACCTAAATTGACCCATAACTTTTTGTGCAGATTTCCTAAAAGGTGCTATTAGTCTTAATTTGTTCCGCTCTTTAAAAAGCTAGCTCCCGAGTTTTGCCAAGTTCTTCACACTCTTTTTAAGTCCTTATGACAGAATTTAAAGATCAGTATTTATTTTAGGTGAGGAAGATGAAAGAAGTTGAGAATCTCCAAAGAAAATTCAAAGAGCTTTTTGATGAGATGGGCAGGGAAGGGGAAGATGAGGTTTTAGCGCACCAGCCTGTGCAAAGGCTTGAATCGTTTTATACAGGCATTAAGTTTGCGCTTGACGAACTTGGAGGTGAAGAGGATGTATGGGGAAAAGGGGCAGAGATTGTATTAAATATTGGCAAAGCTGCCGGCGCAGTTGGAGGGGCGGCTATAGGCCTCCAGTACAAAATGCAGGCGGCGAGGGAGATCGCGCATGATATTGTTTACAGCGTCTTTGAAAAAATGTATGGATCGGCGGCATTGCACAATTCTGAAGCTATAGAAGCTATGAATAAGATAGCAGACGAAGCTACAAGGATCCCTTACGGCGCTATAGGCGTGGCTGTTGGGGCTTTGGCCGGGGCTTTTTCTGCAGCATTGGGTTATTATCTTCTGGCATCTGATTTTGAAAGGAGAAGGAAGATCAGGGATTTGACTGGGATTTACGTGAAAACAGAATTCCTGATAAAAAGGAAGAGGGAAAGCTAAACTGGCTTTTTCATGAAGTGGGGATAGGAAGGGGTATCTTTGTGATGTCATTGCTATTTGTGAGTGTCTTCCCCAGGACCATGAAAAGCAGGATGATTACAAAAATAGCTGCTATTATCAGGAGGAAGCCTAAAACTATCCTGCTTGTCTCTTCATCATGATCTGTCTGGTTTTTTATTTCTGGCGTGTTGCCAAAACCTGCAAACTTAAGGCACAGAAAATAGGCCAAAACTCCTAGCATATTAGATATTCTGCGCGGATATAATAAAGAAAATGCATCGGTTAGACACGTTACCCAATTCCAATTAGTAATTTTTATATAACGGATGCCAAGATTCTATCATGCCGAATTACTCAGTTCTCATAGCTGAAAGCGTTGAAAAATATCTCGACAAGCTCGATCCTTTTGAAAGGGAGAAGATAATAAGCAGGCTGAAAAAATTGCAGGAGAACCCAGAAACCGTGGGCGAGCCTAGAGGCAAATTCTGGATTTTGAAGGTTGGAAGATCAGGTTATCGCCTGGCATACAGAATAATAGACGAAGAAAAGGCTGTTAGGGTTACCGCTATAGCAAAACGGAAATCATGGGAATATGATAGGTTCTATGATTGAACCTTATACTTATTTTCCAGATCTTCAAGTTTTTTAAACCTCCCTTCCACTATTTCCTTATCCCCGACTTCAGCTTCTTTTATCAGTTCTATGTCTTCAATAACCCTTAAAAAAGCTTCCACGTCTTCTTTTGGCACCTTTAATGTCAACATTTCTGTCATACACTATATAGTGATTTATTGGGATATAAATAGCTGAAGAATTTCCTTGTGTTCTGCAGGGATATAATAAAGAAAATGCATATACTATATTGACGGAGTGTCTCTGCGCTTTTGGGTGGAAGCGAGACGAGAAAGAAGATATATGGCTGATAGCATAATCTTTAGCATACTTATTTTGCTTGTCATAGGCGCTGTGGCAGGGTTTATTACACTCGAATCTTTTTTTAGCGTAAAGTCATCTGGGCAGAACCTGCTTGACGAGCACTGCAGGCTGCAGCCAACCAGCCCGATCTGCGAAGGCGGGAAGACAGTCACTGTAGGCGACATTGACACGAAGATTGCGTCAAAAGGCAGTTTTTGACTTTCTTTACAACAAATAGGGTTCTAAATAAGCGTGTTTAGGATGTCGAGAAATTCTTTTGGCTTTACAATCTTGATGGACCTGAATTCTTTCATATCTGTGAGATCAGGGTCACCGCTCACGATGTAATTTGCCTCAGCAGCAACTGCGCAGTCAATGAACTTGTTGTCTTTTTTGTCCCTGACAACATCAAATTTTTCTATAGGCTCTATCAGAATGGAATTTTCTGTAAGCAGGTTGATCCACTCTTTTAACAAATCTTCTGGCATGCGTATCTTGAAATCCCTCATTATCCGGATGAATTCTTCCAATGTTTCCACTGAAATGCAAAGGTCAAATTTTCGTTCTTTCCATGC
>Ga0209541_10003042_pt1 | contig 31148 bp, 36 predicted proteins | sample RifCSPlowO2_01_FD_184027 | JGI IMG/M metagenome (GOLD analysis project Ga0209541, IMG submission 184027) | Groundwater microbial communities from Rifle, Colorado - Rifle CSP2_plank lowO2_0.1 (SPAdes) (version 2) | ecosystem: Environmental > Aquatic > Deep subsurface > Groundwater | place... | reverse complement strand
CCTCTATATACAAAACCAGGAAATGCATCACGGAATAACTTCAAATTACTAAGGACGCCTCGCTTTTTGCCCGCAGGCAAAAAGTTGCGAACGAAGTGAGCAACCCTTCAGGGCGAGGAGGATGTCACAATTTAAATCTATCTTTATATACGTTAGGAAAATTTTTTGTTATGTCAGCTTTAGCCTTTGGCGTACCTAAGGATAACTCCTCCTGTGGATAGCTGACGTGATTCTAAGAGTTTGAGCGGTTCATAATTTAATCCTTTATTGAAAAGGAGCCTTCCTTTGCCTAAAAAAACAGGAACGATTGCAAGCCGGTATTCGTCAAATAGATTTGCTTTCATCAATACATCACACAATTTTCCACTTCCGAATACGAATATATTTCCAGTTCCTTCCTGTTTTAATTTTGATAATTCAGCAACTGCATCTCTTACTATTATCGTGTTTTTCCAATTAGTAGACTTAATAGTTGATGAGCAAACCACTTTTGGAATGCTATTCATATGATCGGCGATTTCGCCTTTGGCGTCAATCCAATGTTTTGCCATACCTTCGTATGTGACACAACCAAAAACCAACATATCTGCTGATTTGAGTAATTCAATTGATATTTGTTCCAACTCTTCGCCCCAAATCAGCTCGTGAAAGTTTAAATCCCAATTTTTCTCTCCCTCAAAATAACCATCGAGAGTGATCATGTTCCACATAATGAGTTTTTTCATCTTTGTCACTGAATTTATTGGTTCTGAATATTTATATTTATAGAGATTAAATTTAGTAGGAGATAGAAGGTTAATACATATTACATAAATAAGGCTTATTTTCCAATGAAATTCCTATAATCTTTGGACATGAATCTTTTATTTTTTCTCCCAATGTAGTAAATTTATCGCTTAATGCATAAACGTTACCTGGAAAAATGGTTCTAGCATTTTCTATTATTCCATTGGTTTTTGATGAGAATGATTGAAAATCTAATTCCATCATTAGTTCTAATTTTTTTCTTTTTCCACCAACAAATTTTCTCAGATTTTTCAATTGATTTCTAGTCGGATTTTCTGAAAGATTTAATGCTTCTTGTAATGGCGTTATAAAAATTTGGTGAATCTGTTGATTAGTTCCATCATAAAATTCAAAATTTAATTTTCCTAATCCTAAAAAAATTTTGTCTTTGACTGTTATGTACGTTTTACTAAAATTATCCTTTTCTGAAAAAACAAATGTTTTAGGAATATAAATTTCTGTTCGTTTATTTTGTAAATCTATGTTACTTTTCAAAAAAGATAAGCTTAATATAGGATATTTTTTATCTACAATTTTTGATAATTGATCTTCTAATTGTAATCTTAATTCATATTTATGTTGTTCGCGTTCTTTGCGATCTTCCGACAAAATCAGATTAGTGAAATTATCCATTTTAGAACTTTTTCTCCTTAATTGGATTAAAATCTGAATATTTTTATATTTTTAAATTTATCTGATTAATATTATGGTGTTAGAATTATTAATTTTTTATTCTAAACTATTTTCTTAGGCTAACTCAACATCACGCCGAGGAAAAATTTGGTGATAGTATTTAAAAATAAATGTGAATTACATGTTTTATGACAATACATTTTGGTCCGGCAGGTTTAGGGCCTGTAAAGGATGCGGTGAAAACTTTGGAAGATTATTCGAAAAAAGGGTTAGAGGCTTGTGAGATCGCTTTTACCTATGGAGTTTACATCAAGCATGATGAAGATATGAAAATTATCAAAGAAGCTGCTGAGAAAAATAAAATTAAATTAAGTATTCACGCGCCATATTGGGTTAATTTGAATAGTTCTGAACCGAAAAAAATTCAGGAAAGCAAGGAACGGATTTTGAGATGTTGTGAAGTTGGTGAAAAGCTTGGTTGTTATAGAGTTGTTTTTCATCCTGGTTATTATGGAAAAATGTTTCCTGAGGAAACTTTTGATAATATTAGAAATGCAGTTAAAGATATGCAAACCATCATTAAGGAAAAAAAATGGAAGATTAAAATTGCGGTGGAGACTATGGGGAAGGTTAATGTGTTTGGAAGTGTGGAACAGATTCATAAATTAATTGATGAAACAGGTTGTGAGTTTTGCATTGATTTTGCACATATTTTGGCCAGAGATAAGAAAGTTGATTATGAGTTAATAAAGAAATTGTTTGGCCCGTATAAACAATGGCACTGTCATTTTTCTGGTATTGTGTATGGAGATAAAGGAGAGAAGCATCATAAGAAGACTGAGAAAGAAGAGTGGAAGGTATTGCTTAACGAGTTGGAGAAATTTAAAGATAAGGATATTGTGATTATTAATGAAAGTCCAACACCGGTAGAGGATTCGATTGAAGGATTAAAGATGTGGCAGGGTTTGCGTTAACTCCTCAGCTCTGTTAAGTGGCGTAGTTGTAGGATGTAAGTCTTGCAATAGATCTTCTAATCTATACATATGATATAATCCACAAACAGCTACCGTTTTTGGTTTCTCTGCCTCGAACACAGTTCTAATACACTGTGCCATATATTGATCTCTCCGTGGATCACAAATATTTAAAATCACATCAATTTTATCTGCCCAATCCGCCAAAAAAAATCGGGGAACCCATTTTCTTATTTTTCTGAGCAGATTTATTCGTGAATTAATTTTTGAACATTCAGTTATTGAGGTCTCATATCTTTCTTGCGTTTCTTGGTTAATATATTGTACAAAAAGTTCTGGATTTTTTCCGAGAACATCTAAAACAGTCTTTATTGCCTTTTTATCATTTTTTTCTGAATTTTCTGAAAGTAATAATTCATTCATAAAATTTCCATCATGAATTGAATTAATAACCGGAAGATCCATTAAAGTAAAATTAACTTTGTTTTCTTCTGTATATTTCTTTGAGGCTGAATATTCAAAATTATAACTTTCCAAAAATCGATTATAAATGAGCTGTAAATTCTCCATTTGTTCATCTTTCATTAATATGCCATAATCGTGATAAATTCTATCAATCATAGTATAAACTTTAGTTTCCCTATCTTTTTTTAATTCTTCTTCATAGAGCTTAAGTCTATTTTCATGGGCCTCAGCTAAAACATGTGCCGGTTGCACTGATTCTAAGAATTTTTCAAGTCTTTGTGGTCCCAATAAGTCAGTATGAATCGTTCCAACAATATACAAATTAGAATTCATTATTACTCAGTATCCTTTGGTATACCTTTATTCCCACTATTTGATTTTTGTGTATACTTATGTGAGGAATCTATTTTATTTAAAATTTTTTGGGCTTTATCAGGATCTTTCTTGAGGAAATTTAGTATGAATAAAATTTTTCTGAGAACATCATCATAGGTTTCTCTTTTGTACTCTTTTAATTTGTCTAATCTTTCTTTCGTCTCTCGGTAAATCTTTACGGTTGTGATTTTTTTACCTTGTTTGTTGCTTGCATGATTACGTGTGTTTTTTTCCCGCATGAAATGTTATACTTTGGTGTACTATATAAAGGTTACCTTTATTGTAATTATTTTATAGTTGCTACATCATAGAAATATTTATAAACGATCTTCAGCTCTTTTTACTAATTAAATTTTATACCTTAACATGAAAAGCAAGGTTATTTTTGTGTCTTTAATAGCACTATTCGTTATAGCTTTAGCTTTAGCAACAGTTGCTGCAGACGACATGTCAAATGGGTTAGTTTGTAATGAATTTAACTCAAATGATTATGTTTGTATTACAGAAATAGAAGTTAACGGTGTTTCATTCGCTTGGGACGAAATAGACCAAGCTGTGGCACTTAGTGTTTCTGAATCTGTTCCTGTTGAAGTCAAATTTATCGCTTTAGGCGATGAAGATGATGATACACGAAGAGCAGTTACTGATGTACGAATGAAGGTTTATCTTGAAGGTTTCAAGGAAGATATTGAAGATGAATCAGCTCGATTCCATATCTTAGAAGGCAATACTTATGTGAAGCGATTCACATTGAAAATGCCATCTACTATGGATTTAGATGATTTAACTGAAGAATCTGTATCTTTGAACATTCGAGTAAGCGCACGTGGAGAAGATTCTCTTGAAGTGTGGGTACCTTTAGAAGTACAAAGAGACTTCCAAAGCTTGAACATTTTATCTGTTGAAGCTGATGAAGTTGTAACTGCAGGCGATCAAGTTGCTGTTAACGTAGTTGTTGAAAACAACGGATTTGAAAGACTTGACGAAGTTTTCGTTAAAGTTTCAGTCCCTAGTTTAGGAATTACTAAAAAGGTATTTGTAGGAGATTTAGAATCTCATCGAGACGATTTTGATGACAACATCAATGATGCTCGTGAAAGAGTCGTTTATCTTGCAATACCTCGAGATGCTGCACCAGGAAACTACGAAGTAACAGTAGAAGCGTACAATTATGACGCTAGCGTCAAAGAAACTGCACGACTTGTTGTTAGAGGCGTTGAGGCTCGGGTTGTCCCTCCAGTTACTGCTAAAACAGTAGCTCCAGGCGACGAAACAACTTTTGATGTTGTCTTGGTAAATCCAAGCGACAGAATGGTTGTTTATACATTAATCCCTCAGAGTACTGAAGGATTATATGTAGAAGCGACAGAACCTTTGGTATCTGTCAATGCTGACTCAAGCCGAACAGTAAAGATTAGAGTTGTAACTAATGATGATGTAGAAGAAGGCACTCATGTTGTTATGGTTAGAGCAATTAGTGAATCGGGCATAGCTCAGGACATTAGCTTTAACGTCAACGTGAGAGAAAACGGCGAACCAAAGGAAAACGGTAAACCTGAAAATGGTATTACTGCTAGCCCAACTGTTATCTTAACAGTTGTTTTGGTTATAGTTTTCGTTGTGCTTTTGATAATACTCATTGTGTTATTAACAAGAAGACAAACAGAATCTGAAGAACTCGGTGAAACAAGTTATTACTAATTTTTTTCTTTTTTTTAATTTTTAACTTGTTTTTTTCTTTTAAGAGGTGATATGATTAAAGATAAATAGAGGATTTGCTTTTAGATAAGATGACAAAAAAATTAAGTATCGAAGAATGCGCAGAAAATTTTGTGCAAGCATTTGAAAAAGGAGCTTGGATTAGTGATACAGATGTTCCCTTCGGGTTTCCCTTCGGATTGCCTACTTGCCTGCGAGAAATAGCTCAACAAAAAAATAAGGATTTATTTCAAAGAGTTATTGATTCTTATCTAAATTATAGTCAAAAGAAAAACGAAGGAAAAATAATTCAAGAACATATAGAGATGGAATCTCTTAGTTTTATTGAATTTCAATGTGTAGTAGGAGATACAGGAAGAATGACTATTGGAATTCCTGGAGATTATAGATATGATGGACCAGCTAGAAAAATGTTATTAGATTTGTATACAGGAAGAATGCCTGAAGATAAAGGATATACTGTAAAGCACGACATTAATGTTTAGTTATTCATCAATAATTTACAATTAAAAATGACAAAAGAACAATTAGAAAATAGAATATCGCCTGAATTAATTGGTAATAATGCTTCTTTTCAGAATGGTATTTATGCTGATGATTTTATTAATCAGATCAATAGAAAATATTCTCTTAATGAAATTCTAGGTAAGAAAAAAGATTTGATTTCAGTTGGTAATTGGAATGCCTTGTTTCATTTTACCATGGATACTCTACTTCAAAATACTGAGGGAGAGAATATACTGCGAGGCATTTTATATGTAAGCTCTCATGCAGACAAATGGCAGCCTAAAATTATTAATGTAAGTGCATTGTCAGATACCCGGATTGATACTGTAGAAGAATATCTAAAGGCGTTCAAGAATATAAGCCCAACATATAACAAAGGGATGATGGATGGAGGAACTATTTTCGGTATATCTGTTGCTAATCGTGGTGGCTTTGTGCATCCCATTACTTATCAAAATAAGGTAATTGTTCTCCCTTCACAAGAATTTGTGGAGTATTGTGCATTGAGAAAACAATTGTTCTTTTTATACACAATATATTTTAAAATGAGATTTAATTTTTTTAAACATGAAAAAAACTCGTAAGGAACAAAAGATTTTAACTATATATGTTAATCTACCTGACAGAGAATTTGATATTCCTCATTTTCTCGAAGGAAAACCGTTCAATATTGCTATATGCCCTTATTCAATAGTTAATCAAACCTTGTCTGATCGAGCTATTGAAAAAATAACTGATTTGCTGCATAAGAAATGTCTACTAGTTCAACGAGGATATAGAGGAAGATGTAAATACGATCATATAGATGGGACTGATCCTTGGCATGAAAATTTATGTACTGAGTGGAGCAATCCATCTATTTCTCTGAATGAACAAAGTGATATTATGCTTCGCGGGAAAAGTGTTTTATTGCGTACTTTTGGATTCGCGCCGTATGGATATCAAGCGCCGAACCATCTGTGGGATACAAATACATTAAAAGTTGTTGAAGTGATGCCGTATAAATTTATTATGGATAAAAATATGATTGGACTGTCAATGTATAATAAACATTCCGTGCTGGTAATTCCTGAAGTTAACATTTTGAAAGATAATGATGATAAAACAATGTTTTCCTCGGGAGCTTATGTTGCAATGGACAGATTGCGTGATGATTATGTGCATGATTATTTGTCAAGCATTGAATTAATTACTCCCTTTGATATTTCTCCAGAACGTAATAGTTTAGAAAAACTGACAATCAATGAACAAAAAAAGAGAATTAGTAAGATGCAGCGAGATCTAGATAATTTACTTTAGTCTTTATGTAGTTTGACGCTTACTTCCATTGCATCGTAAACATCATCATGATATTCCAATAATACTTTGATTGTTTCACTTTGATATTTTCCAGATTCGCGTACGTACATAAGATATGTTTTTAATTCTTTTTCAAAAATGCCGACGTTATCCGCAACTATAACGCTTCCTTTTTTGAGATTTTTTTCTGCTGATTGCAAATATTTCAAATATTGATCTTTTGCAGCATCCAAAAATAAAAGGTCAAATGAGTCTGAAATTTCAGGAATAATTTTTACAGCATCTCCTTGTACGACTTTTATTCTATTCGATAAACCCGCTTTCTCGATGTTTTCTTGCGTTATTGTAGCGTTTTGTTTGTCAATTTCTATGGTTGTTATGTGAGCATTTTTATCTTCTTTAGCCATGAGTATTGCTGAATATCCGTACAATGATCCAATTTCAAATATGTGATTTAGTTTGTGTTTTTTAATTATCTCGGCGAGTATTTTTCCTTTTACCGGACCAATCGAAGGAATAAATCTTTTTTCAGCAATTTTTTCAATTGATTTTAAAACATCAGAAGCTTTGTCCATACTATACAAAGATATTAGTTATTATATATCTTTCAATTTATTTGCAAGCTCAACACTTTAGAAATACCTTCTTGCATAGATACTCCGTATAAGATATTTGAACTTTCGCTAATAATTGAATCATTATGGGTAATAATTAGATATTGACCTTTTTTCATGTGTTTTCTGAATAAATAAGCAAGCTTTTCAGAATTTCTTCTATCTAACGCGGCATCAATCTCGTCGAAAATATAGAAGCAATAAGGATTAAGTTCCTGAATTGCGAAAATTAAAGATAAGGCAACTAATGACTGTTCTCCGCCAGATAATGAAGCTACATCAAAGTATTTTCCTGCACCAACTTTTACAATGATATCTAAGCCTCCATCGAACATTTCTTTTTTATCCTGCGGTTCTAATGATACAAGTCCTTTTTCGCTTAATTCTGAAAAATTTCTTGTGAATAGTTCATTTATTCTGTCTAATGTATCTACAAATGTTTTTTTCTTTTTTCTATCGATTTGTGCAATAACCTTCATGATGTTTTCTTTTTCCTGTTCTAATTTTTCTACTTTTTCCCTGATTTTTTCATATTCCTCTTTAATTGAGTCATATACTTCTAACGCACGCAAATTTACATTGCCGATTCTCGCTAAAGATTCTTCTGCATTCATGAGTTTTTCACGGATTCTCTCGACGGGAAGGTTCAAAAATTCTACGACTTCAAATTCCTTTAATTCTTCTCTGAACGAATCTATTTTTGCCTGTATCTGTGCCCTTTCAATTTTTAAATTGTTCATTTCATTTTCAATCATGCGCTTATCATTTTGCTTATTGAGTAGTTCTGTTTCGATTGCTCTTGACTTGTCCTGAAGCGAATTTCTTTCTTCAAACATTTTCTGGTATTTCTTTTTGAGCATTTCTGCTTGTTTGTCTTTTTCATCAATTATTTTTTCTTTTTCAGCTATAATGGTTGCAAGATCTTTTACTTCTTCTTTAATCTCTTCATCGTCGCGTGCTATTTGTTTTAAAGCGAGTATTGTACGTTCTAGCTCCCTCTGTTTTGCCGAAATTTCGAATCCTACATTGCGCTCTTCGCTTCTTTGTAATTCATTGACCTCTAATTTTAAATTATCATAATTTTCATCATTAATTTTCATCATTGAGATTTCCTCTTCAATTATTTTCTTCTTTGTTCCTAATTTTTTTATTTCCTCATCGATAATTTTTATATTAGCTTCATTTCTTTTAATTTGTTCTTTTTTGTCTTCAATGGTATTCAACTTTAATATAGAAATTTCCCGAAGATTTACTTCATTGACTGCATCAAATATCTCTTTCTCAATTTTTTTTATCGTCTCCTCTGAATTCTTTATATCTTCTTGTAGTTCTTGAATCTTTTTCTGCGAATTGTCAATAGCTTTGTCTGATTTATCAAATACATGGTTTTTATGTTCTGAGGTAATTTCAGTCTTACACAAAGGACAGACATCTAATTCTGATACCTGTTTTTTTATTTCTTCTGACTCTTTTATTAACTGTGATTTAATTGCTTGTTCTTTTTCTTTGTCTAATAAACTTTTTTTATATTCAATTAATTCTGCTCGTAATTTTTCAAGTGAACTTCGTAATGTTACGACTGCTTTTTTATGATTATCCAACGTATCTTTAATTTTAATTTCTTTTTCAATACTTTCAATTTGTTGTAAAATAAAGCTAGTTTCATTTTTTGCCGTTATGATTTGTCGCTTTTTATCTTCAATCTGTGAAATTAGTAAGGATAAATTAGATTTTGTTTGATAATATTTTCTTTTAGATTCCTCGAATGTTTCTAATTTTTTCTTTTTTATATCGAGTTCTTTTTTTGTGTCCCGTCCATGTTCTTTACTCATGGATTGAATTTCTGTTTCTGTTGATTTCACTGTTTCATCGAGAGCTTTTTTTCTTCTTTCTAATTCTACAAGTTTATTTTCAAAATTTTCTTTTCGTGCAATCATACCCGCAAACTCTTGTTTTAACAATGAGATTTCTTCAAGAAGGGTGTCTTGTTCAACCCCTGCAGATTTTTGAATAGTTTTCGTTATCGTGTCTATTTTTTCCTGCAGTTCTGCTACTGAAATTTTTGCTGTTTTAATAACTTTCTCAATTTTTTCAATTTCTTTATTTTTGTTTTCCAGCTTTTTTATAATTTCATTCATAATTTTTTCTCGTTCATTGATTGTTTTGTTTATAATTGATCCTTTGCACATGAGAACTGTTTGCTGTAATTTTTGGAATTTTAATGCTTCCTCTCTTTCATTTTCTAGATTTTTCATGTAATTCGTTCTTTCTCGGAGGATCGCATTCACTTGCCTCAACTTTTCTTCTGTTTTGTCTAATTCTTTGAGAGATTTTTCTTTTCTCATTTCATAAATGGAAATTCCAGCGACTTCTTCTATAATTTTTCTGCGTTCATCTGACGCCATTTTTACAAATCTCATTATTTCTCCCTGAAGAACGATATTGAATCCATGCGGATCTATTCCTGCTTGACTCAGTAATTCCAGGACTTCCTGCCTTGTACGGACATCATCATTAATGCGATAGGTTGATTGTCCATTTTTGTTGACGCTTCTTTTCAATGATATTTCATCTTTTTCGATGGCAAATAATCGTGCAGTGTTATCTAATACGATCTCTACATAAGCGAATTGTGCTGGCTTGTAAAATTTATTTCCTGAAAAAATTAAATGAGAAGATTTTGCCGCTCTAATAGATTTAATTGATAATCTGCCTAAAACAAAACAGAGTGCATCAGTAATATTCGACTTGCCTGAACCATTCGGACCAACAATAACGTTCATATGACGATCTAGGTCTATTACTGTTTCTCGAGCAAAACTCTTGAAACCTTTCATCACCAATTTTTTGATAAATGTCATATTTATAATTGAGATTTAATCACCTATTTATATAAATTACAAAGAGATTTAGGTTTTTAAGAGTTTGTTTGGTTATATTTGATCTTTGGTAAAGAAATTATCGAGATTATCAACGTACTAGTTCTTTTGAAATCTTTTCTGCTTCATCGGTTGCAGAGAAATCATCGTGGGGGTATCAATCGATCATTTCTGTGATTATTTTGTAGGATGATTCCAATGGAAATTGATCGCTTTCTTCCTTTTTTCTTTCATCTAGTTGCGGGTTGTTATATTCCACATTAAAATATCGCTCCATTAATTCACAATCTTATGCCTCATATCCTTGTTCTTTTAAGAATTGTTCTAAACCTTGAGGTTCTATTTGAAAGCCTACATATTGTATATTAGATGGTATTTTATGCAGCCTGCGCATAATCTGAACTATACGCAGGATTTTTGAATCGCTGCAATGGAACAATATATGGTTCTTTTTCTTCGACTCGTTTCAAATAATCTACGAAATTGTTTTTTGCATATTCCACTGCTCTGCCGACAACTTTATTGTCGAATTTATTTTTTCCTCTCATTAGATCAGCTAATTCCCCTACTCCTAAAGGTAAATAAGCTGCGGCACGTGTTGCAACTCCTTCTCCCAATGCCATGGATTCATCGCCAACCTTTTCTGTTAATGTTCCTTTTGCATGCTTTGCATAATGATAGCTATCTAAGGCATCTGCTGCTGTTTTTTCCAGTAATCCTATTCCTTTAGCACCAAAGCCTGCGCCTCCTAATGCCCAGAACATGTAAGTTCCTAGTGTATCTGCCCCAGCTCCGGTATATCGTAAAAATGTTGATAAATAACTTCCAATACCCTTTGAATCAAAATATTCCTTTGCATAAGTTTCATAAGATTTTTCTAACGACAATCGCAAATTTTCCTTAAGCATTTCTTTTTCTCTTTCTGTTTTTGCTTGATTGAAATATTTCTCAATACCTTCATCATCTAATAATTTTTCAAAATAGGTTTTGGTGAATTTTTCTTTGTTCATGTTTAATATATTTTTTGTACTTCTGGTTGGTTTGTTAATTCGGGAAATAATTGTTCTAATCTTTTGATTGCATTTTCATAAACTGAAATTGTATGCTTTGTTATTGGATGCCCTCTTGCAGTATTGTTATTTAAATTAATATAAGCTTCTCTAGTTTTATATAATTCATTTCTATACTCTCTTATTCTTTCTAAGAAATCGTTTTCTTCTTCTGCCATTATTTCTCCTCGCATTGTTTCATCAATTGATGAATTGTTATAATACCTTTAATCTTTTTGTTTTCAGTTACTGCATTCATGACATGATTTTTCTCGACCATCTTTTCATAAGAACTCTGTACGTCATCGTTTATGTCGAAAATATCAATTGGCTTACTCATAATATCCCTGGCTTTTGTTGTATTTAAATTTTTATTTTCTGCAACAACTCTATTGTTTATGTCAGTCATTGAAATTATTCCTAACGGAAAATTTTCTTTATTGACAACGAAAATATGTCGTAAAGATATTTCTCGCAGTTTTTTTGCTACATCTATAACTGAGTCATTTTCATCACAGATGAACGGTTCGATTAAAACACAATTTCTTAGGGTTTTTGTTGTCATTTTTAGTATATATCACTCCCCTCTGTATAATCTGGTAAGTCATGGTTTTTATTTTTTTCTGTTTCGTATTTTTGGGATAATAAGGAATTAGCTTTTTTTAATAATTCATAATTTCTATGGACTATATCATATTTTTCAGAAATTTCATTGTGTGCTTCTACCGCAGATTCTAATGCTTGTTGGGTTGATCTTACTTTTCTCGTTTTAGCTCTTCCTCTGAATGCAGCGATAGCAGCAAGTGAACCTGCAATTAGCGTGCCTCCTATAACAAAGGGTTTGAGAAAAGCACCAATTGATTGAGCAAAGTATCCTTTATCGATATAATCTTGTCTTGTTTCAATTGCATAACCTTTTTGCTTAAGTTCTTTTATTACTCCATCAACTGAATCTCTCAATTCTCCTATTTGTGTATCAATTTGTTTTTTATACTGAGAAACTTCTTGTGTACTTCTTTGTCTAACTTCTTGTTTTAGTGCAATGCCTTGATATAATAAATCTTGTAATGTTTGCACATAAGCTTTATTTTCTTGTATCTTTCCGTAAATTTCTTCAGCTTCAGATAATGAAGATTTCAATTGCAATAAAACTTCTTGTCTTTCAGAATAATTATCATAGTTGTCGACGAAATGTCGAAAGTCCTCTTTACTACAGCCCTTTTCATGCTGTTCTTTTAAAAATCCATAAAGATCTTTTTCCTCTTTTGTTAAGGTAGCATCATCTAAATAATTATTTAATGTTTTTACAACCTCGATTTGTGCACGTTTATTATCACTGTTCGTATCATAAATAGTACATAATTTTTCTAATCGATCTTTTACTTGTTTCCGATGAGAAATTCCTTCTTTTCCTGCAGGTTTTCCTAAAAACTTTCTGATAGAGTCATTAATATTTCTTAATGCTTCGGGTTGGTAAGATTCTAATGAGTCATCTAGGGTTAACAATCGTCTATCAATACGATCTTTAAATTCGCGTGCTCTTTCCACAAAATTGTAATGTTCTTCGAATGCCTCATAATTTTCTATAATCTGTTCGATTTCTTTTATTTCAGCGGGCGTTGCAATTCCTAAATCTTCGTAAATATCTAAAGTTCCTTGCGTATAATGTTTCTCAAGCTCTTTTCTTTCTGTTCGCAATTTTCCTTCTAATGAGCCGGATAACTCTGAAACATCTAACGCTAATTCTCTGATTTGTTTTTCAGCACCTTCAACGATATTGTTTATTTTATTTTGTGCATAATCGAGGCCAAAATATGCTCCCGTTCCAATGATAGAACCTGTACCAAGAGCTAAACCGGTATCTTTGAACAATGCTCGTCGTGAAAATTTTTTTGTTAGATCGTTAGATGATAATTTATTCATTTCATTCACAACTCCTCTCCAAATTATTTTCAAGATGATAGCGGTTATTTTCTGATGATCTATCTTTTCTTTTAAGTTTATCACAGAAAGCAGTTGTAAAAATATATCCTCCAAAAGCGAAAGGAAGAATAGAAATCATTAAAATAGGCAATCCCATTAAGTAGTCCTCACGAGCATTTCCCGTTGATAAACAATCGGTTAAATAATTATAACTAATCATACCTGCTGCTAATGCATTCATTGTTCCAATAAGGTTTGATGTTTTAAATTTCATTTTCTTACAACTCTAATACTTGTGAATTTTTTCTTGGAGGATTATCGGATGTTTCGTAAACCTTTTGTCTTTTATCAGTATTTTCTTTAGGTATATTCCTATATAATTCTAATGATAAAGCACTCTCCTTTCTTTCTGGTTCATCATGATCATTTTCTTTTATTTCAATTTTATGAAAATTTAAGTAAGGCCATTCAAATCCAAATGACTTTCCAGGATGAACAACACTATAACACGCGATGTCCGGCATTTCCTCAACTTCTCTTTTTAATGGATTTGTTCTTAATGTAAAGCCAGTTCTTATAGCAAGCATTTGAAGTTCTTTATCCTTATTTTTATTCATGTTTCTTGCTCTTGAGAAATCCGTCAGTACCTGTTTTAGTGATAAATCAGAATCTCTATATATCTCTCCTTGATGATAAAACAACAATCCATTCTCATCAATTAAATCTCCTACAAATAAATAAGCCATATCTGGCCTGAATAAACCAGAAGTCCTTCTAGATTCAATAATTCCATTAAATTTTATAGCCCCTCCAATAACATAAGCGTTTGAAAATTCAACTAAAAAAGGAGGATGGAGATAATTACTTGGAAAATTGTACTTTTCTCTTCTTATTAATTCTAATTCTTCTTTGCTTACATATGACTTATTTCCTGATAATCCAAAAGAAAGTCCTGCTAACCCCAGTTTTTCAGAAATGTCTTTATCATCAATTTCCTTCTTTCTTTGGTTAACAATAAAATCATATGCGTCTACCATTTTACCTTATTCTTTAAACACGTAGTTACCTCCTTCTTTATATACTATAGCTCCACTAAATTCTTCACCTGGTTTATACAATGGTGATGCATATATCATATTTATCATTGTAGCTAGCTCATCAGCAGTTTTTTTATTAGTTGCGTTGGGGTAGGTTGCCTTTAGGAGGTAATTCATGCCCGAATCCTTTGCTTCCTGAACAATAGATAGTAAATCGTCTTCTTTTAATGAGTCTAAGTCATCTGTTAAAGAAAGCTCTAAATCTGACGGAGTTTGACTCTCTCTTCGTAAAATTGGCATTTTACTTTCAATTATTTCTTTGGAAGCATCACAATCAAAGAATGCATATGCTTGTCCCTGCAGCCTGTTTTTCATAGTGTATAGAAGATTTTAAAGTATTTAAATCTTACTTTTTGTTGCCACTTTATAGAAGTTAATAAAAACGCAAGAGAGTTATATCAAAACCCTTGCAGCGTCTTTTGATTCTTCATCTTTTCCTGATTTTTGAATGTTGCCCATGATTTCCTAAATATTTCAGGATGCTTATCCCAGTTCTCTTCAATAAACTTCTGAGTTGTAGCATGTGCAGGATAACCAGGCCCCGTGTCACCATACATGCTTTTAATGTCATCCATGACATCTTCTCTTCTGACTTTAGCTATAATAGAAGCTGCAGAACAAGTAGGATAATTCACATCTGCTTTATGTTCAACAACTAATTTTGTACCTTTATTTGTCAATAAATCTCGCAGATATTTTTCATATGCTTTGCAGTTTGGTGAAGGGCAGTCAATAATTGCTTTATCAGGATTTAATGCATTGATAATTTCTGCCTGCTTGTGTGCTTCAAGCCAATTTAAATTTAAGGTATCTGATTCTAATGCTTCATCAATTTCTTTTGGTGGAACTTCGATAATAATAAACTCAGCATTTTCTCTGATTTTTTTATCTAGCTCGATTCTTTTTTTATGCGATAATAATTTAGAATCTTTGACCCCATTAATTTTGTCTTCTTCACCGTCTTCAATCATAACGCCTGCAATAATAAGTGGACCAATCACCGGACCTCTTCCTGCTTCATCAATGCCGAGAACTTTCATGCCGTTAAAAAATAAGAATAATTTATAAATATGTGTGAAGTATTGTTCCCACATACTGATTTTTGATTTTTCTCACTTAGAGAAAATATGCTGATTATTATATTTAGAAAGAATATTTCCAAAAAGATAAAAAAGTTATAGAGAAACATGATATAAAGATAGCTTTTTAAATATGAATAAGTTTTATTATCTATCATGGCAGGAAATGAAGATATTGAACTAAAACAACATATTTCTTTCGGAGCTGTTGTTGCAACTATCGGTTCGATATTAATTGCATTAGGAATTGCTTGGCTAATTGCATTAAATTGGGCTGGTATGCCTTCAGCATTGAAAGTTTTAATTTTAGTTTCTGCAACAGCAGGAGCTTATACTGCAGGGGTTTTATTCAGAACGCACGATTACGAAAAAATTGGAGGTTCGCTTTTAGTTCTTGGTGCGTTACTCTATACATTAAGTATATTTTTAATTGCGCAGACCTTTAATTTAGCGACGTCATTACAAGCTAATGCTTTTTTACTTTTATTGGCTTGGATTGGAATACTATTTGCGTCTTATGTTTTTGATTCATCTTCAAGTTTGGTTATTGCATTAGCAGAATTTTTAGTTTGGATAAGTTTGCAATATTTCTCATTTGTTGAATTGTTTAGAGGAGATTTCTCAGTTGGAATTTTAGCAATAATTTATTTAGTTGTTGGGGTTGGATTATACGGATTAACCCAAATACATAAATCGCGAGACCATGAATTTTCAGAAGTGTATAGATATTGGACAGCTTTTTATGTTCTTCTTTTAACTTATATTTTAAGCTTCCAGAGTCTTTTAACAATGCTATGGCCAAAAGGATTTGAACTAACGGCTAATGTATTATTTTTCTTGATAATAATTTCTCTTGTAGCAATAGTTTTGGCTATTGTTGGAATTTTCATGTCTGTTAGTAAAAATAAACTTACAGGAAAAGAAGTTATAGGATTTGTAGGTTTAGTTTTCCTTTATATCTTACTAATTAGTTTAGCAAGTCTTATTTCTGGAGAAAGCGTATCTAGAGGTTCAATTAGTGGTGGACTTTGGGTAATGTGGCTTTTCGATAACGTTTTATTTATTTTTGTGATACTTTCCGTTATAGGTTATGGAACAAGATACCAATCTGCTAAAATAGTCAATTTGGCAATTATGTTCTTTGGATTGGACATAATAACTCGTTACATTGGATTTGTTCTTGATTTTGGCGGGCAAGTTGGATTTGCAGTAATGTCTATAATTGGGGGAATAATCTTAATTGCTGGTGGTTGGGGAATTGAAAAATGGAGAAGAAGATTAATCGAAAAGACAAAAGAGAAATCTTCTCAAAATTATTCAATTTACTAAAATGGAATCAAAATCTAAAAATAAAGAATATATGAAATTGGCGATCATTCTTGTAGTTTTATTTCTTATTTTAGGAGGGTTTTTGTTATATATTTCTATTCCTCTATTAAGTACAAAAACAGCAGTTTTGGCAACACAACCAGTAGACCCTTTTGATTTAATTAGGGGGCAATATATAGTAATTCGTTATGAAATTGCTTCTATTCCTTCTATTGAAGGCGCAGAAGTGGGAAATAATATATATGTTTCGCTTATAGAAGATGTTAACGGAACTTCTAGATATAAAATAGCTTCTTTAGATAAACCCTCTAAAGATGATTTATTCATTAAAGGACAAGTAAAATCGATTTATGGAGAGAGTATGCAAGTTGAATATGGAATTGAACAATACTTTTTTGAGAGGGGTGCAAGATTTGAAACACGAGGAATGGAAGTTAAAGTAAAATTAAGTGGTAATGGTGGGGCGAGAATTGTTGAGCTGTTACAAGATGGCGAACCTGTAAAGATAACTTACGAGAATAAAACACTAACTTCTTAATATTTTGAGACATATTCTTCGTAAATGGGAACTTTTTAGCAAATCACCAAAACACTATGTGAGAAGTTTTGTTCTCACATATTATAAAGATATTGGATATTTTGTCTCATATCTTAGAGCGAATAATGAAATAAGATTGCAATTAATATTAATTAGATTGCGCTTTTTTGTATTGATATAAAATATAGCCGACAGCATGAATTGTTCTTATTTCTTCACCATTATGAAAAGAACCATTTAGTGATTGCGCAATTTCTAGCGTTTTATATCCATCTCGTTTAAGCCCATGAACTAATTTTATTTCTTCTTCAGACCAAAGAGTTCCTCCTCTTGCTACCAATGCTTTAAGCGAGTCCTTTCTCATTTGTGATTGAGATCTCGCATGAACTCCTAGTTTTTCTTTGTAAGCTTTATTTCCCATAGTCTTGCCACCTCTAAAAGCCAATTTTCTTCTTTCTTCTGGAGTTTGAGTATGAATTCCTTTTCCTTCAAGATACATCTTATTTCCTATTGATTTACCTGATTCAGCCAAATGCTCACGTCTTATTTTATCTCTCTCCATTTCATCTTCAATAAGCCCATCATAAGGTTCAAAACTTCTATTATCCCAATTTGATCCTGCAAGCGCCAACCTAATTCCGACGCGCGCAACACTATATGTAACAGCATATATCTCTCGTACATCAAATTCATCTATTGCTTGATAAATAGTGCCTCCGCCTTTATAAAAATCTCTTAATTTTTCTCCCAAGTCAGATTGCAGAGTTTTACCTAACCTGACTGCTCTTCTAATCCCTGCAACTTGTTTACTTTCCATAAAAACTTTCATTAAGGTTGCTATTTAAGTCTTTCTAAAAATAAAAATCGCAGTTAGTTCTTTTTCCGCAAGATAGTGGACAGTTTGTCTCCAATATTATAAATAGGGACTTTAAAGTGAAGACCTTATTAGGAATAAAATATTTGTTATTATAAAGTAATTACATATAGAAAGGTTTAAATATAGTTTGTTATTAAGAAAAATAAGGTAGTCAAAATGCAAAAGGCTAAAGATTATTTAAGTTTGGAAGGATGGAAGGCTGATTTAGAGGAAACTGTAAGAGATGTCAAGGATACTGGAATTTTAGTAAAAAGAATGTTGGGACTCTCTCATTATGGATTTAAGAATGGTGGAGAAATGACTTCTAGAGAACTTAAAGATTTTATTTGGAGAACTAGTGCACTTTGGTTTAAGGATGATAAAGAATTTCAAATTTATGCAATGACAAATAAATTGCCTTTAGGAAGGTGTCTTATTGGTTGGGGAAAAAATGAAAGAAGATATGATGATACTTTAGAAATTCCAAAAGGCAACTATCAAAATATTCCTCAATTAATTTAATCATTTATTCTATTAATTTCCTAATCCTTAATAAGGTCTTCAAAAAGAATGCCTTATTATAAAGATATTGGAATTAAAAAAGATGTTCAATATTTCTCTCAAAAATCCGTGGGTTATTTGTTTTTTCATAGATTTCACGAAATTCTTTTGGAATGGAAATTCTTCCCGAACGTCCGTCAGATTCAATGATTATTGGAAACGGTGTTTCTCCAAAGCGTGCGGATCCTGGTCGGTAGGATATTCTTTTAATTCAAACTTGTTATGTCCATAAATCTAAAACAACATTCTTTAGAATGTGGTCGTAGCTTTAAGGTTTTAGATTTTGGATCATCCAGAAAACCAAAACAAACCACACACTTTAGTGTGTGGTACACACAAGGTTTTCTTGATATAAATCTTTTAATCGAGGCGCACCAATTGCATGAAATTTTTTTCTATATTTTCCAAAGGGAGGAACTATTGCATATCCATGGCTGAGTGTTCTCCCTTGTTTTGGGTTAATCAACGCAAGGCAATTGTCTCCTTGATTTCCCCAAAACAACCGATGCCCTTTTTGTCTGTCTGAATCTAAAACGATTACCGACTTATTAATGGATATTCCTGCTCGTGCGACATTCTTATCTTCCGTCATCAGAACAGGTGCACAATAGCTAAACGCACCGTAGACAAACGGCGTTTCTGATAACAAGATTTGTGAATCTTGTAATGGCGGCAATGGCGAAAAATTTTCTATAACCGGTGTTGGCCGCAATTGTACCAGATATATATTAGAATAATACTCATGTCTCACCAACTTCAATTCAGTATTTACACTATAGGATAATGCATGCTCTCCCCGTCGAGAAAAATGGGTCAATACCCTTATTTCAGCATGAGAAATCGGAGATCTTACACCATTAATTTCAAAAGGATTGTCATATTCATAGTGCGATTTATATGTGTCAGGAAAATTAAAAATATTTTCTTGTGGATCCTGCGTACTATATGCATCAGCTGTTGCAGGAATGATTTCTATATCTTTGATTGTATCTCCGTGAACTTTAATAAGCACTAACGGATCTGGAGCGTGATCATGATCGTTTATTTTTGAGATTTCATGAATTACTGGTGAACCTTTAATTTCAGGATATGAGGAATACGAAATAATATGTAATCCAGGAATAGAAGGCATTACCATTATTCCTAAAGATTCATCAGATTGCAGTTCGAAAAATCCTTCGGTATAATGTTTCATTGCATAAAATCTTTGTATAAGTGTTATCATATCTTCAATCAGCGAAAGTTTTTGGTTTCTTTTATTTTTTTTAAAACATTTTCTTCGTTGCATTGTTTCAAACGTTCCATAATATCTGTCATCAACAAAATCTTCAAGCGTGGTAGATGATCGTATATAATATTCTGATTCTTGTGAATATTTTCCAAAAGCTCTTTTACATCTTCTAATATTTTTATCCAATTCATCTCTAAAATTTTTATGCTGGTACATCATTTCAGATATATCCATTTTTAAAAAAGCTTCCTCATCCATAGGTTCACGTATAGAATCTTGTAGTATCTCTTCCGAGATTTTATATAGTATTGTGGGAATAGGAATATTTTTTATCATGAGGGGAGCGTCTCCTCGAGGAAACTCTTTTTTGTTATACCATATTTTTTTAGCGAGTAATAACCCTGCATTTTTTCCACCGTATTTTTTTATCACTTCACTAAAATCTTCTCCGACAATTTCAGATTCTCTTGAAAAATCTAGTCTCCTCATAAGAATGCGTTTACTTTTAGATTTATAGAGATTATTATAATAGAACTACACACTCTATAAAAAAGGTAACAGTTACCTTTATAAGGATTATTAATTTGACTTTTCGTATAGCGGGGTAGAGAAGTCTGGAGTTCTCGCCGGGCCCATAACCCGGAGGTCGATGGTTCAAATCCATCTCCCGCTATTTTATACAAAAATTTTTAAGGATGCGACTGCTTCATGAATTATGAATAAGCCTCGATGTCAAAGTTGCGGAATGCCGTTAGGATTCCCTTTGCCAGATGATTTTTATGGGATTTTCACTTCTGAAAAAACTTCTGAAGAAGTTAATTACCAAGGATACATTGCCTTGCCGGCGAAATTTGATTTTAGAGAATGTATCATAGTACCAAGAAAAAACCACATTCATCGTGTTCTTGGTAAAAGAAATGTATTAGATATAATTGGCTCTCATCTTGACTTGCAAAAAAGATTAGTAGACGAGGTAATAAAAGACAATTCTTAGATTAACAATGCTATCAGAAAATCTACCTGCACCAACATTTTCTTTGCAAGATAAAGACGGGAACTTTCACTTTTTGAAAACTAATGCTAAATATCTCGTTTTGTATTTTTATCCTAAAGATGATACTCCGGGTTGCACTATTGAAGCAATTGAATTTTCAAAACATATACTTGATTTAAAAAAATTAGGTGCAGAAGTTATTGGCATATCAGGCGGAGATAATGTATCAAAGAAAAAGTTTTGCTCAAAATATAATCTTTCTGTAACTTTAGTTTCTGATCCTGATTTTGTTGTTAGTAAATTATATGGAGTATATGGTGAAAAAAGCTTTATGGGTAAAAAATTTTATGGTATTAAGCGTACTACGTTTATTATTTCCCAGGAAAGAATTATTAAAATTTTTGAAAATGTAAAACCCCAAGACCATGTTCAGGAGATTATTTCTTTCTTGCAGAACCTTTCATAAAGTTAGGATGAGTTTTTTTCATTAAATAAACTATGCAATAATTAGTTAACACAACAATAATAAAAATTGAGCTAAACCAATATAAAGGGTAAAATGAATTGTTAAAGGATTCGCTAAATCCTAATTTGTAGACGTAATTAATATTGCTTTCTTCTGGTGTAAGCATTAAAGTTACTAAGAATAAACTTGCTACTTGAACAAAACTTATTCTCCAGCTGTGAATACTTTTTATTGGCATAAAATATAAGGCCAATAAGGATAGGGGGATGGTTATAACATGCTGCAATCCTACTAATTTTCCGACGGTATTTCCTGGAATAAACATGTAGTTGGTTATACCCAATAAAGTTTGACTACTGAGAATAAAATAAGAAAAGAAATCAATATTCCATAGTAGTAGGGGGATTATGAGTAGATTTAACTGGCTAATTATAAGCCCGTCGTCTTGTAAAAACATCCCAATCGACAACATGAACAGGCTCATATAACATAACCATAAAATGCCGTTGACGTTTCCAATTTCTATTGTATTAAATATGGCGGTTAGTCCAATGAACAAATAAAAAATTGCAAATGAATATAAAAAATAATCACGAACTCTCATTTATTACGCACGAATTCTTCAATACGCAACAACTCGTTATATTTTGATGTTCTTTCTCCTCGTGCAGGAGCGCCAAATTTAACATAATCTGCTCCAATACCGACGGCAAAGTCAGCTATGAAACTATCAGTGGTTTCTCCGCTTCTGTGGCTTACTATTATCTTCCATCCTGCTTTTTTTGCTAAAGCATATGCCTCCAACGATTCATTTATAGTGCCGATTTGATTTATTTTTAGTAACAATGCATTACATGATTTTTCTTGAATTGCTTTTCTTATTCTTGCAGGATTTGTTGCCAGGAAATCGTCACCGACAATCATTAATTTTTTTCCTGTTTTTTTCGTGAAATCTTTCCAGGATTTCCAATCATTTTCTTCAAAACCGTCTTCGATGGACATTATGTGAAACTTTTTTTGGAGTTTGTTATAGTAATTTATTAATCCATTTTCATCATAGGATTTTTTTTCCGCTGAAAAAATGTACCTCTTCATTTTTTTATCATAAAGTTCTGATGCAGCCATATCTATTGCAAATGAGAAATCTTTCTTGGCGAATTTAGATTTATGAATTGCAGTAGTTAATAGCTCAAATACTCTTTCGTTTTTTTCAAAAGGACTGGCAAATGCCCCTTCATAGCCAACATTCGTCGAGAATTTTTTTTCTTCAAGCATTTCCTTGACTGCATAATAAACTTCGGTTCCTTTTCTTATCTTTTCAGTGCAGTTTTTTGCCTTAGGAATAATCATGAATTCTTGAATATCTGAACTATTATTTGCGTGAGATCCTCCTTCTAATACTAACATTAATGGAGTCGGCATTTTTATTTTTTTATTTCCGGATATTTTTTTTATATATTCAAACAAAGGCATATTTGATTCGGCTGCTCCTGCTTTGCATACAGCTATACTAATTCCCAATAGCGCATTCGCGCCTATACTTGATTTGTCGATTGTTCCATCGAGATTAATTAATCGCATGTCAATTTCTTTTTGATTTTTTGGATCCATGCCTATTAATTTTTTTGAGATATTATTTATGGCAGTTATAGCTTTTTTGACTCCTTTACCATCATACCTTTTCTTTTGATTATCCCGCAATTCATGTGCTTCAAATTTTCCAGTTGAAGTTCCGCTTGGCACATCCGCTCTAAAAATTCCTTTTGCTGTTAGAATTTCTACTTCAATAGTAGGATATCCTCGAGAATCTAAGATTTCTCGTGCTTTAACCCCTTTAATTGACATTAAATAAAAACGAGAAAGAAATTTATAAAGTCTTTGTTAATGTTTATATTTTTCATTGAATCTTTTTAGATCTTCTTCATATTTTCCCGAATAGCAATATTCGAGAATTTCGATTAATGTTTTTGGAACAGTTCTTCCTAAACCTTGACAGCTTTGAAAGCATATGCCTTTTAAAAGATGATCAACTTCATCAGGTTGAAATTGCATGTCGATAATTTTTTTAGTTTCACAGTCCGTATTTCTTGAAAATAGAAGTTCGTTATTAGGGCCAATAAACATACCAAATGAACTCTCTGAGCTAATATGTAAATTGTAAATAGATGGATGGTTAGTCATATAGTTTTCATCTAATTGAGGCATGGGCAAATCAAAATGAGCCATTAGAATCATAGGATTTGCTCCATAACCTCCAAAACATTCTGCAGCAGCTCCAATTCTTCTTCCTAAGGATTTTGTATAATCAATTAATGGTTGGGCTTTATTCTCAAGCATAGCACTTTTTAAATTAAGCTGTTCGACGTATTTCATTACGCCGATTAGAAAATTTGGCTCTTCTGAATGATATGGTGAAACCAATTGCTTGTCTTCTTCTAATTCAGGCCTATATGACACAATTTTTCCCATTGGATCATAAGTTTTATCGGGAGTGATATCGGTTTTATATATCCTTAAATCAAGATTCATATCTCCTGTGATATTACTAACAAATGTCCTACCGTTCCATTGAAATGTCCATTCATAACCCTTTCTATGATTTCCATGCGTTTGATTCCAAATTACTGCACCTATACTTCCGACAAAATTATTGATGGAGGAGAATCCATGTTCTTGGTATTTCCAAATTTCCTCCGGAGACATGATACACGAAGCCAGCCAGCCTGTCATAAAATAAAAATCTTCACATTCAGTTTCTTGACTAATTATTTTTCCTCTCCTCTCAATTTTCCATGGATTTTCATCTTGATTTTTGAAAATATTTTCCAGTGATTCCATAAATTCTTTTCGTTCATCCTTAGGTAATGTTTTGAAATAACCTTCTTCTTGCATTCCTTTAACAATTTCGTGAATATCAGATTTTGAAGTGTATCCAGTGTACGGCAATTCATGTTTTTCTTTTTTATCTTTAATTTTGTCTACTAAACTTGCAGATATTAATTTCTGTTTGGATTCCGGATAGAGAGTATAATTAAATCTCATACTAAAATAATTATGGAGATATTTTTAATTATTTGTATATTCGGAAAAGCATGACTAATACAATTCTCTTCATAGCTTGTTCGATTGACGGTTTTATTGCTGGGAAAAATAATGATTTATCATGGCTGTTTCACGATCAGGATTACGGTTTCACGTCTTTTTTTAATTCAATTGGTTCAACGATCATGGGGAGGAAGACATATGAACTTTCTGCAGAATTGAAGGAATGGCCATATAATGGGAAAAAATGTTATGTAATTACTTCACAAGAGATTAAAGATGAAAGAATTATTATTCGTAAAGACTTGGTTACATTAGTTAAAGAATTAAAAGAAATTGAGGAAAAAGATATTTGGATTGTTGGAGGGACAAGAATTATTGCCGATTTGTTAAATGCTGGTTTGTTGGATTCCATGATTTTATTCATGCATCCTGTAATTATTGACGAAGGTATACCTTTATTTTACGGGATTAAAAAAATAAGTCTCAAGCCAATAAAACAACAATTGTATAATTCAGGATTATTAGAAGCGGAATATGATGTTATTAACTAGTATAGATAAACTCATCAATTTTCTTTTTTGCTTTTTCTCTTTCTTTTTGATGTTTTTCCAAAAAAGAATTTATTTTTTCAATGGTGTATTTTTTTAGTTCTCCTGTTGTTAGTTTTCCGAATTTATAATCATCATGGATCTGTTTTAGTTTTTTATCATCTTCTTCTAAAAGCATTCGAAGATATTGAAATGATACATCAATGTAAGGATTCCCGCCTTTTTTTCGGTGCTCATCTAGTGTAGCTTGCCCGCCGGAAAATGCATATTTATTAATTTTATCTTTGACTTCTTTCGGTGAATCGGTAGTATAGATTGTATATTGTTCGGATGAGGACATTTTTCCCTCGTTACCCGATAAAGGTGGTAAGAAGATACATTGGATTGAAGCTGGTTTATAATAGCCTAGCTTCGGCAAAATATCTCGCGACAATCTAAAATGAGGGTCTTGATCGACTGCATGCGGGATTAAACAAGGGATATTTTTTTCTTTAATTATTGATGGGAGAAATGCTGGAACTGCTTGCATGCTTGTATAAAAAATCTGGCCAATATTTGAGCTTTCATTAAGGCCAAATGAAGTTTTAACCATAGAAAAAGTAATTTTTTTGGCAACTTCGCAGGCGGGCTTATACATTAATTGTGCGTGCTTAGTATCTATAATGAAATGTGTTTTTTTTGGATTGAAACCTAATGCAATTACATCGAGCATATTATCCTCAAGAAACTTTTTGGTATCTGAAAATGAAATATCTTTTTTAAATAACATTTTTTCTTCGTCCGGAAATTGAAACCATAATTCAACATCAAAAATATCTTGTAGCCATTTTGTAAATAGCCAAGGCATTATATGCCCTAGATGAACTTTTCCAGATGGAGCTCTGCCGGTATACAAAAAAAATTTATTTCCTTTATCGTACTCATCTAAAATCCATTTTAAATCTCGTCCTGCAAAAAATACTTTTCTTTTCAGCATGTAATGAATAGGAGAATGTTTTTTTATTCTTTCGAGAATTTTTTCATCGATTTTCTCTACTCCAAATTCTTTTATTAATTTTTCATAATTGATTTCTCCAGAAACTTCCCACGGTGTAACACTTGGATGCGCTCTTCTCATATTAAGAGAGAGAAAAAGAATTATTTAAAGATGGCGGTTTAGAATAGTTATTACAAATATAATAATTGTGGATTAGGAGAAAATTTAAATAGAGAAAATAAGTCTTTTATATATGAAAAAGAGTAGTTTTGCATTTATTGGATTATATTTGCTTTTAACGGTATCCTATGTTTCTGCCGGAGTTTTCTTTTCAAGCCTTGATGAAAAATATAATTTAGGAGATATGATTGTTTTAGAGACAACGGTAGATCCTGTAGTTGATGGACGATTATTGAACACCGTATTATTATGTAATTCCAATAAAGTTATAGAATTCAACAATTTCCCTGAAAATGGCGCTGTAAATATAAAGGTGCCGTTAAATATTCATACCATTAATCAAATTGAAGGAAAATGTACTTTTTATGCTTCTTATAATGGTGAGAGCCGAGTTTCTGAAGATTTCGAAATTTCAAAACGATTAGTTGTTTCAATAACCAGCGATAGTTTTTTTTCAAATCCTGGTGAAGAAATTGTAATTTCTGGTAGTGCGAACAGGCAAAATGGATTTCCTATAAATGGGGAGCTTCAGGTTTCAATTCCTGAAATGGTGATTACTTCTGCTCCAACAACAGAGACTACGGATATATCCAACGACAGCGATAACTCGACTGCTGAGATAGAAACTACGCCGCAAACAGCTGCTACTTTATTTTCATCGTATTATGGGAAGATAACTAATGGTCAGTTTTCAATTCCTATAACATTAGAAGAAAAAACACCTGCTGGTAATTTTAGGTTAGAGATATTAGCGTATGAAATGTTAGGGAATGATAAGGCAAGCGAAGGTGTGGCAATTGCAAGCTTGCAGGTTTTTCAAATTTTAAGTTCTATTGATTTGGCATTAAATTATCCGAGCTTAGAGCCTGGTGAAACCTTAGAAGTTAAGGCAAATTTATTAGATCAGGCTGGATCTACTATAGATAGCGAGGTATCAACTATAATCCGAGATGAAAAAACGCAAACTCGAATTTATGAAAAAATATTTGCATCAACAGAAGTGTTTAATTATATAATTCCTACTAATTTAACTGCAGGATATTATGAAGTTGAAGCTCGCAGCGGAGAATTTTCTGCAAAGAAACGTGTATTCATAAATGAAAAGGCTATTGCTTCTTTTTTATTACAAAATCAAACGTTGACGGTGACAAATATTGGAAATATTCCTTATAAAAGAGATTTAGAAATAATGCTGAATGATAAGCCATTCGTCAAGAAAATCGATTTAGCACTTGGAGAAAACGCAAGATTCAAACTGACTGGAGCTAACAGTGCGTATAATGTTAAGATTAGCGATGGAGATTCAGAATTGTTGCAGGATGGAGTTGTTCTTACAGGTTATGCAGTTAGTGTTAATGAAGCAAAGTCTGGAGGTAGTTTATCTGTTTTTAAGAGTCCGATCATTTGGATTTTTTTGATAGTTATTTTATTACTTGGCGTTTTATTTTTATTTAGAAATATTTTCAAAAAAAGATCTTATGCCTATCATGATATAAAAGAAAAATCTAAAGAACCTAAAACTGAAGTCAAGACTATTCAAACGTTGAAGGACGAAGCGAAGGAGAAGTCAGGAATGAATTTTTCACCTATGAATCCCGCACCTAGTCAAGCTGAATCGGTTTTGTTGCAAAAAGGACATCGAAGTAAATCTGCTGTTATTGCTTTGAAGATTAAGAATACGTTGAACGCTCAATCAAAACAAAATATAGAAAAGGCTATTGAACAGGTTTATCAACGAAGAGGGGCAGTTTATGAGGAAGGAAATTTTATTTTTGTAATTCTTAGTGATTTAATGACGAAGAATATGAAAAATGAGATTGAAGCTGCAAAACTTGCCGAGAAAATTTCTATGGCTATTAAAGATCATAACGGTAAATTTAAAGAGATTATTGATTACGGAATTGGTATTAATTCTGGTGAGATTCTTGCTAAAGTTGAAAATAAAAAGCTCAAGTTTACACCGTTAGGAAATGTAATTATTGGAGCGAAGAAACTTGCTGATCAAGCTGATAAAACAATTTTAATTTCAAAAGAATCTTATGAGAGGGGAAGCGCTGAGATAAAAGCCGAAAAAAAGGGTGATGGTAAGGTTTATGAGATTAAAAGTGTAGTTGATCAAGAAAAAAACAAAAAGTTTATAGAAGAATTTTTGAAGCGTTCTAATACACGGTAAGGTTATATAATTGCATTTCTTTATTTTGTAATGAAAAAATTACGTAAAGAAACTATTGTCCTGAAAGAAGTAATTAAAAAAGGAATAATTTTATCCAGGGAAAAAAAAAAGAAAAAATTGAGGAAAAGAAATCTGATATTCCTGTTACTGTAATTACTGATAATTCTCCTAATATTACATTGAGAACTCTCGAGGATATTTTGCCTGTTGAAGAAAACTTTACTAATAATAGGACGTTGGAAACTGAAGTTCCAGTATCGGCGTCTACCAAAAATATTGCTAATTTTTCTACATATGGTTTAGATAAGCGAGAGGGAGAATATTCTTTGAACAACGATTACTTTGCTTCAAAAAATTATGAGTTTCAAAATCAAACTCCTGATGGTAGTCCGGATGTTTTAATGGGAAGTGATTTTGAACGGGAAAAAAATCCTCAAAAGAGTTATGATAATGAAAATGAACGGAAAGAACGAATGAAACGTTTTTAACAATATTTAAATAGAAATTTTTCTTTATACTTAAGGTGATATATGACAACCTATGAATCTGTTTTTCCGGGGTCGAAGTATTCGACGATGTTACCGAGTTATTATGTTGCGCCGATTTATCAATCAAGAATTTCTGAAATAGGAATGTCTGTTGATCCGCGAACTGCAAATCAACTTGGGGAATTAAATGCAAAAATAAATCCTGGAGTAAAATCCATTGAAGTTCAAGGAATAACTCCGGCTGTTTGGGAATCTATTCCTGAACAACATCTCGAAGAAATCAGACGATTGACGAAATTGACTGGTGTAACTACTTCATTACATGGTCCGATGATTGAATTTTCCGGAATAGGTGAAAGAGGTTATCAAGAGGAAATTAGAGTCGGAACTGAAAAGCAATTGGAATCTACTTTATTGCGTGCGCAGAAAATGTCTAATGAAGGAAATATTTCTGTGACTGTTCATTCGACATCTGCATTGCCGGAATTAAAACCGCATTATATTGGTGAAGACAAGAAAAAAGTTGAAGAGGGAGTATGGATTGTTAATCCTGAAACGGGACAGTTCCAGCTGTTACGTCCAAGAAAATCTTATTTTCCTGATGAAGGAAAATTTACAGGTAAAGCCGCGCCATATAATTCTGAAGAGGAGTTGAGACGTATTAATGATGAGCTTTGGACAGGAAGTTTGCAGGAGATTAATCGTGGTGTCGATATTGGATCACAGCCATTACGGGAGCTAAAACAAATTTCTGATTATGAACAGCTACAAAATATGGATCCTAAATCAATTCATGATGAAAATGAAAGACAGCGATATGAAGAATTACAACGCGCATTAACTCATAGCCAATTATATTTACGGGGATCTTTTCGTCAATTCCGTGAGCTTTTTAATCAAACTTATAATCGTATAGATAATCAGGGAGACAAGAAAAAAATGGATGAATTTGCGAAAAAAATTGCGCCCGTAATTACTCATGGTATAGAAAAAGATCCTAAGAGACTTGAAGAGGTAAGAGATGTTATCGATAGAGGTCTAAAAGTATTGAACACTTTACAGGATCCCCCAAAACAATGGCAAGAGCTTGAAAGATTTGCTGTTGATAAAATTTCCCAAACTTTTGCTAATGCAACTACTGCTGCTTATTTAAAATATGGAGATAAAGCGCCTATTCTTAACGTTGAAAATCCACCGTCAGGACAACATGGATTGAGTTCTGCTGATGATCTTATCAATTTGATTAAAGAGTCTCGAGAGAAAATGGCTGAAAATCTGGTTAAAGCGAAAAATATGTCGGAATCAGAAGCGCGAGCGACTGCTGAAAAAATGATTGGTGCGACATGGGATGTTGGTCATATTAATATGATGCGAAAGAAAGGATATACTGAAAAAGATGTTATCGCTGAGACGAAAAAAATTGCGCCTTTTGTTAATCATGTTCATTTATCAGATAATTTTGGTTTGGATCATACTGAATTGCCAATGGGAATGGGTAATGTTCCGTTTAAGCCGATGATTGATGAGATTAAGAAAGCTGGTTTCAAAGGCAAGGAGATTATTGAGGCCGGTAATTGGTGGCAGTTTTTTGCGCAGCAAGGCGGCGGTACGCCATTTTTTCCTAGTATTGAAGCATTGGATTCTCCTGTATACTCTATGGCTTATGGTCCAACTTGGCAACAGTCAGGAAGATTCGGAATGTATTATTCAGGACGTGGACCGATAAATCCGTCAATACATCATAATATTTACGGTTCTAATTTTGTTAATTTACCTGCTGAATTAGGCGGAGAAATTCCTGGCGATCGAGGTAGGTTTGCTGGTACTCCAAATCAATAATTATAAACAAATCAATAATTATAAATAATAGTTCTTGTTTGTATATTTATGAGCGAGAGACAAGGGCTTGAGTTTTTAGAAGGCAAATATACAGATTATCCTAAATTGTATTTAAGCACCGATGATTGATTGCTGTATCTAGTTGGGAATAATGAAAAGTTATTGTTAAGCAAACGTTCTGTAGAAGGATGTGAAATTCGTGATAACACTGTTAATGGAACGATGCAGTATGATATTTATGTGAAATATCGAGTTGATAATAATAATCATTAAAAACTCTTTTAATGTCATTTTTTATAGAACTTGAGAAAAATTATGTTCTTAAAAGATTAGATGAATGGTATGAACAAAATTTTAAGCTTAAATTTACTCCTGGATTATATTATCAATTTCAACAAAAAATACAAAATCATTTATTAGGGAGTAAAACATTGGAAACTGCTGTAAAAAGAGATTTTTTTAGTGATTTACAGAAACAATTATTTGAGGACTCACAGAATTTTTTCTCGAGAAATTTACGCCATT
>Ga0209541_10003041_pt1 | contig 31148 bp, 43 predicted proteins | sample RifCSPlowO2_01_FD_184027 | JGI IMG/M metagenome (GOLD analysis project Ga0209541, IMG submission 184027) | Groundwater microbial communities from Rifle, Colorado - Rifle CSP2_plank lowO2_0.1 (SPAdes) (version 2) | ecosystem: Environmental > Aquatic > Deep subsurface > Groundwater | place... | reverse complement strand
GTCCACCCACTCAAACCTTTAAAGGGGGAAATCGGTTGCTTATCGCAAGGTAAGTCTCAGAAATGGGAGGCAACCGCTCAGAAACGAAACAGCCTTTTAAAGCTATGATGTTGCGAAGTTTCTCGTGAGGGAAATGAGTTAACCAGCTGAGTATTTTAAAAGGAATTGGTGAAACGGCGAGTCCCTTCCAGTGCAAGTCTATTAAAGACGCTTAGTAGAATGTTGGGATGGTTTTTTCTGAAAAGAAAACCAACAGAAGGTGGCTTATAGCCTACCTACACTTTTTAATTAAAATGACGCCAAACATAGCTAATTACGACCAAAACTCGAATTTAGAGAATTCATGGAATCATATGTTAATTAGAACTTATGATAAAGATACTGAAAGATTTTGCATAGGTTACCTTGGCCCATTTTTATGTGATAGTTCAACCTACTTTAGAATTCTTTTAACACCTATAGCTGAACAATTCCTAAAAAAACATCAAACATCTAAAACACAAGATTTAGTATCATTACTACATTCACTCATGAAATCAAGAGAATCCGCTTCAATAGATTCTAAGGCATAAATCAAAATCTTTTTAAACTTACTAATATCATTAAAAATATGGCAGATAACAAAATTACTATGCCTTCAGGAATGGGAGGTATTGTAAGATACTCAGAAGAGTCAACAAGTAAAATAACATTCACACCTATAGTAGTTATTTTATTTATTATAGGTGTAATTGTTCTTGAAATAATTCTACACTTTTTCTTATGATACCCGGCATGAATCCTAGGAAAATGCAACAAATGATGAAGCAGATGGGTATTCAACAAAAAGAAATTGATGCCAAGCAAGTAATAATAAAAACTTCAAATAAACAACTTATTTTTAACAATCCACAAGTTTCTATGATAAATATGATGGGTCAAGATACATTTCAAATTATAGGAGAATTTGAAGAGAAACCTTTACTTTCTTATAATGAAGATGATATAAAAACTGTAATGGAATCAACAGATTGTTCAAAAGAAGAAGCACAAAAAGCATTAACTAAGACAAATGGTGATATTGCAGAAGCAATTGTTAAAATTCAAGATAATAAGTAATAATTCTATTTTAGGAATATTTAAAAATAACATTCTCCTTTTAATTTCATGGAGAAATCCCTTATTTTACTAAAAGAGGCTCAACAGTGTATAAAAACAGCAGATCATCTATGCTATGTTACTTTTCCTACAGTTAATGACAACAAAATTTTAATGGCAATAGCAGAAAATATCTATATAGGAATGGTAAGTGCTATGGAAGCTTTATTACAATATGAAAAAGAATTTAGGAGATTATATAATATTCCTGAAAACTTTGATTTAAGATTTGACTTATTTAAATCTAATCTTGCTAAAAAATATAATATAGACAGAACTTATATTTATACAATGGATGAATTAAGAAAACTATTACAACTTCATAAAAAATCACAAATGGAATTTAATAGAAAAGGAAGCTATGTAATCTTAGCAGATGACTTTAAATTAAAAACTTTAAATATAAATAAAATTAAACAATATGTAAATAATGCAAAGCCTTTTATAAATGACATTGATACTATAATCAGCAGGAGTTACAAATTTAGATAATGTTAATTGAAGACAATCAAAATAAAGCATTAGAAGAAATTAAAAGAGCTGATCACTTAGTTCATGTTACTTTAAAATATACAAGAACAGCAGATGTTATAAAAAATATTATTGAAAGATTAATTAACTCTTTTGATTTTACTTTCTTAGAATATCTTTTGTATCTTAAAGATAAAGGTAAATTAAGACAAATTCCTGACTCTTCTAAAGCCAGATTAGAATTATTTAAAAAGGAATTCAAAGGCAAAGCTAAAATTTACCTAAATCTTTATACTTTAATGAAAAGTATATTTAATGCAGAATTTGGTAAAAAAGAGGAATTTAGAAAACATGTTACTTTAATATCATATTTAAACAGAAGAACTGTAAATGTAGACATTCCAGTTATAACTGATTATTATTACAAAACTAGAGAATTTTTTGCTCTAGTCCAAGAATCTATGAAATGACAAAATTTATTTTAATTGCTTCAGGAAAAGGAGGTGCAGGCAAAACTTCTTGTACAATAAATTTAGCTTCTGCCTTAAGTTATTTTAATAAAGATGTAATTTTAGTTGATGCTAATTTAAACAATCCAAATCTTTCTTTAAATTTAGGATTAATAAATACTTCTAGAAATATGCAAGATGTTTTACTTGGAAAATATCATATCCTAGAATCCTTATATCATCTTCCTTCTGGATTAAGAATAGCTCCATTATCAATATCAACAAGCTACATCGGAAAAACTAATTTTAATAATTTAAAGAAATCATTATATGGTTTAGATGGACTTACTGATTATGTATTAATAGACGCTCCATCAGGTAATAATTATGAAACAATTCATTTAATTAATTCTGTAGATGAAATTATTATAGTAGTAAATCCAGAAACTTCTTGTTTAACAGATGCTCTAAAAACAATAAGAATTGCTAATTACTATGAAAAACCAATTAAAGGAATTATAATTAACAAAGCATCTCAAAATGATTTCTTTACAGAAGCAGATATAAAATTACTTTTAAAAAATGATATTCTTGGGATAATTCATAATGATGATAATCTAAAATTATCTAATCATTATAAAGATAGCATTGTCAATTTGTACCCATTTAGTCAAAGCAGCCTTGATTTTAAGAAATTAGCTTCTAATCTAGTTAATGAATATTATGAAGTTGAATCTCATAAAAAAAGCTTTTTCTCAAAAATCTTTAGAAAATAAAATATTTAGATAAATTTATATATGAATTAAATATCCTATTTATATAACAAAATGGAAATGATAATTAACGAGGATAAAGGCACAAAAAGTGCTGGTTGTATTCATATATAATTCTAATTTAAATAGTTATAACTTCATTAAAATAAAACAAATTTCTAATTATTCTAGAATTTTAAAACAAATAATTTATAAACAATTTAAATTAATAGCAAAGTATGGCGGTAGTGGTCCAACGGTAGGGCGAAAGCCTGTGGAGCTTTATACGGGAGTTCGACTCTCCCCTATCGCATTTATTTTCTTAAAATAATACAGAAACCTTTATGAATACAATAAAATTTATGTAAAATATGGAATTTCAACCACCAAAAGGAACAAGGGACTTATATGGAAAAGAAGCTAAATTAAGAGAAGATCTAAAAGAAATTTTAAAGTTAATATTCCAAAAATATGGTTTCCTACCTTTAGAAAGTCCTATTATTGAAAATTTATCAGTTTTAACTAAAAAATCAGCTGGCGGCTCAGAAATCAATAAAGAAATATTTAAATTAAAAGACCAAGGTAAAAGAGACTTAGGATTAAGATTTGATTTAACAGTTCCATTATGTAGGTTTATATCAAATAATCCACAAGTAAAAATTCCTTTTAAAAGATACAACATAGGAGAAGTATTTAGAGATGGTCCAATTAAACTAGGAAGATATAGACAATTTACACAAGCTGATTGTGATGTAATTGGAGTTAATTCTTCCATTGCTGAAGCTGAATTATTAAAATTAACTAATGATGTATTTGAAAAATTAGATATAAATTATGAAATATTAATAAATAGTAGAGTTCTAGTAAATGAAATTCTTGAATATTGTAATATTAAAGAAGATAAACAAGAACAAGCATTACTTTCCATAGATAAATTAATTAAAATAGGTAAGGCAGGAGTTATAAATGAACTAAAAGAAAAAAGAATTTCTGAATCTTCTATAAATAAATTATTTGATATTCTTGAAAATAAAAATTCCCTAGAGGATCTAAGTATCATAGCGCCAAATGGAGTATCTCAAATTAAAGAATTAATTAAACTACTTAATATATTTAAAGTTAAAAACTATAAATTTGACATTACATTAGCAAGAGGTCTTAATTATTACACTGGGACTGTATTTGAAGTTTATTCATTGAATACAAAAATTAAAGGCTCTATTCTAGGAGGAGGTCGTTATGATAATTTAATATCAAGTTTTACAGACAATAAATTAAATTATGGTGCTGTAGGTATTTCATTTGGTATAGATCCAATTATTGAAATTCTAAAAGACAAGCAAAAAATCCCTAATATTACAAAAGTATATATAATCTCAATAAATCAACTGGAAAAATCAATTGAAATTCTAAATGAATTAAGAAAAAATAATATTAACTCAGATATAGATTTACTTCAAAGAGGAATAAGTAAATCATTAGATTATGCAAGTAAGTTAGAAATTCCTTATGTAATTTTCATAGGAGAAAAAGAAGCAAAAATAAATAAATTAAAATTAAGATCAATGCAAACTGGAGAAGAAGAACTTTTAAGTTTAAATGAACTTATAAAAAAATTAAAATAACTATTCTATTTTAGGTTCTCGATACATAGTAACTGTAATTTCCCCAAAATGCTCATTTTGATCTATAGAAATTTTACTTTGATTTGCCAAATGCAATAAAGGAACAAATGTTAAAATTTTATCTTCTCTCTTATTACTTGATACTAATTCTGTAAATGTAACTTCTTTATTTTTCTTAATTTCAAAGAATCCAATTATTTTATCATAAACATCTTTTATAATCTTACTAATATCAATTTTCTTCTCAGGAATATGTAAATCTTCTGGAATTCTCCCTAATTCTATTCTTCTTAATGTTCTTCTCTTATCAATTTCTAATGCTTTTTCTAATGCAACAACTAAATCTTGTAATGTAACTCTTTTTTTTCTAGCCAAAGGGGTTCTAATAGTTAACCTAGGACTTCCAGTTAATCTTCTTAACTCTGCTATTCTATCATTATTACTAAAATCTTCAACTTCTTCTAATTCATCATTTGAAAACATTAGACGATCAAATCCTGCTATATCCTCAGAAACTAATTTTTCTGATTTAATTTTTAATAAAATTGCACTTGCTAAAATTACTTTTCCAGATATAAAGAAATTTGTTTCTTGTAATTTTCTTATAGTTTGTAAATATTTTTGTGATAATAATGAAACATCTATGTCCCATGGATTGATTTTTTCGGTCTTTATTAGCTCATATAATATAGTCTGCCATGTTATTTCATCTTTCTTTAGAAGCATATCTAGAATTTGATCATGCATAGCATAAAAAGCCCAATTTCACTTTATAAATCTTTTTACTATATTTGTAACCACTGGATAATGAAGATATACCGAAAAGTTTATATATTAGTTAGGATACCTATCTAGAATCACCTCTTTTTTCCCCAGAAGAATCTCTTCGGAGGTTCTTCTAGGGTTTTAATCATATGAATTTAAAGACAGATATACCAAAATTAGAAGTAATCATAGACTTAGATAAGCCTAAGTCTCCAGAAGATCAATTGAAAGCTTTAAACTTACTTAAAAACGTTCAAGAAGAATCTATTAGAGCATATACACATTTTCTTCAAATTACTCAAATTAATGGTCAAGAAGTATCTCCTGTAAGTTTAAGAGTGCATTTAGGAACTAAAGTAAGTAGAGAAGTGTATAGTATTATGTATACGGCTTTAGATGATACAATAGCTGGTAAAGGTTTTTCAAGAGAAGACTTCTATAATTTAAGATAATTCATCATATTTATATATATAATTTTAATCCCAATTTTATGAAAATATCTATAATTTTTCTAATTTCAATTTTAATCTTAATTAGCTCATGTTCTTTTAATGAAAATCCTCAGGGTAATCTTGCCCTTGATCTTAAAGAAGAATCCTCTATAAATAATTCAACAAAAGAAACAGCTTTTGTTATAGCAGTTATAGATGGAGACACAATTAAGATTAAAAATAATCAAAAAGTAAGATTAATTGGAATAAACACTCCTGAAAAAGGTAAAAAATACTATAAAGAAGCTACAGATTATCTTAAGTCCCTAGTTTTAAACAAAGAAGTTATTCTAGAAAAAGATATTAGTGAAACAGATAGATTTGGCAGACTTCTAAGATATGTATATTTAAAAGATGGTACTTTTGTAAACCTAGAAATGATAAAAAATGGTCATGCAGCAGCTAAATCTTTTAAACCAGACATAAAATATGACTCAATTTTTAGAGAAGCTTCTAATCCTATAAATAACTGTGTAAATCTTGGCTGCCCACAAGGAACAAAGTTAGTAGGAAATAAAAATTCTTTAGTTTATCATTATTGCTATTGTACTTATGCAGATAGAATTTCAAAAGAAAATTTAATTTGCTTCAGTTCTGTAGAAGAAGCTCAAAATCTAGATTATAAAGAAACTAAGATTTGTTAATTACTTTACACTGATCAGTTCATAGTTCGATTCTGCCTAGGCCCACATGACTAAATTGGGCTAAAATCAGTTTAAATTGAGTAATCCAAAACTAACAATTTTTTCTTATGAAAAGAAAAAGATTAAAAATTCAAACTAGCTTGAATTAATATGAACTCTAAATTAAAATTTGTTTTTGACAAGGAAAGAGATTTAAAAAATATCTGGGAGACAGCGAATTCTAAATATCAATTTATGGACTTTTCAAAAAATATGCCTAAGAAATGGGTTGAGATATGTAAAGATAAGAGTTTTGATGAATGTAAAAATGAATTGAAAAAAGAAGTTGCTATAATTCATGATTCGAAGTTAATTGACTACTTTGTTGAAGGAGTTAAAAAGTCATGGAAATTAATTGAGAAAGAATATTTTAAAAGACTTGAGAAAATTACTAGAAAAAAGATAATAGCCAAAGATGTAACTGTGTATATAACAACAGCAGGAAGATGTCCTTATGATGGAGGAGATTATGAATGGTTTTTTGTAAATTATTTTTCCTCTTTTGCTAATGTCCTTGTCACGTGTGGACATGAAATAATGCATTTTAATTTTCATCAATTCTTCTGGAAAGATGTAGAAAAACAAATTGGAAAAGAAAAAACATCAGATTTGAAAGAAGCCTTAACAATACTTCTCAATATAGAATTTAATGATTTATGGTTTGTTAGCGATAGAGGTTATGAAGTTCATAGGGAATTAAGAGAATTTATCGCAAAAGAATGGGTTAAAGAAAAAGACTTTAAAAAACTTTTAGAAAAATGCATAAAATACTTAAAACGAAAATAATTAGTTACAAACTAACTATCCTAATAAGTAGCTCGTTAGAAAAGGTTACCTTTAGGATATATTACTTAATGCCATCCCTTCTTTCTCCCTCATGTTTTATAGTAAAGTCAGCCGCATCCCAATTTCTGATTTCAGAAAATCTAGGATTTCTGCCAACATTTCTTCTTAAATCTTCAACTTCCTTAAAATGTGCAATTACCGCATCTTCCAATGTACCACTTAAACTTACTCGAGGGCTTCCTTTATGAAGTCTTTTCATTACTTCGGTAGCGTATTTAGTATTTCCATTTTCAGAAATTAAGTAAGTAGTTACTCTTGCAGAAGTCGCATTGCTATCAGAATAACAATCTCTAATTTCTGTAGTCAACCTAAAACCATTTTTTCTGTCACTATAAGTAGTTTCTGAATAGGTATCCATAATATTTCCAGAAATAATAAGTTTATTAGCTTTTTCTTCTGTAAAACTTTAATTTCTTAATTTTATTTCCTTCAATTTCTAGTAAAGTGTTGACATAAATTCCAAAACCTGCATTTATTACAGTAGTTTTTCCAATTTTATCCTTACCAAAGTGCTCGTGCATATGCCCACCAATACAAACTAATGGTTGATATTTTTCACAAAAGTCTAAAGCTACAGTAGATCCAAAATGTTTTTTATGATGCTCAGATTCTTTATTAATTAGAATATCTAACTTTGTATTAAATGGAACATTATGAGATAAGAAAATAGTTGGTTTGTTTTTATCCTTTACCGAATATGCATTTTCTAGTTTCTTTATTAATTTATTATAATCTTTATTAAGTTTAGCAGATTGCACTTTTGTTAATCTTATTTCTTCTCTGCTTTTTACTAAGTCCTTCTCATTATTACTACTTAATCCATAGCCTATGATATTGAAATTTTCAAACTTATACAATTTATATTGACAATCATAGATATTTTTTAGACCCTTAGTTAAATAAGGGTTAGTTTTGTCTCCCAGAAAATAGTCAAGGAAAGACCTGGCATAATTATATCTACTTGCCTCCATATTTTTTATCCTTGATTTTGCGTAGCTTTCGTCCCAATTACCAGGGACTATAAAAACTGGTTTACTGAAGGAGTTTAAATAACTTAGAATACTCCTACCTACCTTTAACGACTCTTTTTTTAATGTCCTATATTTCTTATTGCCAACAGTTCTCGAAATGAACTTATCAAAATCCTTGATTGTATTTTTGTTATTTAGCCATTTTTTCATTAATGGCCTTAATCCTTTATCACTACAAAAATCACCAGGTGCAATTATATAATCAAAATCCTTAAAATAAATTTTAGGCTTATTGCCATGTAAGTCACCTATTATTAAGAATTTTGAAGACATAAAAATATGTTGAATTTGTTGTATTTAAAATTAACTGTGAATTACGAAAATCACAATATTTAATTAGTCTTACAATGGTGATATTCTTATGAGAAAAATTATATTGAAAACAAAGTCTACAAGATTACTCAAAAATATAATTGGACAAATTGAAGAAATAATAAAAGAAGATGTTAAATGGGGGCTTTATAGTAAATAAATAGTATAAAATAGAGCTTCAATTTGACTCTTAAGTGAAATTAATGGGTTTTTAAATTAGATGATAATTAGTTTACTCTTCAGTTCTTGATTCTAGATCGCCAAACTTAATATCAGCGGTGTTGATACCTTCACTTTCCAAAAGCCTATCAGTAATTGTTTTTAATACTTTTCTATCTCTGACTCTCTTAGCTTCATAGAAACCACCTGGCCCGCTTCGAGGTCTTCTAATTGGATCAACTGGTCCATAAGCTCTGCTAATCATCAATTCGCTGTCCTCATCATATGAATTCAAAACTCTATCAGATTCATCTAGGGGAACTATGTAAGTTTCATAACCACTAACATGTACCCACCTAAACTTTCTTTGAGGCCCAACTTCAACTTCATTTCTATTAATAATCATATTACATCACAAAAATAATAGAGCCTTACCAGTATATAAACCTTTCTATTTATCACTACTATTAAGTACTAAATAGAAACCTTTAAATACCTAAAAGGAGCTATAATTTTGATTAAAAATGTGCAGTTTAGATAACCAAGAACATACAAAATATGAATCTTTTAGAGAAATTCAAGATTCATTTAGTTCAAAATATAATTCTTCAGATTTCACATCAGTTTCTTATTCTTCAAGATATACAAGTTATTAAAATATATCTATTTTTTAGTCCTTAATTTAGCTAATCTTTCACTTACAAGAACCATCGCTTCTAATGCTTTTTTACTTAAATCTTCTCTGACTTTATCTTCTATGCTTACTGGTATAATATTTTTTAATTTAACATGGCTTGACTCTCTATCTTTATTAAATTTAACTTCCTCGCCAACATTTAAAGTGTAGCTTGAACCTACAAGCACATATTCTCTTCTAAACCTTGCCCTCCTTCTCACTACTCCAATTCCACTATCATCTAGAAATTCAATTACACCTGATTTAGCAACATAATTGTAAGAAACAATAACTCCATGATATTCTATTACATGATCATTATCTTTTCCTCTGTCCGCAGAATTACTTGATATTTGAAAGCTCATTTAAGCTTCATCTCAGTATATTTACACTTTCCACAGTAAACTCTATTATGATGAATACCTAAGAAATTACCAGGTCCGCATTTAGGACAAGTATTTTTCTTCTCTAATTTATTTTCTTTTAAACTATACTTAGTCCATACTTTACTTGGAATTTTATTTTTTGGTTTGGGCTTTTTTGGCATCTTTCTTTACCTTTGGTTTTTTTCTAAAAACTTCTATATCATTAAAAGTTTTTTCATCATCATAAGCATAAACATTAACTCTAGAAGTTCCATTACCAAAATTAGATTTTATAAATTTAATATTTATTAAATTTTCAGGAATTTTTAATTTCTCAATTATTAATTTTTTAACTTCTTCTTTCTTCGGAGTTGCTTGCTTTAAATGTTCAATTTCAAAAACTAATCTTCTTCTATTAAGCAATAAATCTTTATGTTCTGAAATTATTTTCATGTCCTTATTGCATACTCTCCTTTTTTCTTGATATTTAACTTCTTTGCAATTTCACTATTCTCAGCATCTATAATCGTAATTCTTCCTTTAGAATTATCACTAATATCGGTAGAATTGCAATTTTTACAAACATCTCCAGTTACAAATGCCCTACAGTTTTTACATGCTTTTTTCATTTTTCTTTCTCAACTTTGACTTTCTTTTCTTTTTCTTTTTTGTTTTCTTGATCTATCCAAGTTATATTTCCTAAACTACTTTGTCTCATAGTTAATCCTATCTTAGGATTAGTAACTTCTTTATAACTTACAGCAATAATTCTTGCTCTGCAAATATCATTAACTCTTAAAACTCTCTTACTATCTCTTCCAGTTAACACATTAGATTTACTAAAACTAACAAAATCATCCATTGTTTGGCTTATATGTATCATCCCGTCTAAAGGCCCTACTTCTATAAAAGCTCCGAAATCTGCTATATCAGTAATTTTTCCCAAAATAACCTCATTAACTTCTGGTTTAAAAGTATAAACTTTAAACATAGTCTCATAATATGCTGCTCCATCTCCTGGAATTATTACACCTTCTCCAATATCAACAATCTCAGAAACAAAAATAACAATTCCTAAGTCTTTAGATATAAATCCTTCAAACTGTTCATTTAATGTTTTTGCAATAGCATCTTTAGTATCTCCTCCAAATAAATTAGGAGGCACTCTTATATAGCATTTAATTTCACTTTCATAAAACATTTTTAATTTTTTTATATCTCCTTATAGATTTTGTAATTTCTAAGTGTGCTTTAGAACAAGCTAACCATTTAAAAACCTTTGTTTTTTTGTTATAATTATCCTTATAATGTGTAAAGAATAACTTAATATCATCTAAGTCTGTTTCTGGAACTTCATTAATATCCATGATATCTTTTAATAATTTATCATTTAGAGATGCCATAAATTCATATTATCATTAAATATTGTTTTTTCCTTATTACTAAGACTTTAATACCTTTAATTCTCAATTTTTTCTTTAGTTCTTTATCTTGAGTAGCCACAATAGTATTTTCATCTGCTATTTTTAAAATTAATGAATCTACATCTAAATTTTCATTAGTTTTAATAATTTTTATATTAAATTTCTCAATTAATTGCAAAGATAATTTACTTTTTAATTTCTTTAGCTCATCTAAAGTTTTATCTATAGTATAAAGTTCATAATTAAAATCACAAATTCTATTAATTTCAGAGAATAAGTCTATTTTAAACTTCAAGCATGTAACTATAAAATTAGTATCAATTAATACTCTTATCATAAATAAACTCTTAATTTCTTATATTTAAAATATTAGTTTTAGTCTTCTTTAGAGCTCAAAAATCTTAATAAAAAATATGAAAAATTCATAAAATCTTCATCCAATTATATCCTTTAAAAACCTATCTATTTTTCTAAAAAAATTTGCCTCTACAAGGCTCGTAATGGCCAAATTTGGGCATTCTGAGGCAAGAAAGATTTATATAGAAAAGCACTTTTAAAATTACATGGTAGATAATTCTTACAAAGCAGATTCTATTACAGTTTTAAAGGATTTAGAAGCAGTAATGAAGAGACCTTCGATGTACATTGGAGATGTTGGTTTAAGAGGTCTCCATCATTTAGTTATGGAAGTCCTAGATAACTCAATTGATGAGGCACTAGCTGGCTTTTGTAATTTAATAAAAGTTATAATTCATCAAGATGGCTCTCTAACAGTTACAGATAATGGGAGAGGAATTCCAGTTGACTTACATCCTGAATTAAAAATACCTGGGGTTGAAGTTGTCATGACAATACTTCATTCAGGAGGAAAATTTGACAACAAAAACTACAAAGTAAGTGGTGGCCTTCATGGTGTAGGTTTAAGTGTGGTGAATGCTTTAAGTGATTACGTTGAAGTCATTGTTAAAAAAGACGGAAATGCCTACAAACAAAGATATGAAAAAGGCAAAAAGGTAACTGAACTTGAAATTATTGGAACTACTGATGAAGTTGGAACTCAAATTACATTTGTACCAAATAAAGAAATTTTTGAGACAATTGAATTCCAAAACGAAATAATCACAACAAGATTGAAAGAACTAGCTTTTCTAAATAAAGGTCTAAAGATTATATTTACTGATGAAAGATCAGAATTAAATGAAGAATATTGCTATGAAGGAGGTATTATTAGTTTTGTCCAACACTTAAATAAAAATAAAAACATTCTTCATAAAGATCCAATTTATTTTAGCATAGATAAATCAAATACAAAAATTGAAGTTGCCATGCAATATAATGATGGATATCAAGAAACAACATTTAGCTATGTAAACAATATTAACACTATTGAAGGAGGCACCCATCTAGCTGGATTTAAAACAGCTTTAACAAGAGCAATTAATGATTATATAAACAAAAACTTAAACAGTCATAAAAATAATGAAAATTTAACAGGGGACGATGTTAGAGAAGGCCTAGTCTCAATAATTTCTGTTAGAATGCATAATCCTCAATTTGAAGGACAAACTAAAACTAAACTTGGAAACTCAAATATTAAAGGTATTGTAGATAGCATAATTTATGAAGGCCTTTCAAAATATTTTGAGGAAACTCCATCAACAGCAAAGGCAATTATGTTTAAAGCAATAAATGCAGCAAGAGCAAGAGAAGCTGCAAGAAAAGCAAGAGAATTAACAAGAAGAAAATCAGTCTTAGACTCTGGGAGTTTGCCTGGAAAATTAGCAGACTGTCAAGAAAGAGATCCTTCTAAGTGTGAAATATTTATTGTAGAAGGAGATAGTGCAGCAGGAACAGGAATAGCCTCAAGAGATAGAAAAACCCAAGCAATATTTCCATTAAGAGGTAAAATATTAAATGTAGAAAAGGCTAGATTAGATAAAATTTTTAATAATGAAGAAATTATATCTTTAATAAGTGCTCTTGGCTGCAGTATAGGTGAAGAATTTGATATTTCTAAATTAAGATATCATAAAATCGTAATTTTAACAGATGCTGATAGCGACGGAAATCATATTTCCACATTGCTTTTAACATTCTTCTATAGACAAATGCCAAAACTAATTGAAAATGGTCATGTATATATAGCACAACCTCCTTTGTATAGAGTAATAAAAGGAAATTCTTCTTATTATATTAAAGATGATTTACATTTACAAGAATTATTAAAAGAAATTGGTTCAGATAAAATAGTAATTCAAAGATTTAAAGGTCTTGGAGAAATGGATGCAGAAGAATTACATGAAACTGTAATGGACCAAAATAGAAGAATCTTAAAAAAAGTTATAATTGAAGATGCAGTTTTAGCAGATCAAATCTTTAGCATATTAATGGGAGATGAAGTAGAACCGAGAAAAGATTTTATTTTTAAACATGCAATTGAAGTTAAAAACTTAGATATTTAAAATGGCACTTAGAAAACAAACTAATGATTTAATGTTACAATTAAGTGAACAAAGTCAAGAAAATTTTTTTAGAATAATGAGAATAATGGAAGAAGCTTTTAGAAGATATCCACATATACAAGAAAATGATACCTTAGAAAAATTTACTTTAATGGGTATTAAAAGAGATATTTATATCTGTGGCACTCTTCATGAATTAAGCAATCAGAGAATCTACACATTTAATGATAGATTAGGAAGAATGGATATTGGAGATGTATTCCCGCTCTGGCCAGGAGAAAGTGCACTTGCAGTTTATCACAGAATTGAAAGCTTAAATGATGAAACTAACAAAATATTTCTAACAGAAATTGATTGGGATTCTTATCTAGAAATTCTAACAATAAAAGATAAAAGAAATATAGCAAATAATTAAAATGCCTACTGAAATTAAGGAGAAATTAATACAAGAAGAACTAAAGGAAAGTTACTTAGACTATGCAATGTCTGTAATAGTTGGAAGAGCTCTTCCTGATGTTAGAGATGGACTTAAACCAGTCCATAGAAGAATTCTATATGCAATGTATGAAGATAATTTATTTTCAAATAAGCCTTTTAGAAAATCAGCAACAACAGTAGGAGCAGTAATTGGAAAGTTCCATCCTCATGGGGATATAGCAGTCTATGATGCCTTAGTAAGAATGGCTCAAGATTTTAATTTAAGATATCCATTAATAGATGGCCATGGGAACTTTGGTAGTATAGAAGGTTTTGCAGCAGCTGCGCATAGATACACGGAAGCAAGATTAAGTAAAATTGCAGAAGAATTATTATTAGATCTTGATAAAAATACTGTAGATTTTATTCCAAATTTTGATGGTTCTTTAAAAGAACCAGTTGTACTTCCATCAAAGATCCCAAATTTATTAATTAATGGCAGTAGCGGAATAGCAGTTGGAATGGCAACAAATATGCCCCCACATAATTTAGTAGAAGTTTGTGATGCAACCTTAAAATTAATGGACAATAATGAAATGGACATTAACGAATTAATTCAAGTTTTAAAAGGTCCTGATTTTCCAACTGGGGGAATAATAATGGGAAGAAGCGGTATTTTAAATGCATATAAATATGGAAGAGGTAAAGTCATAGTTAGAGGAGTAGCAGAAACAACAGAAAAGTCTATAATAATAAAAGAAATTCCTTACATGATTAATAAAGCTTCTTTAATTGAAGACATAGCAAACCTAGTCAGAGATAAAAGAGTAGAAGGTATTTCTGATATAAGAGATGAAAGTGACAGATCAGGAATTAGAATATTAATAGAAATAAAAAATAATCACAATTCAGAAGTTATTCTAAATCAACTTTATAAAAACACCCAATTAGAATCTTCCTTTAATGTTATGAATGTAGCTCTAGTAAATAATCAACCTAAAATTCTTCCATTAAAAGAAATAATTCTAGCATATATAAATCATAGAAGAGAAGTAGTTAAAAGAAGAACACAATTTGATTTAGAAAAAGCAGAATCAAAAGTTCATATCTTAGAAGGTCTTATAATAGCTTTAAAAGACATAGATAATATAATTAAACTAATAAAAGCAAGTAAAGATGTAGATGAAGCTAAATCAGTTTTAATTTCTAGTTATAATTTAAGTGATAAACAAACAACAGCAATCCTAGAAATGAGACTTCAAAGATTAACTTCTTTAGAAACAATAAAAGTAAAAGAAGAGCACCAAACATTACTAAAATTAATAGCTGATTTAAAGGAAATTTTAGCTGATGAAAATAAAATATTAAAAATAATTAAAGATGAACTAATAGAACTAAAATTAAAATATAATAATCCAAGAAGAACACAAATCATAGATTTAGAATATGATATAGAAGACGAGGATTTAATTAAAGAAGAAGATGTTGTTGTAACAGTAACACATCAAGGTTATATTAAAAGACTTCCGACAGATACTTATAAACAACAAAAAAGAGGTGGCAAAGGTATAATTGCTACAGATATAAAATCAGAAGATTTTGTAGAACATTTATTTGTTACAAATACCCATAATTATGTTTTATTTTTCACAAATGATGGTAGAGTTTATTGGATTAAAGCCTATAATATTCCAAGTGCCTCAAGGTATAGTGTAGGTAGAAACATTGTAAATCTACTTTTACTAGGAAAAGATGAAAAAATAACTTCTATGATTCCAATAAATGAATTTAATGAAAATGAATTCTTAATAATGGTTACTAAAAATGGAATTGCAAAGAAAGTTTCATTAGATAATTTCTCCAGACCAAGAAAAGGGGGAATTATCGCTATAAACTTAAGAACTAATGATTCATTAGTTGGAGTAAAACTAACTGATGGAAATCAAAAATATATTATTGGAACTAAAAATGGATTAGCTCTAAGATTTGAAGAAAAAAACATAAGAAGCATAGGAAGAAATGCAACAGGGGTTAGAGGCATAAGATTAAGAGATAATGATCAAGTTATTGGAATAGAACTAGCAACATTTGATGATGATTCTTTACTAACAGTAACAGAAAATGGATATGGAAAAAGAAGTCTAATAAATGAATATAGAATAACAAATAGAGGAGGAAAAGGAGTCATTAACATTAAAACCTCAGAAAGAAATGGAAAGGTTGTTTCAATAAAGACTGTAAAAAATAATCATGAACTTATGCTTATTTCTAAGAAAGGTAAAATAATTAGAGTTAATGCAAGTAGTATCTCTCAAGTTAGCAGAAATACTCAAGGAGTTAAAATAATGAAAGTTGAAGATGATAAATTAGTAAGTGTTGCTAGAATAATCACAAATAATGATCAAACAGAATCAAATAAAGAAGAAACTAAAGAAAATATTGAAAATTAATTCTATAAGACTATATTAGAATATCCAATTAATCTCCACCTATTATTTAGTACTCTAGAAATTGTAATTCTATCCTCTTTAGTAGCACATATTGGTATTCTTAATTTCACATGAATCATATTTTTCTTAATATCTGTTACAGTCCCTAGTGTAGTTGCACTATTAACATTTAACATTAAATGTTCATCTTTTTTTATAGGAGCAACAACTAAATTATCTTTACTTCCAACAATTCTTTCTAATAACTTAGGTTCTAAGTTCAATTCATAAAAAACATCAGGGAGTTTTTTAAGATATCCTACAACATTTCCTGATAAACTATCTGACTTAATCAGGAAAGGATCTAATTCTGTCAATAAAGCAATAGATCCTCCAGGGATTACTTCTTTAATAGAATCATTTCCTGTTTTTAATCCAACAATAGTTGTTTCCAGTGGCTGCCATATTGTTCTTCCTTCTTTCTCAATTTTAATTCCAGGTCTAATTTCAATTTTATCATTAATTTTTAATTCACCTTCTTTTAAAGCCCCTCCTAAAATTCCTCCAACTAATTTATCAATTTCCAGTCCAGGCTTATTTATATCAAAACTTCTAGCAACAAACATAATAGGATCTTTACTTAAGTCCCTTTTTGGAGTCTTAAAGTTAACTTCAATAGCTTCTAAAAGTGCATCAATATTTATATCATGTTGAGCAGAAATAGGAATTATCGGAGCGTCTTTAGCAATACTACCATCTACAAATTTCTTTATTTGATCATAATTTTTTCTTGCTTCTTCTTCATTCACTAAATCAATTTTATTTTGAACTATAATTATACTTTTAATGCCAGTAATTTCCAATGCCATTAAATGTTCTCTTGTTTGTGGTTGCGGGCATTCTTCATTTGCAGCAATAACTAATAAAGCAGAATCCATTATTGCAGCCCCAGATAACATAGTGGCCATTAAAGTTTCATGTCCAGGAGCGTCAACTAAACTTACTTTTCTTTGAAATTCTGCTTTATTTCCACAATTTTTACATTTTTCATTAACACTATAAGCTTCTGCTTCTTTACATTTACTACATTTATAAATAGAAACATTAGCATATCCTAATCTTATTGTGATTCCTCTTTTAATTTCCTCAGAATGAGTATCTGTCCAAATTCCGCTTAAGGCTTGAGTTAGGGTCGTTTTACCGTGGTCTACATGCCCAACCAATCCTATATTTATCTCAGGTTGAACTACTATATTTCCAGTATTATCAATTTGTTTTTTAGTCTTTAATAAAGTCATTTTTTATAAAAAAGAATTCACACTTATTTATATAAGCGTTTCTATTGACGTAACCCTTTTCTTTCCTCTTTAATTTTTCTAATTTTATCTCTTAATTCTGCAGCTCTTTCATATTGCTCAGTTTCTACTGCTTTTAATAATTCATTTTCAAAAATAGAAGAATCATTACTTAAAAATCCTATGATTTTATCTAATCCTTTAGAAATAATATTATTTGAATTCCAACTTACCCTAACTTTAAGATCATAGTCAGATAATCTAACAAATTGTTTTATTCTACTTCTAGTATTATTCTCGAACAAAGCAAATTCTAAATCTCCATTATATCCCTTTGCCGTAAAAAATCTAGCAAAGTCCTTAGATTTACTAAAATCTAATGCTTCATTATCAATACCAGCATCTTCAAGCTCAACACTCTCAGGATATCTTCCAGGTATAAATATATCATAACCCAACATTTCATTAATTTCAACTTTTCTTTTATCTCTATTTCCATCTATATCTTGATACTTAATAGATACATATTTAGGTCTACTTGCAAGATGACTTAATACTAATCTTACATTAGGTACTATTATGTCCCGCTCAATTAAATTTTGTGGTGCATATAAAGCCCCATTAACACAGCTCCATGTTCTAGGTATTAAATCGATTAATTTTACTTTAACAGCAGATCTATAATTGGGATCACTAGATAATGCATGTACTAAATTGCCTCTATTAGCCATTTTGAATTTATGTTGTTTGAGGTGCTTGCTCTACTTTCACTTCTTCTTTTTTCTCTACAATTCCAAGTATCTCAGTAATACTTTTACTTCCATATTTTGTAGTCTTTAAATTTATTTGAGAAATCGACTTACTTAAAGTATTTCCAACTAAAGTTTTTCTTTTCTTTATTCCTTTTCCTTTTATATGAACCCCTATACTATTTGTAACTAATGGTCTTTTTCTGTTAATTCCTTCTATATCACTTCTCATTGGAAATCCACAATTATCACTTCCACCTCTAATCTCAAATTCATATCCAGAAAATCCAATTGAATCTCCACTTATTATAGATCCAATTTTAGTTTTCTTAAATATATCTGATTCTTCTCCAGCTATTGCTTTCTGATAGCTTTTTCCTGTCTTTACATCATTTATTACTAATTTAAATTCTGGCATATTTTTATTACTAAGAAATGTTTTATAAATGTTTTGGTAGCGAAATTTTGAATTAAATTAAGAAAATAATTAATTAAATTCCCCATAACGGATTCTCTTTCCTATAAATCTCAATAATTTCCTTTAATACTTCAATTTCATCTTTACTCAAATATTTTTTTAAAATTTTTAATTTCTTAAATTCCTCTTCATTAATTAAAGAGTATAAAACATCCCCAGTATTAATTTGTCTTCCAACCATAACATTAGGAAATGCAACAGCAACTTGTTTTCCTTTATCAACTTCATTTGTATTTTCTCCATCTAATTGAATACTTTTAGCTTCTGTAATTTTTTTTCCATCTTTCATTAGCTTCATTCCAACTTTTAATTTTCCACCTAGAACTTCCACACCTAAAACAGCAGGATTACTTTGTCTAAAAATAAATCCTTCTAATAATAATATTTTACATGGCAAACTAACATTCTTTAATTCTTTACCTTCAATCTCTTTTTCTAAGCTATTAACATAATCCACATAGTCATCTATAATCTTATATATAATATCATGATTTATAACTTTAATATCACTTTTCTCTAATTGTTTAACATTAAAAGCCAATATAATTTTATTAAGTTCTTTTTTTTCAGCTTTAGCCTCACTAATATCTTTTTTAGTAATATTACCAATAGAAGCTCTTTTAATCTTAGCATTTTTTTCTTTAAGTAAACTTATTAAAGCTTCTAAAGTCCCAAGAGAATCAGCCTTGACAATTATTCCTTCTTTGTCAGTCTCAATTAATACTTCTTCTACTTCACTTTGAACTTCTTTTTTTATTTTCTCAAGATCTTTATTTGCTACTTTTATAGGCATTCCAGCATAAATATTCTCTACTTCTGTACAACTTATCCTTAATACATCAGCTGCAGTTGCATCCCTAACTAATTCATACTTAGCCCTTAATGGTTGTTGCTGATAAATTGCCTTAACTTTAGTAACAATTGCTTGGTCTATTCCCCCAATTACAACACTATCTTTCTCTTTAATAGTTCCGTTATATAAAATTACTTCTAAAATTGTACCTTTTCCCTTTTCTTGAATAACCTCTAATACAGTTGCTTGCCCCGAACTTTTTTCATCAATTTCTAGTTTTTTCTCTAAATATTTCTGTGCTAATCCAACTAAAACCATCAATAACTCAGAAATACCTTCTCCTGTTTTTGCTGAAACAGGAACTATTGCAATTTGCTTAGTATAATCATCAACTCTATCAAATCTTTCAGAATTTAAGTTAAACACAGATAATTTAGCCACAATCTTATATATTTTCTCTTCCAAAGCTTGCTTAACTAAATCATGTTGTTTACTAATATTGCCAATAAAATTTCCTTTACTTGATCTATAACCACTAATTAAATCTATTTTATTAGCAGCAATTATAAAAGGAGTTTTAAATTTCTTTAAAATTTCTATAGCTTCTTCTGTTTGTGGTTTAAATCCTTCATTTACATCTACAACTAAAACAGCAACATCAGCTAAACTTCCACCTCTTTTTCTTAAATTAGTAAACGAAGCATGGCCAGGAGTGTCTAAAAAAATTAAGCTATTTATTCTCAGTTTTTTTAAATCTATTAATCCTTGAGATAATTTAACTATTGTAGCTAAAGGAATTTTTGATGCAGATATATGTTGGGTTATTTGGCCAGGCTCTCTCTTAGCGACAGAGGTCTCCCTAATATAATCCGCGATTGAAGTTTTTCCATGATCTACATGTCCTACAAAAGTGCAAATTAATGATCTTAACATATATACTTCCTATAAAACTATATTTAAAAAGCTTTTTATAAAAAGAACTACAATTTAACTTTATATTTCTTTAAATCCTTTAGTAATTTACTATAATTCTTATATTGTATTGCTTTAATTCCTAATTTAGCAGCTCCCTTAATATTCTTATTTTTATCATCAATAAATAAGATTTCATCAGGATTGCAATCAGCTAATCTTATTAGCTCTAAATATATCATAAAAGAAGGTTTCATATATCCTAGTTTATAACTTATTATATATTCATCAAAATACTTAAATGCCTTTGATTTCCTGATTACATAATTAAAGTCAATTTCATTTGCATTTGACACTAAAATTAATTTATATTTTTTCTTTAATTTTAAAATTATATCTAAAGTAGAAGGAATTTCAGTTAATTTTTCCTTAATTTCTTCAGTTAATTTTTCCTTTGTAGCTTTTAATTTTGCCTTATATTGTATTGCTTTAAAGTATTCATTAAAGCTGATTTTTCCTGTTTCTAATAAATCATATTCTTTTGAATTTAGAATTTCATCAAACAATTTTGAATAGCTTAATTTACTATATTTTTTTAAATTTTTTATAAATTTCCTATGATGCAGCTTATAAATAACATTTCCAAAATCAAAGGCAATAACTTTAATCATAAGATTTTAATCAAAATTTTCATTTATAAACATTTTGAATAATTTTTTAAATACCAAAAAAATTCAATTTCTATGATTAATCCAGTAATCTTTAAAATTAGCTCTTTAGAAATTAGATGGTATGGCCTAATAATGGCTCTTGCATTTTTAATAGGTTCTTTTATAGCAGTAAAATTAGGAAAAAAAAGAAATCTCTCAAAAGATCAAATATATGATTTTTTATTATATTTAATCCCATTTTCTATAATATTTGCAAGATTATTTCATGTTTTTGTATATAATTCCAGTTATTATATAGAAAATCCTGTCCAAATTATCCAAATTTGGAAAGGGGGAGTTTCCTTATATGGTGGCTTATTTGGGGCTCTTTTAGCAGGTTTAATCTTTAGCAAAAAAAGAAAAATTCCATTCTATGATTTAGCAGATGTTTTTATAATTCCATTTTCATTTGGGATTATTTTTGGAAGAATTGGTAATTTCATAAATCAGGAGTTATATGGAAAAATAACAAGTTTACCATGGGCAGTTAAATTTGACAATATTGTGGGTTTAAGACATCCTACTCAGATCTATGAAGCTCTAGGTCACTTAATGATTTTTATAATTTTAATAAAATTATTTAAGAAAGAAAAGCCAAAAGGATTTATTTTTTACACATTCATAATTATCTACTCAATATTTAGATTTTTCATGGAATTTTTAAGAGAAGACACCCAAGTTTTATTTAATTTAACTCTAACTCAGCTATTTATAATACCTATATTAATAATAAGTATAATATTACTTAAATCATTAAAAAAAGAAAAACTTTTAAACTAAGTTATCCATGCTAATTTATGCAATTAAGCATTTTTAAAAGCAGAAGTGTTAAAATAGTTATAATATTTTTAATAATAATTATAATTTTAAGTATTTTAGTCTATACAACAAAAGATAAAATATCAGGCAGCATTATAAGAATACTAAAATAAAATGCGTTATCAAAAACATGAACTTCTAAGTTTCATTGGCAAAAAACAAAAATTCTTAGAAGAAAAAACAGTTGCAATTATTGGATTAGGAGCAACAGGCTCTACATCAGCAAATTTATTAGCTAGAGCTGGAATAAATTTAATTCTAATAGACAGAGATGTTATAGAACTAGATAATTTACAAAGACAAACCATATTTGATGAATTAGATATAGGGCATCCTAAAGTAATTATAGCAAAAGAAAAATTAAGTAAAATAAACTCAAAAATTAAAATTGAGGCTTATCTTCTTGATCTAAATTATAGTAATATTGATATATTACTTAAAGCAAATTTAATTTTAGACTGTACAGATAATATGGAAACAAGATTCTTAATAAATGATTTTTCAATTTTTAATGAAATTCCATGGATTTATGCAGCAGTTCTTGGATCTAATGCAATGTCTATGAATATAGTTCCTAATAAAACTCCATGTTTTAGATGTATTTTCAAAGAACAAGAATCCTTAACAGAAAATTGTGATAGTGTTGGAGTTTTAAACACAATAACAAATTTAATTTCCTCAATACAATCAACAGAAGCAATTAAAATATTAACAAATCAAGATTTTAACAAAGAAATTTTCATATTCAATATATGGAATTTGCAAATGCAAAAATTAGTTGTTAAAAAAAATCTAGATTGTAAAACATGTTTTAAAAATAATTTTGAATATCTAGAAGGTAAAAAATACACTGGAATTTTAAAATTATGTGGTCAAAATTCCTTTCAAATTATTGGAAAACCATTAAATTTAAAAAATCTTCATAAAAGATTATCAAAATCTACTGATGCTAAAATTAATAAATATTGTATTTATTCTGATAAATTCACAGCATTTAGCGACGGCAGAGTTTTAATAAAGGCAAATAGTGTAAATAAAGCAAAATCAATTTATTCAAAATTTATAACAAATTAATAATATTTCATTAAAATGCAAATTAAAATCTTCATAGAAAGAACAAATAAAAATCTTGATCTAGAAATAAAAGATACTTCTAAAGTAATTGACTTACTTAAATCTCTAAAAATAGATCATACAACAGTTCTAGTTTCTAGAAATAATGAATTAATAACAGAAGATATTAATCTTAATAATAATGATAATATAAAAATTCTAAGTGTTATTTCAGGTGGATAAATGTGTAAGTATTGTGAAACTCAAGCAGTAATTATTCTTTCCTCAGGCAGAAAATTATGTAAAAATTGTTTCATAAGATATTTTGAAAAAAAAGTCTTTAAGACAATTAAAACCTTTAATTTAATTGAAGAAGGAGATAAAATAGTTTGTGCAGTTTCTGGAGGGAAAGACTCTTTAACATTACTTTACTTATTAAACAAAATAACTTCTAAAAGAAGAGATATAGAACTGTCAGCCATGTTAGTAGATGAAGGCATTCACAATTATAGAGAAAAAACAATTAAAGACGCAAAAGAATTTTGTAAAATATATGAAATTCCATTAAAAATTTATTCTTATAAAGAAGAACTTGGTTACACATTAGACGAATTATTAAAGAAAACAAAGGCAAATCCATGCTCAATTTGTGGGATTTTAAGAAGATATACTCTAAATAAATATGCTAAAAAACTTCAAGCAACAAAATTAGCTACAGGTCATAACTTAGATGATGAAGCTCAATCAATTTTAATGAATCAAATGAAGCATAATATTGAAATTTCAGCAAGATTAGGACCAATAACAGGAATTATAAGAAATATAGGGTTTATTCCAAGAATAAAACCATTATATTTTATGACAGAGAAAGAAGTTAGTATTTATTCCTACTTAAAAAAGTTCATTTCAGAATTCACAGAATGTCCAAATTCCTTTGATTCTTATAGAACTGATATAAGAGACATTTTAAATTCACTAGAAGCAAAGTATCCAGGAACTAAAAATGGATTAGTTAAAAGTTTTATAGAAATGCTTCCAATATTAAAAGAAAAATATAAATTTAAAAGTTCAATAAAATCATGTAAAGTTTGTAATGAACCATGCTCAAATGAAATATGTAAAACATGTAAAATCATTGAAGAATTAAAACTTAAGTTATAACTAGTTTATTGCCTTTAAATTTATCCTTATGCTCTTCCCAGTATTTTAAAAATAATCCTGCTTTCTTATAATCATTATCATTTTTAGCCATAACTAATAAAATTACATGTTTATCATCTAAACTATCATATAATTCTAAAATAGTTTCTCCATCATTAATAAAAGCATCACAATTACTACTTTTAAACTCGATATTTTTTACTTCTGCAATTAATTTATTGGTACATGGATTCCCGATTAAAATTACATTTTTTCCTTCTACACTACTTATTTGCCTTGTTGTATAAGGACTTGGAAATTTTTCATTTACATAAGGAACTAAACCACTTTGTATATCAGCTCCAACTATAATCTCTCCATTTAAGCCACTAGTGCTTACAACTAAAGCATAATCATTAAACTTTGCATTTAAAATAAATGGTTCAGGATAATCCTTTAAGTCAAAATTTTTACTTAATTGAGGTACTTTCTTTTCTTCACAACCATTTATAGTGCATTTTTCATTAGAACTGCATTCTTTAATTAAATCAGCACTTAAGCATTTACTTTCTCCAGCTCTAAAACACTTATATAATGAGTTACCTGTACAAAAATTACCTTCAATAGAACAATCATTCTTGCAATTATCTTCCATTTCTTTATCTAATTCTTCAGCACCTTTAGAAGTATCTTTAGCATAAAAATTCTTACAGCTACTAATTACAAATAATGATATAATTAATAAAATAAATATTTCTTTTTTCATACATCTAATGACTACTTTAAGTTTATAAATTTTATTATAAAAATGGGCCCGCCAGGATTTGAACCTGGGACCTCCACCGTGTACTCACCGAAACAGTCTAAATAGGCTAATTTCTAGGGTGATGTCATCTATGGGTTTTTTAAAAACAAACCACTAGACCACGAGCCCATAAGTTTTTAGCTTCCTTAAATATTTAAATAACTTACTAATTTTAAATTAAAGTTCTAAGTCTCTAATAATCTATTATATTTAATTCTTTAATGTTTTCAAAGTGTTTTTTGTTTCTTGTTACAATCTTTTTAATTCCACTTTTAAGAAATAAAGCTGCAATTACACAATCGAATTGTTCAATGGTTTTTCCTTCTTTTCTTAGTTTCCAAAAAATTTCAGATGCTTTCTCACAAGAATCTTTTGTTAAGTCCAAATTATACAGATTTTTAAAAAATTCTTTATAATATTTAGCTTCAATTTCATGCTTAGAATTAGTAATATCCAAACCAAAAAATAACTCTAAATAGCTTATTGTTGTAACTGCTAAAGGTTCCTTATTATTCTCAATGAATCTTTTAATTTTTTCATCGCCTTTAAAAAAATCTATTATTGCACTGGTATCTAGTCCTATCATTGTAATTTCCTATTAAAAGAATCTCTCAAATTTTTCATATTTTTTTCTTTTTTATCCCAATCACTATTCTTTAAAACACCAAAAAATTCCATTATGTTATTTTGTTCTTTTTTAAAACTTAAAATTACATCAGAAAAACTTTTATCTTTAGTTTTAAATTTCTCCAAGAAGTCATATGCTTCTTTCTTTATTGAAATATTTATACTTACCATATGTACTCATAGTATGTACACATATATAAGCCTTTCTTTATTTGTGATTATAAAAAATTTACTCAAAAATTTTAAAATTAACTTGCAATCCTGTTTGCTTTTGTTATCGCTTCAGTCTAATTCCAAAGTTTTAAATACAAGATTAATCTTATTTACAAGATAATGGAGGTAAAAATGGCTGAAACAATAGATATTGGTATTATCAGCTCAAGAGGGCAGATAGCTATTCCAATTGAAATAAGAGAAAAAATGCACCTAAAGGAAGGAGGAAAAGTTATCTTCTTCTTAGAAGGAGACGCTCTCTTAATTAAGAAGGTAGAAAATCTTTCATGGAAAGATATTACTAAGCCTTTGAGAGAAGCGAAAAAGAAAATAAAGGAAGAAGATGTTCCTGAGTTAGTTCATAAACTAAGGAAGAGATGAATGAAAGTAGTTATTGATACTAATGTAGTTGTAAGTGGGACATTCTGGACTGGCAATAGTTATGAAGTAATTAAAACAGTAGTAGAGGGAAAAGCAACTCTCATTGTTTCAGTTCCAATTTTAGAAGAATATGATAAAATACTTAATTCTGAAGAAATTCTTGATAAAACAACTGCCTATCAAAAAGCAAGAATTGAAGTAATTCATAAAATTATAAGTCAAGCGGTTATTGTAGAACCAAAAGAAAAATTTGAGATTATAAAAGACGATCTAGATGATAATAAATTTCTAGATGCAGCTATTGAAGGAAGTGTTAATTATATTATAAGTCAAGATAAGAAACATTTGCTAATTCTTAAGAAATTTCATAACATTCCCATAATTTCTCCAGAAGAGTTTCTAAAAAAGTCAATGATTAGCAACGAGTTAATTAAGATTAATACCTTTCACTTCTAAAAAATCATTGACTCCTAGACGCGGAAGTGAGAGATCTGCATTTTGATATCTTCTATAATATTCCTTTACTGCTAAATCAAATGCTTCAGTGGTCCCCTTGTCTCTGATTATATTTCTATAAATGTCTGCTAGGTTTTTCAAAGCAAATACATAATAATCACTTTTATATGGAGCTTCTAATGCATTTCTAAACTCTTCTATAGCAAGATAGATATCTTCTCTACCGCTGCCCTTTTCTTGATATCCCTTGAAAATTTCTGCTCTTCGAGTCCAAACTGCGTCCGCAAAAATAGAATTTGCATATCTAGTCAAGAACTCAGTGCTTTTATCAAAATAAGTGTCCTCAATAGTACATGCTTCTTCTCTATTTGCATCTATCCATTCCATAAATAAGTGATCCAAACATAAGAAATCCAAGCTCTCTTTAGGTATGATTCCATATTCCATTGCTAATTCTACCTTTCTCCTCATTCTTTCGTTTTTATGTTCAAAAATTGGATCGGCTACTCTTGATGGATACAATTCTAAAAAAGCAGTCAATTCTGCAATATCTTCAATAGCATTTGCTCGAGAATATTGACTTATAAATCCTAAAGAAAGATTTTTTTCATCGTCACAAAATCTTTGAGGCAAACTCCCACGAGAAAAACTCATGTATCTATCATAAATATCTAGTGGCCAATATAAGCTTACTCCATTTTCATCTCTACTTAATGTATCCCAGTCTTTTAAAAGTTTAGTAAGTCTAGAAGAAGTCTGAAAGGTTCTTGCATGTTTTACCTCATGCGCGACAGTCTTCATAAAGCTCCATCCAGTTCCATCCAATAGTAAAACTTTCCCGCTCGTGTGCAAATAAAAAGATGCGGGCCTATGCAGAAATAAAGTAAGGGGTCTATCCAAGTAGTAATTAGACTGAAACTTTATAGTAGATAAACCAAACGGTCTCCAAAGATTTTCTCTATATACATTAAAGGCAAGAATCATTATATTTTCAGGATTGTCCTCAATCTTACTTATGCGCCCTTCAAGAGAAATTCCAAATTTATTCTTGAATTCTTTTCTCAAGGAAGAAGAAACAAGTGGTCTTGAAAGTGAATCTTCTGCAGAATTTCGCAAACTTGCATAAAATAAACCAGCACCTAAAGTACCTACTAAAGCAATACTTACCCCCAATTTCCGTAAATGCTTTTTTATATTTTTCATTTTATTAGGATAAAAATAATTGAATATTTATTTCTTATTCTTAATTATCTTTACAACTTGTCCATCACTTAAAACTGCAATTCTATCTGCTTTTTTAGCAATTTTTTCATCATGCGTAACAATAATTAAAGTCTTATTTTCAGTTTTCTGTAAATTAATAAGTAAATTTAAAATATCTTCTCCAGTTTTACTATCTAAATTTCCAGTTGGTTCATCAGCTAATATAACTTCGGGATTATTCGATAAAGATCTAGCAATAGCCACTCGCTGTTTCTGGCCACCTGAGAGCTGATTGGGTAAATTTCTCATCTTATCTTTTAATCCAACAGAATCAAGAAGTTTTGTTGCTCTTTCTATTCTTTCACTTCTAGAAATTCCTTGAAATGTCATTGGTAGCATAACATTTTCTATAGCACTTAAAGAAGGAACTAAATTAAAGGCTTGAAATATAAATCCTATTTTCCTTCCCCTAACTTGAGCTAAATCAGATTCTGATAAATTTTCTACATCTTGTCCATCTAACAAAAACGCCCCTTTTGTAGGAATATCTAATGCTCCAACACTATTTAATAAAGTTGATTTTCCTGAACCAGAAGAACCCATAATTGCAATGAACTCTCCCTTTAGTATATCTAAATTAACTCCTCTTAAAGCAGCAAACTCCATACTATCAATTTTATAAATTTTCCAGACATCCTTTAATTCTATAACTTTATTCATATCTTAACGCATCTACAGGTTTTAATTTAGCAGCTTGTATAGCAGGCAATACTCCAGAAATAATTCCAACTACAATAGCAAAAAATAATCCAAATAACATTAAATATGGATTTGCTTTTATTAATAATGGAAATCCAGCTTGTCCAGCAAATGCTCCAACCCCAAAAGAAATTCCTAATCCAAATAAAATCCCAAAAAATCCTCCTACAAACCCAACCATACCTGCTTCTAATAAAAATATCCATAAAATATCAGAATTTCTAGCCCCAATGCTTTTCATAATTCCAATATCTTTAGTTCTTTCTAGCACACTAGTATACATTGAATTCATAATTCCTATTCCTCCCACTAATAAAGAAATAGCAGCAATTCCAACCAAAACAGCTTGCATAATTCCTAACACTTGATTAATTTGCTCAGCAATTTCTTTTGGTGTATTTACTTCAAAGTTTTCATCATTTCTCTCTCTTTTTAATGCTCTTTTTATTTTTTCTGCAGCTTGTTCAACATCTTGTCCTACTTTAACTCTAGTAATTATAAAATCAACTGCAACAGGCTCATTTAAGATTTCTCTAGCAGCTTCTAATGTAGTTGCAATTTGATTATCTTCATCTCTATTTCCAGATTCTTTTTGAATTCCAATAACTGTAAACTTTTTTCCGTTTATAGTAATTCTATTATTTACTCTAATTTCCTTATCAAACATTTCATTGGCAACTCTGTTCCCAATTACAACAACATATTTATCGCCTTTCCTTATTTGTCTGCCTGCTTCTAATTTCGGAGCAAAATCAGCAAAACTATCTAAGTAATCAGCAGCTGGCAAAGAGAAAACAGACCAAAAAACTATTTTACTTTTATACTCTAACTGTGCTTGTCTAGTTAATGCAGGACTTACACTTCTAAATAATCCAATATTCTTTATTGACTCAACATCTTTTTCTGTAATACCTGCCACAACACTTCCTGGTCCTTGAAAATTTTTAGCAGCAATTAAAATTCTATCAGGACCAAAACTAGCAAATTGTGCTTCAACAGAATTCTGTAACCCTTGAGATAAAGAAATTAAAGCAATTATAGAAGCAATTCCTATTATAATCCCAATTATTGTTAACCAAGATCTTAATTTTCTATGTGTAATACTATTAAAAGCAAACCTAACATAATCAGCTATCATTTATTTAATTTTTTTCGTTTTCTTCTTCTAAAAATAAATATTAAAACAATTATAACTATAGCAATTATAATATAAGTAAAAGGATTAGTTTTTTTATCCAATCCTAATTTATATGCTTCTTCTTGTGTATACAAAGTTATAGGTAATTCGTAACTTTTTTTATATAATTTATTATTACTATCTCTATATTCAATTTGAATTGGTAACTTACTTAACTTAGAATTAAAATTTAATTTAAAATTTACAGTTTCAAAATCATCTGGATCAATATTCCCAACATAAAAACTATCACTGCTTAATATTTCATAAGCTTTATTTTTACTTAACTTTACACTTAAAAACTTTATACTTCCTAGGCCTTTATTTACAAATCTAATTGTAATTTCCCCTTGTTGATTTAATTTATAAATTTCATTTTCTTCAATTGCAACTTCTAAAATAGGAAGACTTTTTACTTCCAATCCTATAACACTTGACTGAGTAATTAATATATCATTCTGGATATAACTGATTATTATAGGAATTTTATATATCTTCGGAGCTGCATCAGGAGAAGCTGTTAATGTAAAAGAAATTGATTCAAAATCATCTTCATTTATTTTATCTATTATTTTTTGAGCAGCACTATCAACAGGAATAAAAGGTAAATCTACAGAACTTAGATCTAAAGCAACCTTTACACCTTTTAAATCTTTATCACCTTGATTTTGTAATTCTAATGTTATTTTAGCTGTATTTCCTGGCTCAATTTCCTTAGGTTCTATTCTTACTGCTTCTATTGAAATAGAGTCAGCATAAACAAAACTAGCTAAGATTACCATAGAAAATAATAATAGGATAAATTTCTTCATTTTTCAAATCTCAGAAAAGCTGAGGTACCTATCACCTCTTTAAAAAGCTTACTATTCTACTATTTATAAAGCTTTCTATTTTTACTACTTATTAGAAAGAACAATAAAATGGGTAACGCTAATACTCTCAAACTTTATACCACCCCTTATTCTAGAGCTAATTTCTTAGTTATTTTAGCTCATCCATTAAATTGAGAACCTCGGCATAGTGGCTTAATAACCTAGAATAAAGTTCCCTCTTTCTTCCTTTAAACGAAGCAATTTGGTCTTTA
>Ga0209541_10003036_pt1 | contig 31199 bp, 30 predicted proteins | sample RifCSPlowO2_01_FD_184027 | JGI IMG/M metagenome (GOLD analysis project Ga0209541, IMG submission 184027) | Groundwater microbial communities from Rifle, Colorado - Rifle CSP2_plank lowO2_0.1 (SPAdes) (version 2) | ecosystem: Environmental > Aquatic > Deep subsurface > Groundwater | place... | reverse complement strand
GGCTTTTGGATGGAGGAACTAACCATTTAGAATTTCTAGGTTTTTCTTCTTTGATTTCTTTAAGATCTGCTTCTGTTAACAAATCTGGTTGTGTAATCAGATAATTGATAATCCTTCTTTTATCATTTAATAGATTTATCATACCTTCTGTTATTATTGGGAGTAAGCGATCTATATATGGTTTAACTATGCAAACATCCATACTTTCTTTGTATACTTCACCAATTCTTCCAGCTCTTCTATTCCTTTGGTCAAATATACCAGGTACATAAGGAACTGTAAGGTGAATTGTTGTTGTACCTGCACTTAAATCCACACCCTCATTCATTACAGTTGTAGCTATTAATAATTTATTATCAGGGTCTTTCTGGAATCTCCCCCTAATTTCTTCCCTTAATTTTATATCTTTATTAAAATTTTTTGTTGGACTGACATCTCCGTCTATTAACAAAGCATTGTACTTATTGAATCTTTCCTGTAATTTTTTAGTAACTCCTGTTTTAAAGTCTGAAAATAATAACACTTTCCCATTTTTGTCTACTACTTCTTCAACTAATTTATCTATTGCTTTGTAAACACATGACTCCATTTTTCCTATTCTTTTTGATGAGCCATTTAATAAGCTTGGGTCTACTAAATTCGGGTCTATAGATGCATATATTAATTGCCTTAATTTTGCTTCTGATTTAGAAGTATCTGATTCATAAACTTCTAAATAGACATCTCTATGTTCCCCTTCTAATTTAACTTCAAGGTTTTTTTGGTTTAAAGTTGGGAAATTTACACCTAAACCACAATCTTCTATTTCTCTTCTTATCATCCTTTGGTCTAAGATATTTTTAACAAAATCAGGATTTTTTTTAAATAGGTTATAGAACCCCCTTAAAATTGATTTTGAACTTTCTTCTTTTATCGGGAATGACTTATTATCTAATAAATGCAGCAACATATATATATCTACAACTGTATTTGGTATAGGTGTTCCAGATAATAATGTTAAGTATTCTGCAGAATCAAATAAATTTCTAACAGCCTTTGTCCTATAAGCCTCCGGGTTTTTAGCATTATGGGCTTCATCCCCAATAATATATTCGAATCCTTTGCTTTTTAATTTGTTAATTTCATGTTCATCATCACCTATAGATGATAAGGTTGAATAACCAATTATAGCAAAATCTTGGTCTTTTATTTTTCTTACGTCATCATCGTACGTGCTGGTGTGTGTTGTTGCTATTTGACTTTTTTCTTTCTTTTTATACCATTTTTTAATTTCTCTTTCCCAAACAGGCATAACTTCTGTAGGACAAACAATTAATGTTTTTATATCATGCCTTTTTTCATTTTCAATAGCTTCTTTAGATTTAATAGCTTCTGCAGATTTACCTAAACTCATTTCATCGCCAATAATTATTCTCTTTTTATCTAGAACTTCAACTACACAATCGGTTTGATAATATCTTAATTCAGACATTTTACTCCATTAAAAAATAACCTATGCAATTATCAGAATCTCCACTTATTCTCTTGATATTGGATTCTTTTTCAGGTTCTCCTATGATTTGAACTTCTTTTCCTAAAAGAATACCATCTAAATCTTTTGTAATTCTAAAAAAATTTGCAATCTTTCCAGAACCTTTTAATACCTTATTATGTAAAGCAACCTGCCTTATTTCGACACAAGAAGCATATCCTTCCCTGCTTGTTGCAATATTTAACAAACAAAAGTTTCTGTAAGGCATTAAGAATACGGTTCCTGGAGCATATTTCATTCCTTTTCTTGAAAGTGTTTCATTGCCACCTATATAAGCGCCTGTTTCTATTATTTTTCCAGATGTACTACCTTTTTCTGTTATTCTTAATAAAGACCTTCCAAGTAAATCTTTAGCTACTATATCTGCGTCTCTACTAAAAAATTTTCTATAATCCATACAAGAATACAGGAGTTTTTATATATAAATCTTTCTATCTTAATTATTTTAAAGTAGTAACAAATCAAAAGCTTTAAATATGACTTAAACACATTATCAGCATGGCATTAAAGAAATATTTTCAAGAACCTACAGTAATTGAAATAAGAAGCAAGAGATTTACTAAAGAAATTAATAATAATTTAGCAGATCATATATTAGATCTAAATAATGATGAATATCTTATTATTAAGGACAATTTAATACCTGAAGAGTTTTATGAAGAGCCCAGAAAGTTTATGAAGCATGGGCATGTTGTTGAGGTTCCAAGATATAAGACTTTGGAGAATGCGATTAGAACAGGAAAAACACCTGTGCAATTAAGGGAGATTGCTTTTAATGGTATAATAAACAAAGCTTGTTCAGGATATACATTCAAGCCTTTTATAGGTACAGATAAGAGAACGAGAAAGGTTTCTTTAGTAGAATGTTTGAAGGGTCTTAAATTATATTCTTATGCCAATAAAGAAGAAAGCACTTCTATAGATGTAAAACCTTATGATGATTCACGCAAGGTTGAGAATGAAGGTGCAGAGGTCATTGTAGAAGTTCCTTCCAGAAGAGAGAAACATGACAGGTACAAATTTAAATTCAGCTCTGTTCCGGTTTCTGACAACAGGCTTAAGTTTGGGGTAGCTTATAATATTAGTTCAAACCATGCCTGCGAAAGCAAGACATTCAAGATTAAATATGGGTGGGCTGATCAAAAAGAAAGCTCTAAAGAATTTAATTTTTGCGCGCATGAGATTGCAGGTTATTTTGCTATTGTAGATTATTACTTAAATAAAAAAAAGAATTTAATTCCATTGCAGATGTCGCAGTTTGCTATTGGCACGCAATTAACTGTTGATTATTACAATAAATTAAATAAAAATTGCTTAATACAAACACCCGATGATAAAAGGCCTAGAAGATTAATTATCAGAGAAGATGAAATTTTGTTATGGAATCTTGTCCGTAAGCTAAAGCATGACAAGACATTTTATGCCAGAGAAAAAGTAAAGGATTATATTTGGTGATTATTTCTTAATCACCCCGTAACCAATCAGTCTCCACCTTGTTCCTACTAATCTTGAGATTGCTGATTTTGAATTTAATTCTTTCTTTTTTAATTATTTTATAGTAGCAACAATGAAAGCAAAAGATTTATATATAAATTATAATTTATAAATTACATGAAAACTGTTGCTTTGCAAGAGAGGACATTTGAATTATTGGAAGACTTAAAAGAAAAGAAAAAAGCGCATTCTTTTAATGAAGTAATAATGAAAATGATTGAAGAGGTAAAGGAGACACCCCAATCGTTGTTTGGCTCTTTGAAAGGAAAATCAAAACGGTTCACCACCCAAGAACGCCACAATATTTGGGGAGAGGAATGAAAATAATTTTAGATACATATGCCTGGATAGAGTATTTTATCGGCTCAGACAAGGGAAAGATTGTTGAGGGCTATTTAAAGGAAGAATTAATAACACCATTTATTGTTTTATTGGAATTGAGCTATCGAGCGGATAAAGAAGGCTGGGATTTTAAAAAATATTACAATTTTATCAAATTAAAGTCAAGAATTCCAGGCATCGGCGAGGAATTTATTTTAGGTTTTGGCAATTTTTACAATAAAATCAAAGGTAAATCCCCAAATATAGGAATTGCCGATGTTATTATATTAATGACAGCAGTTAAAGAGCAGGCTAAAATAGTGACAGGCGATGAACATTTTAAGAGTATGCAAGAGGTTATTTATTTGGGGTAATTATTTCTTAATAATCCCATAACCAATCAATCTCCATCTTGTTCCTACTAATCTTGAGATTGCTGATTTTGAATTTAATTCCACGCAAACAGGCCTTTTCAGCTTTATATGGAACTGGTTTTTACGCAATTCAGTAACTATGCCTGATGTTGCTGTTGAATTTACTATTAGCATTAAAGGCTCTCCTTTTTTTATCGGTTCTACCTTTACATCTTCTTTCAGACCAACTACTTTTTCCAGCAAATGAGGCTCTACATCAAGCTCACTTAATGTATTCGGGAGTTTTCCAGGAAGCCCTGCAATGTTTCCAGCAAGACTATCTGCTTTTACTAAAGAAGGATCTAATTTTGTCAGGATTCCTACTGATCCCCCTGGATAAGCTTCTTTTATAGACGTGTTTAATGCCCTAATATCACTAATCTCTGTTTCTATAGGGATGTATTTTATTTCTCCCCTGTGTTCTATCTTTCTTCCTGGCTTTACTTCTATCTTATCTTTTACCTTTAATATGCCTTGCTTTAATGATCCTCCAAGAACGCCTCCAACAAGGTCTTTTATTTCAGATCCAGGCTTGTTAATATCAAATGATCTTGCTATAAAAAATATCGGGTCTTTTTTTGGATCGTGTTTTGGCGTTGGGATTGCGTCGATTGCTTCTATTAAATTATTTATGTTAATATTATGTATCGCTGAGATTGGGATTATAGGAGAGTTTTCAGCTATTGTTCCTTTTGTGAATGCCTTTATTTCCTTATAATTACTTAATGCATCTTCTTTAGTTACCAAATCAATCTTATTCTGCACAATTATGATATTTTTTATTCCTACTATTTCCAAAGCTGTTAAATGCTCTTTTGTCTGCAGTTGCGGACAAGGTTCGTTTGCAGCTACTAATAATAATGCACCATCCATTATTGCTGCTCCTGACAGCATTGTTGCCATTAATGTTTCATGCCCTGGTGCATCTACGAATGAAACTCTTTTTGAAGGCTCTGCTTTATCACAGCATTTTTTTACATTGCTGGTATAACCGTGTTCTTTGCATTTATAGAATGTAGCATCTGCATAACCTAATCTTATTGTTATTCCCCTCTTTATCTCTTCTGAATGAGTGTCTGTCCAACGGCCACTTAAGCTTTTTAAAAGAGAAGTATTGTGACATAGTATTCCACCATGTCCCGCAAAGAAGTTATGGTATTTAGGTACTACCAAATCTATCAAATAACCATTATATTTTATCTCTTCTATTTCTTTTATTTTATCAAAATTAATATTTTTATATGTATTATCAAATTTTGTTGGAAATGTTTTATCTTTTAATTTTTCTAAATGATCTTTAATTTTTATTACTCTTTTTTTATCTGAAAATCCTATTTTTTTAATAAATTTATTAAGATTCTCTTTTCCTGATATGGTTAGATAATATTCTATATTTTTTTTATCTTTTCTTATTTGTGTGTTAAATCTATTGTTTATGTTAAATTTATTCAACAGCAAGGATATTATATTTAAATTATCTTTGTTTACTTGACATAAACTTATCTGCCAGCCTTTTTTGTTTACATAACTTTCTGTATCAAAAAAATATCTTAAGAAAATAGACTGATATAACTCATTTAATGATAAAATCCAATCACATATGGTTGATTTTCTCGAAGGTCCTGTCTTTAAATTAAATTTATATTTTAAATAATCTATGAAAGGAGTAGAATATATTTCAAATCTAACAACATTATTTTTATCTCTGTAAATTTTACCATAATCTATTCCAAAACTCTCTTTTGTTATTTTTATAAATTCTCTTAAAATTTCAGGGTATGTTTTCTGAACTACGACTATCCCTTTTTTTCTTGAATATCCTTCTGCATGTAAGATTGAAAACCATTTTACAATATTTTTACAGATATCTTCATCTTTAAATCTACAAGATACCCTGCTCGGATGCTTTTCTGTTTGAACTACGATTTCATTTTTATTTATTCTAAGTTTATTTTTATCTATTTTTTTAAAATAGTCTTTTAATTTAATTCTTATATTCGGTGTTAACTTTTTTTCATCTCTTAATATTTTTGTGATGTAAGAATATGAAATTCCTATACTATTTGCTATTTTATTATATCTTAAATTGAGTATTATTCTAAAATCATTGAAATCTTTTGATGAACATCTTGAAAAATTTGTAAAATTATTTGTTTTTCTTTTAATTTTTTTATAATCTCTATCTGTTAAATAGTGCCATTTATTTTTAAATTTATCTTGCCAATTTGGTAATTTAATTGGTTTTTCAGGTATTTTTATATTTGAAATTGCTATTTTATCTCCTATTTTTAACCTTGAAGATGATACCCATTGTAGGCTGTTATTTAATAATGGGTGTTTTTTAGTTAATTTTACTTGTCTACCTGATTCTGTTGTTAATTTTAATAATTTTCCATTATATTCTTGTAAAAATAATTTTGCTCTTGTTCTTACTAAATTAAAGTTTTTATCTAAAGCATAGGTATAAAGGCCTTTTATATTATATAACTCTTCTCCGTTCCTTTTCCAAATCAAATTACCTTTATTCTTGGCTTCATCAATTAATATACTTCCTTCTATTAATCTATTATTTATTAATATCCTTTCATCAGAAGCCAAGCATTTACCATGGTCTACATCTTTGGCTTATAAGCAAAAGCTTAAGGTTGTCCAATGAGACCAATGTTAATTTCTGGCTGTATTCTATTATCTTTCATAATTCTTCTGAATTAGATATGTTTTTAAATGTTTTGTTGTTTATAGAATTATAAAGCAGATATTTTTTCAGATGCTGTAAAAGAGAAGAAATTATATGAAGATTAAATTTAATAAAAAAGAATATAATATTAGAGTTTGTGATAGTTTTTTTAGCCAAGCAAGAGGATTGATGTTTAGAAATTTGAGGGATGATGAAGCTTTATTATTTATCTTTGATGAACCTGTAAAATTAGGATTGCATACATTCTTTGTTTTTTACCCCATTGATATTTATTTTCTGAATGAAGATAAAAAAGTTGTTCATTCTGTCTTGAATGTTAGGCCATTTACTCCTTATGTTAAAGGCGTGGAAGCAAAGTATGTTTTAGAGTTGAGAAATACTAAAAATATATAATTAAATCTATCTAGAAGATCCAGCCTGTCTTTCCAATTCCAGTTTCTTTGATATTGCCTGGCTGTTCTGGCTTATGTTATATGCATTTATTATCTCGTTCGTCAGGCATTTGACGATGTTATTCTTTGTGTTGAATGATTTTTGATATGCTCCCTGTGTCATTTGCCTTAATGCCAAGTCAATTCTTCTTTGAGGAGAGCAATCAACAGACTGAGGATAACGTGCACCACCGTATTCTATTGTTGTTATTTCTTCACGAGGAGCTGCATTCTCCAAGGCTTTAATAAATACTTTTAATGGATTTTGTTTTGTTTGTTTTTCTATTTCTTCGAATGTCTTGTAGACTATGCCGTATGTTTTAAATCCTTTTCCTGTCATTTTCCTTGATGTTAATTTGTGTTTTTTACCTTTATGGCCCGGACCTGCTAATTTATTCATTAATCTCTCAACAATATGGCATCTGTTTCTGTAAAATCTGTGTTTTGCATTTCTTCCTAGTGTTCTTGGTATAATTACCTCATTGGTATTTATGTATTTCTTCAAACCTTGATCCTCAATAACAATTCCAGTTTGCTCCCATTTATTGAACAGCTTCATTTTTTGAAATATACATGAAATCGTGACCATCTTCTGATGGTCCTAGATATTTAAATCTCAATTTTCCACCATTTGGTATTATAATTTCTCCTATTTTGTATTTGAAAACTCCACTGGCAAATTCTTTTGGTACACATATTATTAAAGGATGGTTTATATTAGTTCTTTCTTCAAGTTTTTTACCTTCTTTTTTTAATGTTTTTTCTATGCTCATCTTCTACCTTTTTCTATTACTCCTTTTAATAATGCGTTTAAGCTTTGATCATTAACTTTTATAACCTGCCATCTTATTCCTGGAAGATCGCCTTTTGCACGTCCTTTTTTTCCACCTATGCATTCAATTATGACTTCATCATGTTCTGTAACATACTTTGAAGCCTCATTACCTGGAAGGAAAGCTGTTATCTGTTTTCCATTTTTAACAAGTTGTACAACGCAACACTTACGCATTGCAGAGTTTGGCTGTTTAGCTTCAACCTGTCTTTTTTCTAAAACTATGCCACGAGCTTGATGACTTCCTTTCAATGGATCTGATCTCATCTTCAGATTATAGATCCTTCTTATATATCTCATATCCTTGTGTCTAGATATGACTCTTCTTTTCCTAAGTTTTTTCCCAGCAAATAGACCGTTGCTTTTATTACCCATTATTCTATCCTAATCTCCTTGATATTAAAGTATTTTTTTATGATAAGTTCAATCTTTTTAAGTCTTTCCCTTCCTCTTCCATATACCTTTCCTTTTAGTTTAGTATCGTTTATTGTTATATAGATTACACCGTCTTTTATATCAATATTATCAGGCTTAATTGGATATATCAGATTAGCTACAAATTTTAAAACATCCTTGGAATATGCTATTAATTTTATATTTTTTTTGAGAAGGGATTCAAGTCTCTTTATATTTGCATTATCTTTTCCTAGAGCCCTTTTAATGTTTCCTTCTTCAATTATAAAAATTAATTCTTCATCATTAATGCAATCCTTTACTTTAGCGCCTGTTATGTTTTCAAACAGATTTATTTGCTGGATTGATTGTAGATTGAGCCTCATTTTATTCAAAAGAAATAGTGCTTATCGAGAATGGTTTCTTGCATATTGCTCCAAGTTCTTTATTTGTTTCTGCTAATTCTATTATTTCCACACCAAATTTTTTGCCATATTCTATCATTCTTTCCTTATCCGGATGATTTGATGCTATATATACCTTACTTATCTTATTAACCCTTAATTTTTTTAATGTTAATTCATTTCCGATTATAGGTTTCTTTATCTTAAGTTCGTCTTTTATATTCATTTTTCCTTACCTTTCATCTTTGCAACCAAACCTGGAAGACCAGTACCTAATGGAATTGGCTGGTTTACAATTACATTTTCTACAACTGAATTAAGATCGTCTTTTTCTCCGATTAATGTTGCCCTTATTATGTGTTTTATAGGTGTTTCGAATGATGCTCTTGCCAAGACTGATTCTTTTTCTCCTGTAATTCCCCCTCTTGTTACTCCTTTTATAGTTCCGGTTCTTGTCATTGCATCTGCTATAAACATTATGTGCCTTACATCGATATCTAAAGCTTGATCTTTGATTACCTTTATTGCTTCCCTCATTATGGCATTTCTAGCTGCTTCTATACCTAAGACTTCTGCTATTTCAAATATCTGATTAGTCATGGTTCTTGTTGAATCTATTTCTTCCATTTCCAATGCTCCTTTTAGATTAGTACCAGCACAATGTATTACAAACTCATCTTCAGCTTTTATTGGAAGAACTTGTGTTATTCCCTTTAGTCCTGCTATATTTAATTTTTTTATCTTTTCTTTTATCTTATATACTTCTATCAATTCAATCTCTTTATTTTTTGATTTTAGGACTATTAAGTTTTTGTCTACCTTTACATCCATTCCCTTTATAGCTGATAATTTTTCAACTACTGTTTCTACCTTTACATCCAATTCCTTTAGCCTCTTTCTGTCAAGCTCTATATTTATGCTGTTTTTACCTATATTAATTGAGAAGTCAGAGGTTATTTCTTCAAGATTTGTCTCTTTTATTTTTGTTGCTATTTCTTTAACGGTTTGCGCTGACTTTCCATATTTAGATTTTAAGTATATTTCCATCTTTGGCGTTGATGGGTTTTTTCTAGCGTCAAATATTTCGATTAATCTTGGCAATCCTACTGTTACATTCATTTCAGAGACTCCAGCGAAGTGGAAAACATTTAATGTATTATGTGTTACAATGCCTTCTGAGGTAGTGAATGTTTCTAATCCTGATACGCTAATGTCATAGACTGGGTCTTTATTCTCTACATATTCTATCTTTTCTATCTTATCCCAGATGATGTCGGAATTAAACATCCTTTTCATTATAACAAGTTCATCATTGATGTCTATATTTTTCTTATTAGCAATCTCTTCAAACAATTTGGTATATCTATACAATGCTGTTCTTCCTATCTTCTGCCTTTTTGTGAAGTTATTGATGTACCTTGTTGGGTAGCCAAGTTTTTTTGCTGTGCTATGGAATAGATTTCCAAATCCGGATATCATATCTGTATAATCCTTAGATCGCTTATTCCAGAATTTTTTAGATTTTTCTGATAATTTTATTAAAGCCTTTTTCTTATATTCTATATCCGAACCTATATTTAGCAGGAATAATGGAGCATATTTATACGGTATTAGCAACCAATGCTGATTTTTTTTATCCTTGATCTTATATGAGAATATTTTAAATCTTGAGAGCAATAAAGCAATACTATCTATAAGATCTTTTGAGTTTGATGATGCTCTTATCATCTTTCTTGATGCATGGAAATTACCATCTCCATCAAAGTATCCTCTTAATAATCCTGAAATGAACTCGTTACTAGCGTTATATGCAAACTCTGGTACCTTTTTATTATTTGATCCTTTACCGCAAGATTTCATAATGAATTCTGCAAGCAAAGTTGATGATACTTTAATATCCCTGCTTTCTGCGAATCCCCTGTGGTGTCTATCTTCTTTGTAATCAAGGTTAATGTTTTTTATGAATTTCTTCGCGTTTTCACAATATTTATCATCAATATTAGATATGTTTACCTGGCCATAACAAGACATTCCCTCTGCTAAATAAGCTCCTATAAACCAACCTGTTTTGTTATCAAGATTTAATGTATTTTTAAGTGGCTTTGCATTTGTTCCACTTTTCATTAAAAGCCCCTCTTCTGTCACTATTAGATTTTGCATTTCAATATTTTTATTTATTTGTATCTCTCTTGAAGGAGTTTCATGTTGTAAAAAATTATTTATCACAGGTATTCTATCCCCAATAGTTAATTCGCTTCCTTTTACAGGTATAATTTGATTGTTTGATCTTATAACGAATGAATGGTTGTCTGTTGCAGTTATTTGTCTGCCTGAAGATGTTATTAATCTCATTAATTTCTTTTCTGTATTATGCCTACTGCATTCCAACACCCTTTTCCATTCTATTTTCTCTTCCTGGTTTATGCTAGGCACATATATTTCTAAATCATGCAATGGCAATATTTCCGACTTATTAAAATTCATGAATCCTTTTGAATCCATTAATGCATCGACAAAATTTCCTATTTTTATAATCTTTATCTTATTATTATATTTTATTATCATCTTTTCATTTCTTTCTATTGACATTTGAGTACTTGGTTCACCAATTGACTCCGCGGTTATAACTCCGATGGCTTCACCAGGCGTTATCTTGCTTTTTTCATATGCTTCTGTTACTCTTTCAATAACTTCTTTCTTTTGCTTATCAGTTAATTTAGATGATTTTGAATGCTCTTCTATTTCATCAGTTAAGTGTTTTGGGAGTGTCATCTTTTCTTTATTACCTCATCAACTATTTTCCTTATATTTATCTTTCCACCCTCTGTTTTTGTGATATCTAAATTGTCTTCACCATATTCAAATTGCAATATATTCTCATTTCCATCCCTTACAGTGTTATCATAATCTATTTTTATGTCTTGTAATGCACTTGACAATCTCCTATACAGATAACCTGATTTTGGGGTTCTTAGTGCTGTATCCATCAATGAATCCCTACCAGTCATTGCATGTATAAAGAAGTCTACATGATCTAGACCCTCTCTGTATCCAGACCTTATAAATCCTCTTGATTTTGGTGATAGGTCTCCCTTCTTAAATAAACTTAACGTCCTGTTCTTATATCCATCAGGAATTCTTTTTCCCCTTAATGATTGCTGACCTACACAGGCTGACATCATAGCCAAGTTAAGCAGATTTCCCTTAGCTCCTGAAGATGACATTATTAACAGCGGGTTTTTTTCATTTGATACTTCAGCCACTGCTTCTCCAACTTTGTTTCTTGTCTTGTTTAATGTTTGTAGTATGTTTATTTCAAGAGTTTCTTCAATTGTTAGCCCCGGAAGAGCGCTCATTTCTTTATTTTCATATTGTTCAATGTATTGGGACACCCTTCTTTCGGATGAAGAAATGATTTCTTTATATTTTGATATTGTTTCTTGCGGAAGATCTGTATCTGCTATTGATGTGGTAAATCCATTAAATGTTATAGCTTCTATTCCTAATCTGAATATCTTTCCCAAGATTTCAATTCCTTTATTTTCACCATATTGTGAGTATAGCGCTCTTATTAATGAACCGCTGTCAACCCCTATTGTTTTTTTATCAATAATGCCACATAACATCTTTCCATTCTTGATCATAACACAGAGATCGTCATCACAAAAATCTTTTTTTTGTTTTTCACATTTTCCGCATTTTCTTGAATAGTGTGTAAAGTTGAAATCATCCGGAAGCAATGCACTGAATACCTCTTTTCCAGACACTGTTTCTTTGAATCTTGATAATTTTTCAATATCATCTATCCCTAGATTTAATAGCATTTGTACTGCTTCATCTTTATTTAATGTCATATTTTTTGTTAATAGATAATTTCCAGTTACAGGATCTGCTGCACAACCTATAACATTTAATCCGTTCTTTGGTGTTATCATTTGAGTTTGAACTTCCATCAATATTTCAGCTTCTGCTCTTGCTTCTTCTGTCTGGGGGATGTGAAGGTTCATTTCATCACCATCAAAGTCTGCTCCATATGGAGGACATACACAGGGATTTAACCTGAATGATTTTCCCGGAATTACTTTTACTCTATGTGCCATAATACTCATTTTGTGTAAACTAGGTTGCCTGTTAAATACTGCAATATCTTTGTCTATGAGGTGTCTTTCAACTATAAATCCTGGTTGCAACTCTTCAATTAGTTGTTTATGGGTTTCCTCAGTTATTCTTTTCTTTTTTCCATCCGGCCTTACCACGTAATTACATCCAGGATAAACATTTGGACCATTTTCCACATATTTCTTTAATTTTTTAATATTCCATTCTGTTACTTTTTCAGGAACTGTCAAGTCCAATGCTATAACTAATGGGACTCCGACTTCATTTAATTCTATTTTAGAATCAGGACTTATTACTGTTCTGGCAGCATAATTTACCCTTTTACCTGCTAGATTATGCCTGAATCTTCCTTCTTTGCTTTTTATTCTTTCTGATAGTGTTTTTAATGGCTGTCCTGATCTATGCCTTGCCGGAGGTACTTGGCTTATCTCATTATCAAAATATGTATTAATGTGATATTGCAGTAAATCCCAAAGATCTTCAACTATTATTTCAGGTGCACCAGCATTTATGTTTTCAAATAATCTTTGATTAATTCTTACTATATCCCCTAATTTATGGGTTAAATCATCTTCACTTCTTTCTCCTGTTTGTAAAGTAATTGAAGGCCTGATTGTTACTGGTGGAACTGGCAGTATTGATAATATTCCCCATTCTGGTCTAGCGTATAACGAATCTAACCCTAAGAGCTCTATATCTGAATCGGATATTTTTTCAAGTCTTTTCTTTATCTCTAAAGGGGATATTCTTTTATCATCTTCCAGTATTGTGGTTGGTTTTTCAATTTTTATTGAAAGCTGTTTTGCTTTACAATGAGGACATTTTTTAATACTTTTTACAGATGTTCTAAATTGTCTAACCTGTTTTTTAGTTGCTTCTTCTTCCCCGTCTGTCTCAGAAGATTCTATCTCTTCTAGTTGATCCATAATCTTCTTTTCTGTGGCTAATAACTTTCCACATTCCCTGCATGTGCTTCTTAATGAAATTAGAATTATATCTATGTATTTTAAATGGACTACTGGTCTTGCCAGATTTACATGCCCAAAATGGCCGATACATTCTTTTAACTTTCCACCACATGTTTTACATCTTAAACCTGGATCAATTACACCAAGCCTTACATCCATTAATCCGCCATCAACAGGATAACCTTCTTTATCATATAATTCTGGCGTGACTATCTTGGCTGTAGACATATTTTTAATTGTATCAGGAGAGAGCATTCCAAATATAATTGCTCCTATTTTTTTGTATACGTAATCTTCTACCATCTTAGTATTTCCTCTTCAATATTAATTTTGGATATATGCACATTGATTTTAGTTCATCTATCAACAGCTTGAAAGCGTAGCTTAATTCAATAGCAGATATCTTTGTCTTGCTTCCACATTTTGTACAATATTCCCTATTCTTGAAACTGTCATATACAGCAAATGTCCCGCAGTTTTCACATACATACAATCTTGTCTTATCTGAATCGAACCTTTCTTTCAGTAACAATGATGCACCATGTGCTACGAAACAATCTTTCTCCATCTCTCCCAATCTTAGGCCTCCGCCTAGTGCTCTTCCTTCTATTGGTTGCCTTGTTAGTAATTGTATTTTACCTGTAGCTCTTGAATGTAATTTATTTGATACCATGTGTTTTAGCTTTAGATAATACATATTGCCAATGTATATCTTAGCCTCAAACTCTTTACCATTAATTCCGTTGTATAATGTCTCTGTGCCATTTTCTCTGAATCCAAACTCTTTTAGGAATTTTCTTAATGTCTTTTCCGGCATTGGATCGAATATTGTACCATCTATATATTCTCCTTTTAATGCACCAACTTTTCCACTTATTATTTCTAGAATGTGAGACATTGTCATTCTGGCTGGAATTCCATGGGGGCTAAATAATATATCTGGAACAATTCCAGAAGCGCTGAATGGCATATCTTCACTTTTTATTATATAACTTAATATCCCTTTTTGACCATGTCTTGATGCAAATTTATCTCCAACTTCAGGTATTCTTGGTTCCCTCATTCTTATCTGTATAGATCTGTTTCCCTCTTCATTTTCAGTTATAATGGTCATATCTACTACCCCTGATTCACCATGGTCTATTTCTATAGAACTTTCTCTCTTTATGTTTGCTGCTATACTAAATTCTTCCAATGAACCCAAGAATCTTGGAGGACTTACTTTACCAATTATAACATCCTCTTGTTTTATCTTTGCACCCGTAAACACAATTCCGTCATCTTCTAATAATAGATAATCTTTTTCTGATTTATATCCCTTTACTTCTTTGTCAGGTATGCATATTTCGTCCACTAAACCTCCTTGGTATCTTAATTCTTCTGTTGAGTATGGTTTGAAGAATGTTGACCTTGCAAACCCCCTGTCAATACTGCCTTTATTTATGATTATTGCGTCTTCCATGTTATATCCCTCAAAACTCATTACTGCTATAATTATATTTTGTCCTGCTGGATGCTTTTCATAATTGAATATATCATGCATAAATGTTTTTGTTATAGGCACCTGAGGATATTGCAGAATAGATACATCTGTGTCCATTCTTAATAAGTAATTTGCTGCATATAGACCAAGTGATTGTTTTTGTATTTTGCTACCTCTTATTAATCTTGAACTTCCACCAAAGTTTGCATATGGAACTAAAGAGGTTACTAATCCGACAATAACAATTGGTGCTATCTCTATATGCGTGTGTTCCCTTGTTAATTCTGATTCTTCTATTGCAATATATGCTGTTTCTTCCTCTCCAGAATCCAGATATTCTATTACACCTTCTTTTATAAGATCTGACCATTTTATTTCATTTTTCTTTAATTGTTCTATATGCTTGGGTGTTAATGTTGATTTTCCCTGTTCAACAACAATTAGAGGGCGTTTTGCCCTTCCTCTTGTTACATCTATATGGATTTCATCAAAGTCTTCATCATAGTAGAAATTCAGCTCTGTTGGCAATTTGCCTGTTCTTCTCTCACTTCTTATAAATCTTATTAAATCTTTGTGATTATCTATTGTTCCTATAAATTTTTCATTTATGTATACATCAGTCATTTTTCTAGGAATTTCACTCCTGATCCTTCAAGCATCTTTTTTAATTTTTCCTCTGTAACCCCTTCCTGCGATATGCTGCAAAGCAAGGCAAGGTTTTTTCTTAATCCAATAGATGTTCCTTCAGGGGTTTCTATCGGGCACAATCTTCCGTAATGTGTTGAATGGATAGCTCTGGCTTCAAAGTTTTCTTGCGTGGTTGTTAATAAAGATACAACTCTGTTCATATGCGAGGCATATGATAATATATTTGTTCTGTCTATGTTTTGGCTTATACCTTTTCTTCCACCAGTCCATGATCCTGTTGCCAGTGCACTTTTAATATTTGATGTTAATAATTCTTCTCTTACAATTATTCTTATTGATTGGAATTTCCCCCTCTTTACTAATCTTTGGAAATTATAAAGGACGTCTTGCACTAATGTTCTTAGATTTATCCTTAGCAGGTCTTCCATAAGCTCCCCACTTAATTTTAATCTTTTATTTATATAGTGGTCTTTGCTTAGAACTTTATAATTGTCTTCTACTACCATCAAGAATTTTCTTATTAGTTTACATAAATTATAAGCTTTTATGATTCTGTCTTTTGGCTTTGTTCCCAAATGAGGCAAGAAATATTTATCTAATTGCTCCCTGCTTCTTTCTATCTTTACATTTCTAGGCTGTGTGATTCCTATTTTTCTTGCCAGGAATTCTAATGCATCTTCTTCACTCTTTAATTCTATGGAATCATAAAGATTAATAAATATTGAATCATATGTCTTGTCTCCAGCAATAGCTTTTGTTATTTCGCTGTCTTTTGTTAATCCTAATGCTTTTATTACTGCAATTACCTGAACTCTCCTGAATCTTGTGAATGTTAAATATATTAAACCGTCTTTCATTTGCTCTATTGTATGCGGTACTCTATAGTAACCCATTTCTGAGAATATCTTTCCGACGTATTCGCTTGGTCCTGATTCTTTCTTTTCTACGAATAGTTTGTTTGACGCTAGGTCCTCTACTGTAATTAAGGCTCTTTCATTACCGTTTATTATGAAATATCCACCCTGGTCATCAGGATCTTCACCGTGTTTTATTAAATCATCTCTCTTTAAACTGTTAAGATGGCATAATTTGGATTTCAGCATGATTGGGACTTTTCCTATTGTTGTTACGAAAGATTCCCTTAGTATACCATCAACAATGGCACTTACTTCTATGAATAAAGTTCCAGCATATGTAAGCTTTCTCAGCCTTGCTTCTGATGGATAAATATCCCTCTTACTGCCATCAGCTTCTGTTAGTGTTGGTTTTTCAAGCCATGCCTTTTTTAATTTTATTAGATAACTATTTACTTCTTGTGGTATAACTGTTGGTATTATATCCCCAATTTCATCCACTACTTTTTGTATTCCTTTTTCTGTAAATGCGTTAAATGAATTTATATTTGACTCTACTAAAGGATTTTCTGTAAAATAACTTTTTATAATATCTCTATAATTGTTAACCATTGATTACCACTCTATAAAAAATTGATTCCTTTGCTGTCTGAGAATTTCTTTTTATCATGATTACCTCGCCTGGTTTTGCTTCAAGGTTTTTAATTGCAGGATCTGATTCTAAGATTCTTGGCAATTGTTTTATAGAAATATTGTGTTTTGTCAATACTTTATCTTTCTCTTCTTTTGTAAGTTTGATGTGTTCAGATGCGAGTATATGTCTTTCCATGTTTCTATATCGGGCCCGGCAGGATTTTCGTTTTTTTATTTCGAACCCGCGACCCCTACATTAAAAGTGTAGTGCTCTGACCAGGCTGAGCTACGGGCCCTTATTGCTCATTTCCTCTTTTTCTTACGCCCTGATCGGGAAGTTCAACCATTTCGTGGTTTTTGAACCCGAGTTGTGGCCTCGACAGGGCCACGTGCTAGACCGGACTACACTATCAGGGCATAGTTCTTTCTATGGATTTTAATATTTTGATGAATATCTTGGTTTTTGTCACTTTTGCCATAGAAAGATTTGTTCAAAGTGTATAGTTTTTATTTATAAACCTTTTGGTTTCTAATTATTTCCTAATTTTGATTATTATGAGCTATAATGGCTGATTTTTAGGAATAAATCCCACCTCCCGGATTTGAATACCCCAAGTAATTCAGTTCTTAAACTACTTTCCGGGAACCTTCCGGGATCAGCTGACTACTTTTCATTCATAGTAACCTTACTTAGTCGAGTAGTGAATACATCTACAGCCGAACGCTCTACCGTTGAGCTAAGGTGGGATAGATTTTGATTATATTTTTATTTAAATAGGTTTCCAATTGTTATATTTTAGTATATAAATCTTTAAATGTTTTTATTGCTAAAAGAATTACTATGAGGTTTTCAATCAGTGCTGTTGTTATCGAAGATAATAAACTTCTTTTAGTTAGAAAAAATCAAACTTGGATCTTACCTGGAGGAAAACCTGAAGGAAAAGAATCAGATATCGAATGTTTATGCAGAGAATGTAAGGAAGAACTCTCAGGTACATCATTGAAAGATATATCTTATTATAAAAACTTCCAAGGAAAAACTCCGCATAAAGGAGATATTTTAGAGACAAAGGTTTATTTTGCACAAATTGATGGTAAATTGAATAACGCTTCTATGGAGATTGGTGCTTCTGAATGGGTTAATAATTTTTCTGATTATAAAATATCTGAGATAACTTTAAAGGTTATTGAGTCTCTTAAGAAAGATTGTTATTTATAATTAAAGCCTTTTTAATGCAGAGCCAGATGATCTTGTTCTGTATATTTTATTATTCTCCTCGAATTTTACATATGTTCCAGGCAGAGGTATCTTTCTTTTTATAAATACCTTATCATCAATCTTGTAAGAGAATACTTTTTCTTCTCCTGGATTTAATCTTACTATCTCCCAGGTTAGAGTTATACCATTTCCCCTATTAATTGTTGTAGGATTTATACCTGAGAAGTGTGTAGGATTATGTTCTAGTTGCGGTATTCTATCTACTATTTTTACTCTATGCAAGGCTTTTCTTCCTTTATTTTTTATATTAATTAATATTTTTATTGCCCCTATTGTATCTTGTGTTGCATGTATTGTCATTACCTTTTTTGTTACCTTTATTGATCTATATTGCCATGAATAGAATAGGTATCCTATTCCGATGATTATTATGGCTAATAATAGAGGAGATCTGTAATCTGTAGTTATTCTCATTGTTAATGTTTCACCAGGCGCTATTTTTAAATTCCATTTTGCTACATATCCTTCTGCTGCACTAATTATTTCATCTGGTTGCGGGTCATACCTTGTAAATAATCTTTGAGCCAATGAAAGCTTTCTCGTGAGTGTTTCCCGCACATCTGAATTTCCCTCGTTTATCTTTTTTATTATATCTGTCTTAATTAATAATGATTCTTCCCTTTCTGTTATTTCTTTTAGGTTTGAATTTATACCTATGATTATTTGTAAATCTTTGTTTAAGTATATTGTATCCCCGCTCTTTATTAATACAGTTAGTGGATATGTTCCAGCTTTTATTTCATGATCAAAACTTAGGCCAAATTCATCTGTTCTTATTTGTTCTTTCGCAATATCAATCTTTTCTGATAGGTCCATAAAGTTATTGGATAATCTAACATCCAGGTCTTTTAGTTCTATCTTGTATTTATTCTTAATAATGAGTTGTATTGTGGTTGGTTTTTTGTAATCAATATATTCCGGGGTTACCAATTCAACATCAAGTATCTGATTTGGTTCAAGTAATGTTACAGGAAGATATTTCTCTATTCTGTCTGTTGAAGATGTTATCTTTAAATGAACCCCGTATGTTTTTGCTGTTAAATCTTTAAATGGCTTGTATTTGATTTCTATATGTTCTGTTGCTCTTGCCGGTATTGATACTGTTTTTTGTTCTAATAACCAGTTTAGATCTATTGATTCAATTGTATATGTCTTATCTCCATAATCATTGTTTGTTATGTGGAGTAAAAATATGGCTTCTTGGTCTTTTAGGATATTACTCTGGATTGCATCATATGTGAAATCTGTTACTGCAGTTACACCAGAAATTAATACAAGAAATGTCAGTAATAGTATCACTCTTTTCATATTATTTAATTGATATATTCTATTTATAAATCTTTCTATAAAAAAGTTTTTAAATCGATAATCCTTATAAATTAAAAGGTTAAGATGGCACTGATGGTTAATGATAAGGAAGGAGAATTTTTATTAGGCGTTGCTAGGTTGGCAATAGAGTCAGAGCTTAAAAGGGAGAATTTTCATTTGTATAATATGCCTTATCCGAATTTGAATGAGAAAAGAGGGGTTTTTGTAACTTTAACCAGAAATAATGAATTAAGAGGCTGTATTGGAAACATACATCCGATTCATAGCATTTATCAAAGTGTAGTTAAGAATGCAACAGCTGCTGCTTTTTCTGATAACAGATTTAAACCAGTTACGAAAGATGAGTTGAATAACATAAGGGTAGAGGTATCTATATTAACAGAGCCAGTAAAATTATTATCCAAGTTAAGGCAAGAAATATTAGACAAAATTATTGAGTTTAAACATGGTGTTGTTATGATTAATAATATGAATGAAGGTGTATTCTTACCGCAGGTATGGGAGCAATTGCCCCAAAAAGAGGATTTTCTTAATCATTTATGTTTGAAGGCATGTATTTTACCAGAGATGTGGCATGATAAGGATACGGAGATTTATCTTTTTGAAGTGCAGAAATTCAAGGAAGAGAATTAATACTATTTGCGCTGTTTTAATCAGAGAAGAAAGAAATATAAATTAACTATTGTTAAGAATTAATTTTTAAAATATCTTTAGATAATGCTGCTTACATGCTCCTTTTTATTAAATCTTATTACATTGTCCACAAAGCTTTCTATTTTTGATTCATGGCTTACCAAGATTATTTGCTTTGCATTTAATTCATTTAGAACTAATCTAACTCGGTCTAGCTGTTCTGATGAGAATCCGTCTGTAGGTTCGTCGAGTATTATCAGATCTTTTGTGTTTAATGAGGATAGTATTGAGTTTATTGTCTGGTTTAAGGCTAATCTGTATGATAATGCTATTGCTGTTTTTTCCCCGCCTGACAGGTATTCATAATTTATGTCATGACCTGCCTGTATTATCAATGGAGAAAAGTTTTCATCTATTTTTATCTGGATATTTTCATCACCAATCATTGTATTGAACCATTTTTGGAAGATATTGTTAAAATCATAATTTAATTTAATCATAACATTCTTCTCTATAGTTTCAACCATTATTATGAAATTATCTGTTAACCAAGACTTTAGCTTATTGTAATTAGTTATTCTTGTTTTAATATCCTGTTTTTTTATTCTATCCTGCTTTAGATATTCTATTTCTCTGATTAATGTATTGAATTCCGAGTCTAATGAAGCTTTTTTTATTTCAATTTCCCTTTCTTTTATCAATGTTTTATCAAGATTTTCTCTTAATTTATTGTATTCTTCTTCTACATCCTTGAACTTATTGAGATTTTCATTTAATTCTAAATCTTTCTTTTCTAAATCTTTTAGATTATTTTCCAATAGTTTTTGCTCTTCCAGTATTGTGTCTTTAATCTCCTGATTTAATCTTATCTGAGATGTTAAAATAAGATATTCATTCTCTTTTTTCCTTAAAGACTCTATTTCGTTCTTTAATTTTATTAAATTATTTTCATATTCTTCTTCCCTTTTTAAATAATCATCTAAATTTGTTTTTATTTGCATTATCGTCTTGTTTTCCCTAGATATAATATTTTCTTTATGGGTATGAGAAACATTTTGTTCACATAAAGGGCAGATGTTTAGATTCGAGATTTTATTTATTACTTCCTCTGATTTTCTTATATTTGCATTTAGTTCATTTAGATCTTTAGTTATATCTTTTAGGTCCTTTTCCATTAATTTCAATGAATTTTCCCTTTCTTCTTTTTCTTTCGGATTATATTCAGGGATTGTTTTTATCTTAAATTCCAGCTCCGATAACTTTCTTAAATTATATTCTTTTTTGGATAATATATTTTTTAATTCTGTTTTCAAGATGTCATTATCTCTTTTTATGGTATTTAATAATTTAATTTCAGATTCTTTATTAGTTATTTTATTTTTTAATTCAGAGATTTCTGTTTTTAATTTATTTAATGGCTCTTCGATTTCTTTTATTTCATTATTTATTTTCTCTTTTTGCAGTTCTTTTTCTTCTTGTTTTTTTATTAATGAATCAAGATCTATCACTACACCAGACATCTTGTTTATGTTTTCCTTTAATTTTTCTGTAATTATTCTTGAATTTGATTTTATTTTTCCGTATTTATCCAGACTGAATATTTTTCTTATAGTGTTTATCCTTGTTTCATCATCATCGAAAAGAATTTGTTTCATTTGTTCTTGGGGGGTGTAAACTGTGTACCTGTAGATAACTGGTTTTTTTGTTATGTTTTCTTTAGGGTAGTTCAACAGGTTTAAAATTAACTGCCTTAATTCTACAGGTGTTAATTGTTTTTTTATTCCGTCTGTGAACAGATAACATTCATCCTGGTTTATTCCGGTTTTAGTTCTTTTTAATGATCTGTAAATTATAAAATCCATATCTTTTATTTTTAAATGCAATTCTACCGAACCTTCATCTTTTCCATTTCTCAACAAGGAAGAACCTGATAATTCCCCTTTTTGCAATCCGAATAATGCAAATTCTATTGACAATAACAAAGAAGATTTCCCAGAGCCGATATCTCCTGCTAATAGAACAGAACCTTCTGGGAGATCTATTTCCTGATTTAAATAACTCCTTATATTATTGACTTTTATTTTCTTAATTATCATTCTCTTCTTCCTCGATATTCTTTAAGTATGTTATTAATTCAGAGTTATCAGGAGTTATTTCAAGCTGTTTTTTTATAAATTTTTTAGCTTCAGAGATATATTTCTTATCTATTTTTATTAAATATGAAAAAATTCTTATATTAAGATCAATACCATCAACATTTTTTTCATCTATGCACAATCCATGTTCCACATATTCTCTTGCTATTTGATATCTGTACTCTGAATCTTCCTGTTGGGTTAAAATAAATAAAGCATAACCAAATTGCGAGTATGGATTTTCCGGGTATCTGTCAATAAAAAAGAACAATCTTTCCATGGATTTATTTATTTCTGAAGGTTCATCTTTCCTTATTAAATTTTTAACGAGATTTTCTAAGTATTCCCCCACATTGTATATTTTTGTTTGATAATCTGCTTGCGTAAAACCTATTTTTCTTTTTGGGATTATATGTACAACATTATCAACATTATCTATAAGATTCATATTTCAATCTCCAATAATTTCTTAATATCTTTTATTACTCTTTCTTCAAAATCAACTATACGTTCGCCTTCTTCCTTTTCTTTATCTAATACATTCATTAAGTCTAAAATAACTTTATCATCAAAAATCTTTTCTTTATTAAATTCCTTTACAAAATCTTCCTCTATATTTGCTGTTTCAGATATCTTAATTTCTTCAGTTTCTTTTGAAAATAATTTTGAAGTGTTCTTTAAGAATGAATAAGATGGTATGTCTTTGAATTTTATCTCTGTTGGCTTACCCTCTTTTAAAATGCCCTCTATTCTTAACAAGATTATTCCGTCTTTTTTTTCTATATCATTAATTTCTTTCTGTATTTCTGATGTAGTCTTATTATTTGCATTTATATTATATGAATGAACTTTCTTTATTTCTAGTGGTATATTCTTAATATTTATTTCATTATTAGATTCTACGATGCAGAAGCTTCCTTGCTTTAACTCTTCCAATTCCTTGAAATTATTTGGAAATATTGGGCCAGGATATGAGATTATGCCGTAACCAGGATATTCTTTTGCTGCTGTAAAATGAGGGTGGCCTCCTGCATAATAATTAAAGTTTTTTGGCAATAAATTTAAAGCATGACCTTCTATTGGAAAATTTTTAGGCTTTAATTCTTTCAATAAAGAATGGAACATGAATATTTTGAAGCCTTTTTCTTTTTCTAGATGGTCTTTTTCCAAGTTCTTATAGGTTTCTACTTCTAATGCTCCTTTTTTCCCGTAAATTCCTGTGATTTTTACTCCTGTCTTGTCTTCTGTGAAGACTAGCTTATTATCTCTAAATTTCATTACATTTTCTAATAAACCTGAATGCTCTAGGACATCAAGCATTGTTTTTCCTGAAGGTGAGAAGTCATGTGAACCTGGAATAATGTAACATGAAATGTCATATTCCCTCAGTTTATTTAGAATGGCAGCTGTTTCTTTTATTATGTCTATTGAAGGCAGGCTTGTATCAAATAAATCTCCTGAGATTAAAACAAAACCGACATGCTCTTTTATGCAGATATCTATTGCCTTTTCAAAGCTTTCTATTGATAATTCCTTTAATTCGGGCTCTCTCCAACCACCTATATGACAGTCTGCTAAATGGGCGAATTTCATAGTTATTTAATGATTTAATGGTTTTTATAAATAGCGGTAGTAAATAATATAGTAAAGAATAACAAAATTTATAAACTAAGATTGTTAATATAAATGTATGAAAAAGGTGCTATTAGATCTTATAACTTTGATGTTTTTTCTGCTACTTCTTTCTTCTTTTGTAATGGGTACACATACAGCCAGCATATTCATAGGACCTGATTCTTTATATGAAACCAATAATGCGGAGTTTTTCGTGTGGGTTGGGAATGATTTTGGAAGCACACATTCCATAAGAAATGTCACTGTTTCTCATCCTGGATTTACAATGAATTCTGTACAAAATCCAAGTTCATGGCTAAGTGATGGTGATATAAACTGGTATAACGGCCTTATTTCAAGTGATGGTTCACAGGCTTTTAGGTTTTATGCGACAGCTGATTTGGTTAATGCGAATTCAACATATAGCTGGACTGTGACAACAACAGATGAAAATGGAGATTCGCAAACAAGCACGATTTCTATTGGCATATGGGATGATATTAATCCTCCATCTATCTACTCTATTTTTCCAGAGGATTATTCTTTCATCAGGAATGAGGCAATTTATTTCTATGTGAATATACAGGAATTAGAAACATCCATACCTAATAGTTTTTATTTAAGTTATGATGATAATGATATTATGACGAGTAGCGGTGCTGTGGTTGATAATATACAAGTTGATAGTATAGGTGGAAATACATTTTCTGCTTCTTGGACACCAGACCAAAATTTAAAACCTTTTATAGATTATAGAATAGTAGGTTTAAGTGATGCAGCTGGAAATAACTATGATGAAGGGCTTGATTTACCTCATCATCTGTATCTTGATAAGGATGCTCCTGTTGTTGTCTTGAACCTGCCTGTTGATAATTATCTGACAAACCAATACTTACATGACATTGTATATAATATGAGTGATAATTCCTTTGAAACTAATGGACAAGGTTTGTTTAGACCAGAGGTAAACTGTACAGCTAATGTGCAAGGTGTTGAATATGGGCCTAATAGTTTTAATGATAATTTTAATAATGCTGTTATTAGTATAAATTTGACTGGGTTAGCTGATGATTATTATAACTTTTTTGTTTATTGTATGGATAAGGCTGGTTATTTCTCCATGTCTGAGTTTAGAACTATAAGATTAGATACAACAGGCCCTATAGTAACACTAAATGAACCTGCTAATGGTTCTGTAATATCTAGTGGCAGTTTAATTACATTATCTGTTACTGATATTATAGCTGGGATAGATTTTATTTGGTATAACAATGGCTCTGTTAATTTTGATTTATTTGATGGTGCTGGTGAATCAGGAGCTGGAATTGTTATAGATACTTCAACATGGGAAGAAGGTGCTAATAATATAATTATATATGCGAATGATACATTAGGTAATCTAGCAACACCTTTATCATTAACTTTCTTTGTTGATAAAACTCCTCCAACTGTTAATTTAGTAAGTCCTTTAGACGGTGAATTGACAAATGGAAGCATTGATTTTATGTTTAATGTTGTTGATAATTATGATACAATCCTGGATTGTAGCTTATACATAGACGGCAATCCTATTAGTGGTGTAAGTGCACAATCAGGACAAGATAGCGTGATAAATCCTGGTCCTGCACCTAGTGATGGCAGTTATGAATGGTATGTGGAATGCAGAGATGATGCTTATCTTTATGGAATTTCTGAGACATGGGGCATTGATGTTGACATGACTCCGCCAGAATTATCAGATATTACACCATTTGATTTATTAAATGGAACAAATGATGATGATGGTTTGGTTAATATTAATTTTGATGTTATTGATGATAATGGTTTATCTAGTTGCGAGCTTTATATAAATAGTATTTTTGATCAAGCGAATAGTTTAGTTGATTTTAATATAAATTTAGCTACGTCTAATGATCCTTATTTTGTGAATATAAATTGCAATGATAGTGTTAATAATTGGTTGTATCTGCCGCAATTGGTATTGTATTATGACAAGATTGCTCCAAATATATTAAATGTTAGTAATGATAGTATTACAACTTCAAATGCAATTGTTTCTTGGAATACTGATGAGGATGCTACAAGAAATGTTACGTACTGGATTAATTCAAATTCAACATTATCATCTTCATTAATAGTTTATGAACAATCACATTCAATAGCTTTATCAGGATTATCTTCATCTACAATTTATAATTATAATGTAAGCTCAAGTGATAGATGGGGAAATATGAATACTTTGATTGGATTTAGTTTTACTACATTAGTTGAATCTAGTGGTGGAGGAACTTCAGGAGGAGGTGGTTCATCTGGAGGAAGTTCTTCAAATAGTGGCAGTTGTGTTGAGAATTGGAATTGTGGTGCATGGAATGATTGTATAAGGGATGGAATATTAGGTATTCAGACTAGGGGTTGTGTTGATTTAAATAATTGTGGAACTGAAGATTATAAACCAGCTTTATTACAGAATTGTAAGTTATCCTTTGAGGAAGAACAGATACAAGAGAGTTCTGTTGAAAAAGTCCAAGAAGAAATAAAAGGGATAGAACCTATTACAGGTAGTGTGGTTGCAAAGTTTATCAATTCAACACCTTTCAAGGCTTTAGTTGCTGCTTTGATAATTGGTTTATTGATTGCTGGGTTCTTAAGATGGATGAAGGAAAGGCCGCCTAAGAAGATAAATATTGTTGATTATAGGGATGATGGAGATACACCTTTTTCAAATGAATGATGGTGCTTGAAGAAAAATTAGATGGCATTGATATAAAAGAGAAGATAGTTGATGTTTTAAATAGCATAGTTGGTGAAGATTGTTTTTGTCTGAATAAATTAGGCGATGATTATACACATGAAGTGGTTAGGAAGAAAGAGTATTCTGAAGATTTATAATGAAGGATAAGGATTTGGAAGGAAAGGTAAATGAGAAAGAATTTATAAGAATAGATCCAAGTACATCCCCTTATACGCCACAGAATATAGAAGCTGCAAGATCACGTGGATTAAGATATGATCCTAGGAGTAGATGTTATAGAGATAGTGATGGTTGTGCAGTTGCAGACAGGTTTGGACAGCCATTAGGTTAATCCAGAATAATCCTTGCATCAACAATCTTAACTTCTTTCTCATTAACTATTAAAGGGTTTATATCCAGCTCTTGTATGTTTGGATGCTTTTCTATTAACTTTGATAATTTTAGGATTATACCTTCTATGTTTTTTGTTGAGATATTCTTTCCTCTGGAGTTTAATAAATTATATGCCTTGTTTTCCTTTATTAAAGATATAATCTCTTTTTTGTTAACAGGCAAGACTCTAAATGAGACTTCTTTCAAGACTTCTGTGAATATTCCGCCGATTCCAAAAGCAATTACATGACCAAATACATTGTCCTTTTTGATTCCTATCAATAGTTCATGACCTTTTAGTTGTTTCTGCATCAGGACTTTTTTGGACTTTAGATTCTGATAACTTTTTATCAAATTTTCCTTATTAACATCTGTTATTACTGCATTTTTTTCTGTTTTATGCAGGATTTCCGGATTTTTCAAGACCAATGGAAAAGATATTTTTTTTGAATGCCTGATTAGAGAGTTCTTGTCTTTAATCAAATAAGATTCAACTACTGGAAAACCTTCTTTTTTCAAAAATAATTCAGCCTGGTGCTCTTTTAGTATAAGCATGATATTATTATCATTGCTTTATATATAAATTTAAGTATTTTAATAGAAAGATTTTTATATGTAAATAAGTTTCTTAATCCATGGATAGAAAGAGGTTATCTGATAAAGAGTTGATGAATATCCTAAGAGTAGATTCTAAAACATTACAAAGATTCAGGCAGATACAAAAGGAGACTATTCAAGAAGCAAGAACACTAGCTTTAAGAAAGAATAAGAAGATAAAGGTTTTAGGTGTTTCTGGAACTGCAAGAGATGAATATGATATGGCTCAGGAATCATCTAATTCTGAGGAGTTGCTTAAAAGATGCTTGAATCATTGTAAAAAATTAGGCGCTGATATAGAATTAATTCCCTTGAGAAAATATGATGTTAGGTATTGCAAGGCATGTTATTCTACAACAAATACACAATGTCATTTTTATTGCTCTTGTTATCCAAAAGGCACTAAAAATAGTGATGATATGAGCAATATTCTTTATGATAAGATTATTGGTGCGGATGTGATAATCTTTGCAACACCTGTAAATAATTTCAAGATCTCAACATTAATGGCTACTTTTATTGACAGATGCATAAGCCTGGATGGCAGTTTAAAGCCAGCAGATCCTAAGAATCCAAAAAACAAGGAATTAAATAAGAAGCACATGAAATTCATTGAATTAACAGCTGATAATAATATATTTGGTTCTGGATTATTAAGGAGGTTTTTAGGAAAGGTAGCTGGTGTTATTGTAACTGGACATGAAGAAGGCGCTTCTATGGTTATCAGCAATTTATTCATGACATTGAATCATTTTGGAATGTTATTTCCGCCATTTAGCAATATGTATGCAATGTCTTCTGTGTGTTATTCAACGCATGAAGATAAGAAGATTGTATTAAGCGGGTGCTATGATGGACAGATAAAACTGCTTGCTGAGAACTTGATTACAGCTGCAAAATCTTCAAGAAATATTAAATTTAGTGATTGGAAGTATGAGTATACTGAAAATTAAGGAGGTTTAAAATGCCAGGAATTAAAAAATTTTATAAATGCAAGGTATGCGGTGACATTCATTATGGAGTTAATCCTCCAAAAATATGTCCTACTTGCCTGACAGAGAATGCTTATGTTGAAATAAAGAAGGAAGGAGCTAAGAAGGTTATGTTTTAATGTTCTTTAGATGGTTTATAGACTTATTAGTTCATAAACCTTTTATATATTATATCTGCTTCTTTAGATATGGGATCATGTGTAAATTGTAGTATTGAGGATAAATTAAGTATGTGCTGTTGTATGCATCCCGAAACTCTCGAATCAAAAGAATTAATATTAAAAGACAATTCAACAGTTAAAGCATACCCAAATCTAGATGAGGTGGGATTATGTGTAGGTTATGACGATAGGCCTCCTGTCTGTGAAAATTATATCTGCCCAGATATTAATAAGGCAAATGCAAGTTATTATTTACCAGAGTTGTAATCTACTGCCCTTATAGCACCTTCAACTTTGCTATATGCTTCCTCAGAACAGAATCCATTATCTTTTTAATTCATAGAAACTTATATAAACTATATATTCTGGAATATAAATCAAGATGGCTTTAGAGATATGTACTGTTGGCGGTTATAATGAGGTTGGAAAGAATATGACTGCCTTGAAGATTGATGATGAAGTTATATTGATTGATATGGGAATATTTCTGCCTGCTTTGATAGATTATGAGGGTGAAGATTATCGACATTTAAGCAGTGATCAACTTATTCATCTAGGGGCTATACCTAATGATCATGTAATCCATGACTGGAAGAAAGATGTTAAAGCTATTTTAATTGGCCATTGTCATCTAGATCATTTAGCAGCTGTGCCTTATCTTGCAGCTAAGTATAGAGCGCCAATAGTAGGGACACCGTTCACTATCGAGGTTTTAAAGACCCTTTTGAAAGATGAATCAACAAGATTACCGAATAAGTTAAGGGCCATTAATCCAAATAGTTCTTTAAAAGTTTCTGATAATATTAGTGTTGAGATGATTAATGTAACGCATTCAACATTACAGGCAACAATGATTGCTGTTCATACAAAATATGGAGTAATCTTATATGCCAACGATTTTAAATTTGATAATCATCCTGTTGTGGGTGACAAACCTAATTATAAAATGTTAAAGGATATAGGCAAGAAAGGAGTACTTTGCCTTATTGTTGAGTCATTATATTCTACAAGAGATATGAAAACTCCTTCTGAAAAGGTTGCAAGGGAATTGTTAAAGGATGTAATGCTTGGTGTTGATAATGAAGGGCATGCTATATTTGTTACAACTTTTGCATCTCATTTAGCTAGAATAAAATCTATAATTGAATTCAGCAAGAAATTAAACAGAAAGATTGTATTTTTAGGAAGAAGCATGGCTAAATACATAAAATCTGCTGAGAATGTAAAGATTATAAATTATTCAAAAGAAGGAAAGATATTTGCATACAGAAGCCAGGCTGAAAAAGCTCTTAAGCATGTTGAAAAGAATAGGGGAGAATATGTTGTTGTTTGCACTGGCAGCCAGGGTGAGCCAAGCTCCATATTGGATAAGATTGTTAATGGCCAGTTGAGATTTAAATTCAAGGAGGGAGATCATGTTATCTTTTCCTGCAAGACAATACCTGCTGAATTAAATATTGCAAATAGGGAGATACTTGAATCAAAATTGAGGATGAATAAGGTTAGAATCTTCAAGGATATCCATGTTTCAGGCCATGCAAGTAGGGAAGATTTGAGGGATTTTATAGATATGGTTAAACCAAGGCATATTATTCCTGCACATGGCGAGGATTTTATGAAAGAGGCTTTATCTAAATTATGCGAGGAGATTGGGTATAAGATTGGAGAGAGTGTGCATATAATGAATGACGGGGAAAGGCTGAAGATTTGAATTCTATTAAACAGTGTTATATTAATTGAAAAACATAAGGTTTATATAGTAGTTTATACTACATTAATGTAGTACGGTGACAATGTGGTTTATTTTACTGATATCAAACCAAGCGAACATTATCTTGAAAATCATGCTCAAAATGTTTCGTTTGATAAGGTCGTAGAAATCATATTCAAGACAAAAAATCCTTGAAAAAAAAGGAACAAAATTTGAAATCGAAGATGACGATTATTACATTTTGTTTGAGATCAAAGATAATGTCTTGTATATCATCAATGCAAAAAGAGTGATATAAAAATGAAATGTCCAGAATGCGGATCAGAATTGAAGAAAGTTGAAGTAAAAGTACATGGAGCTACACAAAAAGCTGTAAGTTACCAATGTCCTGATTGTGATTAT
>Ga0209541_10003034_pt1 | contig 31205 bp, 33 predicted proteins | sample RifCSPlowO2_01_FD_184027 | JGI IMG/M metagenome (GOLD analysis project Ga0209541, IMG submission 184027) | Groundwater microbial communities from Rifle, Colorado - Rifle CSP2_plank lowO2_0.1 (SPAdes) (version 2) | ecosystem: Environmental > Aquatic > Deep subsurface > Groundwater | place... | reverse complement strand
CCCTGGGAATGCCAAAGGGCAATCGAATCGCGTTGACAATCAGTAATCTTCCTGTGTTTTATGTTTTCTCACCCCCTTTGTATTCTACCTAAGGGGGTTGCGATTCGATTTAGAACTTACGAGTATAATTATAGCGTTAGGTTTTAAATAATGACAAAGCCTGTTAAAGCAGAAGATATTGAACTCAAACCGGCACACTTTCTTATCATCATCGTTTCCTTAATCCTGATTTTTATAATTATTCAAATATTAGATCCTTTAGGTTTAAGTTTTGGATTTGTCTATCTATTAATCATTATAGCCATACTTGTATCTTTATTAATAAGGTTTAAATTTCCAATAAACGACCGCTACGCCAGTCCGTTTGGGGTAGAAGGGGCTCAAGCAATTTCCCATCTGTGGGGGTATATATCTGATAAGAAAGTCAAAACATCAAGAAAAATTTCGGTTATTTTATTAGGACTTTTGATTAGCTTATTTATGACCGGATTTATATTTGTGCCTTTTATTCTTGAAAAAATAGGTATTAAGTTTTCTTTTTCTCTTTTAGATTACGTTAAGTAACCAAATTTAATATTGAACTCATAGCAAGGGGGGTATCTTGCCGAAAGAAAGTTACGTTCATCTTAAAAATGGATAATTTTACAAATACTCCTCTAGATTCATTTTCTTAAGCTCCCGGTAAAATTTCTCTAGCTTTAATTTCTTAACCCAAAGCCCAAGATACCCCTTATCTAAATTTTTCTGTTGGATCTGGTAAACAAAAGCTGCATCAATAAGATGTTTCTCAATTTTTCCCTGTTGGTACCATCTTAATTTCTGGATAATCGTGTCCTCTGCGGAAGCCATTTCCATTACTTGATCAAGCACCTTTACCTTTTTCCTCCTTTTGAACCTTGACTTATCAAATTCTTCATCGGTTAATAGCCAAAAATCAAACTTCAGCATCGTGGGCAAATGAAGCACTTGAAACATACTTTTTTTATCAACAGCCTCTAAAATACTATCTACCTGTATCAAAAATTCCTCTGGCAGTTGATCAAAGACATTAACAATTTCGTTGAGATCTTCTCTGTGCAGTTCCACTACAAAGTCAATATCATGGGAGGCCCGGGGACGGCCATAGAAAATCACGCTCCAGGCTCCGGTAATCATATAGGGAATTTTATGGAAGGATAAAAAAGAAGAGGTATCTTTTAAAAGCTTTGCCTGGCTATTATCCATCTATCTGCCTGTCGTTTTTTTACCAGCTATTCTTACTTCCCTGGCCATTTTAGACAAACTTAAACCCAGGCGGATTTTTTGATCTCCGGACATCTGGGCATATTTTCTTAAAATTAAATTAGTGAGCTTTTTCATCAGTTCTCGGTTCAAACTGTAAGATTTCAATGTTATTATAAGCGAAGCTTGAAATTCTCGCTATGCTCGAATTATAGCCTATCTTGCAATGTCCTAGCCTCAAAACATTGCAAAACTACCTAAATTTTGACTGAAATCTTACACTTTTGTCGTCGATGATCAAGATGTTATACTCACCTTATGCTAGAGAAAATCTTCTGGATCATATTCTCCGTAATAGTGGCTCTGTTTATTTATGTTGCCTTGTTCTTCCTCTTGCTTAGCTATCTTCTTGATTTAGCCGTCGCTTTCCCCACTGTAGGATCTTTACTATATGGCTTATTTATTATCCTAACGCCAATCATTTTATCAATTGAGATATACAAAATTACTCAACGCTTAAAAAGTAAGTAGTAAGCCAAACTCACAAATATCCATAAATTGTTAGATAACTGCTTTGGTGTTAAGATACTCCAGTCATGCCCGACCTTCTTTCTGATCTTAATCCAGTACAAAAACAGGCTGTCCAGACTACAGAGGGACCAACTTTAATTTTGGCCGGAGCCGGTTCAGGCAAGACCAAAGCCTTAACCCACCGCGTGGCTTACCTAATCCAGGAAAAAGGCATCCCCCCGGAAAATATTCTCTGCATAACTTTTACAAATAAGGCGGCCGGAGAAATGAAAGAGCGTATTCTTAAACTGCTTCACCGTGAACCACGAACAACGAACTCCCAACCAATCATGGGAACTTTCCATAGTATTTGTGCCCGGATCCTCCGCAAAGAGGGTAGACATATTGGCCTACCCCCCAACTTTTCTATTTATGACGAACACGACTCTTTAGATGCAGTCAAGCAAGCTATGGCAGCCTTAGATATCGCCACCCAAAAAACTTCCCCAACATCGGTTAAAAACACTATCTCCGGAGCTAAAAACGAAATGATCCCGGCTTTAGAGTACCCTAGGGTCGCCCGGGGATATTTTCAGGAGATAGTGGCTAAAATTTACCTTAAATACCAGGAAATTTTAGAGAAAAATAAGGCAGTAGATTTTGACGATCTCCTCCTCTTAACAGTCAAACTTTTTCAAAACAACCCGGATGTTTTATCCAAGTACCAACTTCAATTTAGGTACATCTTAATAGACGAATACCAAGACACAAATGCCGTACAATACCTTTTGTCCAAACTTTTATCCAACCGTTATAAAAATATCTGCGTGGTTGGGGACGCAAGCCAATGCTTGCCACCGGGTACTGAGGTTGTAACACCAAGCGGTACAAAATCTATCGAAACGATAAAAACTAACGACCTGGTGATCTCTGCCGCGGGCAGGGGTCTCACACATGCCGTAAAAGTGTGTAATGTTAAAACATCAAACTACAAAGGGAAAATATTTATAATTAAAACTAAATCAGGCAGAACTTTAAGAGCAACTCCCAACCACATTACCTTTGCCCGCTTAAGTTTAAAAACAAACTGTTATTACGTTTACCTCATGTTTCGAAAAGACAAGGGCTACCGTATCGGGATTGCTAGGAGCTTTAGATCTGCCCAGAGAGGACGGTCTGAAATTGGACTACTCGTAAGGTCAAACCAGGAAAATGCAGACAAGATGTGGATTTTGAGAGTGTGCAAGGATAGGTCAGAAGCAAATTATTGGGAGCAATGGTTTGTTGTCGAATACGGAATACCCAGTATGGTTTTCTCTACTGGTGGTCGCAAAATGCTTATCACCCAAGAGCAAATTAATCAACTATTTGATTCTATTAATACTAGAGAGCGAGTAAAGGCTGTTTTTAAGGATTATTGTTTATTTGAAAACTACCCCCACCATCACCCTAAGGGAGTTGCAAGCAGAATCTCCCCTGATAGACAACTTGTCCATTTTACTTTGTTTAGTGACCAGCGGCCGAGTTTAAGAAGCCCCTGGTGTGGGCATAGGGTAAGCATCAATACCTCAAATGAAGCGCTGGAAAAACAACTTCAAGAGTTGGGTTATTTTACCCGAGCTGGCAAGAGACACACTTGGAGAATCGAGACGTGCCATTGGAGTTATGAGAATGCTTTATCTTTAGCGGAAAAAATAGCTTCGGATGGTGGAGGATTAACAATCAACCACTCCGCTTTCATTGTTGACAATAAGAAGTTTTTATTTACCCCCATCAGTCATCTCAGAGAAACTATGGAGATCGGTCTCTTAGAAAAAGACAAAGTTGTCATTGATGAAGTTGTATCGGTTTCAACCGAAGATTACCAAGGAGAAGTCTACGATCTTGATATAGATACCCTACATAATTATTCTGCTAACGGGATCATCGTGCACAACTCGATTTACGCCTTCAGGGGAGCCGATTATAAAAACATCGTTAACTTTAAAAAAGATTACCCTAACGCCCGGGTGTTTAATTTAGAACAGAACTACCGCTCAACCCAAACGATTTTAGACGCCGCCTTTGCAGTCATTTCCAAAAACCACTCCCACCCGATCTTAAAACTTTGGACCCAAAACCCTGCCGGAGAAAAAATCCAGGTTGTTGAAACAAGAAGCGAAGCAGATGAAGCCCTCTTTATTGCCAACACCATAGATCACCTCCGAGGTGAAGCCGAGCAGTCGACAGGATCACACCTCGGAGGTGCGACTTTCCCGACTCTTAATTCTTTTGCTGTCCTCTATCGCACTAATGCCCAATCACGGGCCTTGGAAGAGGTTTTCTTAAAAGCAGGTATCCCTTATGTATTGGTGGGGGGTATCCGCTTTTATGAGAGAAAAGAGATTAAGGATATCTTGGCCTTCCTTAAGTTAGTTTCAAACCCCGAAGATTCGATATCCAAAGCCAGGATTGAAAAAGTGGGGAAAGGAAGGTCGGCAAAGTTTTTTGCCATGCTTTCTGAAATCCAGCCCAACCTAATAAATTACACAACCTTAGAACTTTTGGACAAAATCTTAGAAGCCACCGATTACCTGGATTATATTGACGACGGCACAGAAGTTGGCAAGGGAAGGGTAGAAAATGTAAAAGAACTTCGCTCTGTAGCTGAACAATTCCCTGAGATAGTACAGTTTTTAGAAAATGTGACTTTAGTGGAAAGCGAATATACTTCCGATGAAAAACTGAAAAAAAAGCAGGGGCACAGGGATGCTGTAACATTAACTACCCTACATCAGGCTAAGGGCTTGGAGTGGCCGGTGGTGTTTATGGTAGGCATGGAAGAAGGGCTTTTCCCCCACTCCCGCTGTCTTTTGGATCCCGGCGAGATGGAGGAGGAAAGAAGGCTTTGTTATGTCGGCATCACCCGAGCCAAAAACCAACTATTTTTAACCTATGCCAGGCAAAGGCTTTACTTTGGTACCAGGTCCCAAAATCTTACTTCCCGCTTTTTGATGGATCTTCCGGATGCTATAGTTAAGTCAAACACCAATTACCAAGACCGGGACCAATTCTTAAATAATGAGATCGGGGTTGAAAAAGACTCTGATGACTGGTTAGATATCTAACATGCAATCCATATTAGGCGGACTGTTAATCTTAGGTGTATTAACTATCACCCTCCTCAACGGGCAACCTACCCCGGTAGAAGCGGAAAGCAATATTCCCCAAACCCCACAAGAAACCCTCCAGCCAATAAAAACCCAGTCCCGTTTTGAAGAAAAACTCTCAGAAACTTCCGAAGTTATAGAAAAAAAGACAATCTATCAAGATGACCAGGAAACAGAAGCCGGAATCGAGACTGTACTTGAGGAAGGCGAAGACGGCAAAAAAATCAAAATTATTAAAACCACTCTTTATGAGGGGCAAGAATATTCTAAAGAGATAATCGGAACGGAAATTACCCCTGCTAAAGATAAAGTTATCTCCCGGGGGACAAAGGTTATCTGGAAAACACTGGATACTGCCGACGGTGAAATCAAGTACTGGAAAAAGCTACGGGTTTATGCCACCCATTATGATTCAAGGTGCCCGGGGTGTAACGAATGGACAGCTATTGGTATGAGAGCCGGAAAAGGGGTCATTGCTGTTGACCCCATGGTCATTAAGCTTCGCTCCAAAGTTTATATCCCCGGATATGGCATGGCAGTAGCCGGAGACACTGGCGGAGCCATTAAAGGAAATGTTATTGATTTAGGCTTTGATGATGCCCGTACCGCCGGGTGGAGGGCAAAATTTGTGGATATATATTTACTCTAAAAATTTAAAAGTTTGGACCATTTTTTTAAAGGGCTCTAAATCCTTATCCAGATCCGCAGGATTACCAAATTCAAATACAGACAATCTTATCACTGGAGATGTCTTATCTTCTTTAATTAAATAATAATTATCTGTACTCGGGTAATTTGGCCCTAAAGTTTTTATTCCCATAGCATTATTAATTTGTACTGATTGAATTTTCTCATCACATGGCCGCCCACACTCACCATTTCTAAATACTTCTTCAGGATCAAAACCCACTTCCCCTCGAAGGTATATTGCCAGTGTATTAATTAGTCTAAAATCTTTTGCATAATCCTTCTGTTTAGCAAATTCAACGCTTCTTCCTGGTAAGCTTTTTAATATAATTATACTATCTGGATATTTTATCGAGACTTTTAACTTCTGATCAGTATATGTTTTCCAATTAGCAGTTTCATCCGGAGTTGAAGAAGGAGTAACTTGAGAGGTTACCACTTGATTCTGAGGCTTTAGGACAGCAGCCTTTTTACCCAGGTAAAAAGCACCCACCCCAACAAGAACTAAAACTACAATCCCCATAACAATAAACTGCACAAAGCCCTTTTGCATGTATTAATTTTGCTTTTCCAGAAACTCCAATACTTCCTTCGCAAATTGTTTTAAATCATTTAACTTCTCATCTAAGTTCGAATAGGCTAATTTATAATCAATATCCGCATATTCATGGACCAAAATATTTCGGAGGCCTACTACACCAATAAATTTCTCAGCAAGCTTCTTGGAAATAATCTCATTTTTCCCCAAAAGCAAGAAAATATCTGAAGCATACTCTCGTCTGGGAAGTTCCATCGCTGCAGCCAAATGTGTTGCGATATCAATACAGTTCTCAATCGCCACTTGCATTCTCCTGTCTATCATATCCTGAATATCCTCATCCTCTAAAACTCGTTCCATAGTAAAATCCATAGCCTTTAATTTCTCAATCCCGTGCTTGAGATGGTTTAATTTCTTTTCAACTACAGTTTTATCCACTAACATATCTACTTTACTCCAAAGGACTGTTTTAGATAATAATAATAAATATCCCGGATATGTTTGCCGTCATCGAAGCCCCTCAATACCTTAGTTTCAAAATTTAGCCTATCTTCCATAGATCTTTGGTAGACACACTGACCCTTAATCACCTCAGATAAATAAGTTGGATCGTTTTTTAATGTCGCTACTCTTAAATCCAATTCAATATGCTGAATGATTTTAGTGACTTGGAGATATAGCTTTCCATAATCTATGCCTTTTATATCATCAACCACAACCGCTATATCCAAGTCGCTATTTTTCGCCTCATAACCTTTTATCCTGGAGCCATAAAAATAGACTGCCAGAACTTGTGGCATTTTTTTAAAGAGTTTCTGCAATTTTTCCAACCGTCCATTTTCTAAGTCCATATTAAGGAGAGTATACCACCCTCAAGGCAAAATTTCCTTAATAATTTAAGCTTTGATGATGTCAGAACAGCAGGTTTACCCTGAGCACTTCGATAAACTCAGTGTAAACTTGCCGAAGGGCTGGAAAACCCACCTTGTGGATATATACCTGCTCTGATGTCATTCTGAGCAAAGCGAAGAATCTAATTAGCAAATTTAAAGGTGGAAAGGATTCTGTTAAATAATACCTCTTCTTCTTGGATTATTAATTTTCATCATAGATTACATATTTTATTGGGAATTCGTCTGAATATTTAACTTCCTTAGTTTGGGGGTCGACTACCTTATCGAAATTATCCGCAATTCCCCACAACACAATGGTCTTGTTGTCAGTAGTGCCTGGTATACCAACAGTAAGTTCTAGATTGTTATTGTTATCTTTACTAAAAGTCATATTTTCGACGCTGGCGGCACCAAAACTATACGCTTTTATCCAATCATTTTGATCAGCAAAGTAAACAAAGACAGAATTATCAGTTCCCTCTCCCAAACTTTGTGATTTTTCTGTCATCCACAATTCAAAGGCTCCGTACTTCCCGTCGGCAGAGATCTGCGGATCAAAGAGTGGTTGACCGGTAAAAGAGCAACCCTTCCTAAAGGCAGGAGGGTTGATCGTAGTTATGGTTTTATCCGTACTTAGAGTTACCTTAATAGAGCAATCCTTATTGTACGTGATTGATTTGATTGATGGTGCTTGGAAGGTTGACATTATCGTATGATAAATAAAAACATCTTCATCGGATAAAGGTTTATTCACGATAGAATTAAGCAGCGAAACGTCAAACAAAACACCAAGTCTTTTAAATATGGTTTCCCGGGTGGGCCACTGCTTATCCAAAGTGCTAAACTGGATAAAATTCCTTGTGGGATCGTTTAGGTCGGTACATTTAAAACCACTTTCATATAGGTATAGGGGACATAAATTATTACTACTTATCCAATTTTCAGCAACCATATCTGTTTTGGTAATGCCAAAGTTGATGACCGGATGGTTTCCGTTTTCTTTTCCTTCTAATCTAAGGGCTGTTATTATTCGCCCCCGAGACGGTTCCGTTGCATCTTCAAGAAGAGAAAAATCAGGCGGGTATTTCAGGCTAAAACCATAATTTTTGTCAGTGTATGTTTTCCAATTTTCAATAGGGGCTGTAAATTTTGCAAATCTAATGTCAATTTTATTTAGTGGCTTATCTGGATCTTCCCCATAATAAACATCCATCTGAAATTTACGCGAATCTCCTTCTTTTCTAATGCCGGAAAAACAAATAGCCGGGGCAGGACATCCTCCGCCGCCTCCAACTTTCCACCCCTGCTTAGATTCGTCATTATTATACCAGTTAACTATTTTATCCTTATCGGTATCGGTATCCTTATCGGTATTTGTTACTTGAAATGTGTATGTTATAGCGGGTTGGCAACTTTCCGGTATCTGATTTTGGCAGACTTTCTCAAGTTTTTTCCCAAGAAAAACTGCACCCGGATAAATAGGTATTCCGGCAATCTCGGTAGGTATTGTTTTATTCTCATTACTCGTTGATTGTTTCCCCAGGTGAAGAAAATCTTCTTTGCCCTGCAAATAGAAAGCCCCTGCAGCTACAATTACCAAGGCAACAACCCCTAAAACAATAAACTGCACAAATCCTTTTTGCATTAAGCTTATCTTAACATAAAATTAGCTTCCTCAATATCACACCTCCGATGTGCGACTTTCGATGTGCGACTTTTAGCCTACCAATCCGGGATTGGAAAGCTAAAATGAAATCGGATGAAATGTGGGTAATCTTAACTTAATGGCACGAGGCGTAGTGTGATTAGCAAGTACTGGTAAGGAGATTCAAACATTTCCGGGTGTGAAAATCTGAAGCAGAATTCATGCACCAGGCCAGGTAACTTGTCACAGCTAACATGATGATACATCCTCCTGATGAAAGTCCGCAAGCAGCCAAATACTCCCTCAATCTCCGAAGTCTGTTCAAACTCAAACTTCCGGTGTAAGTCATAACTGTGGGTTACCGGCCACCATTTCTCCATCCCCCGGTAAATCTTGGCCCCGTCTGTGGCTACTTGAGTCTCCGGGGCAACTTTCTGCCTCAGGAAGTCCCAGGCGTCTTCTCTCACCGGATATGACTTGTTCACAATCTTGTATGCCAGTTTCTTGGAATCTACCTGTTTACCTACAAACAAAGCCCTTAAGGTGTTCTTGGACTTGGAACCAAAATATGCCTCATCAAGCTGTATTAGATGTTCTAGAAGCTCTTGATCCTCTGGTAACTTAGATCTTAGTACCTCAAACCAGTGGTAGATGGTAACCAGGGAAAGATGGGTCAAACGAGCTGTTTGCTTAACTGGTATTTGTTCTGTCCAACACCACAAAACCAACCAGAATTGGGGTAATGGTAGCCTTAAATGGGCCAACCAGGTATGTGACAGAAGAGAGAACCTCCCTCGGCATTTCTTGCATCTAAATCTACCTTCAAAGTTGGTGGTTTTTCTGGAACTACACAGGGGGCAATGGATAGTGCTGCCAAAAACAACCCTCCTTAAAAGTTTCCTGATTTGTGCTTCTGATGGTATCTGAGTTAACTGGTACATACTCATATATTACTAAATTCTGTACCAATAGCTTTAGATTACCCTGAAATGTCCTCTTGCCAAAACTGTAACTAGTCTGATACTATCAGCCAATGCCAAAGGAAAGTCAAAAATCAAAAGTCAAAATTCAAAAGTCTAAGACTTCTAAAAAGACAGGGGTTATTGCTACAGAAATTACTGGAAAAAAGGGAGGTAAAGGGTTAAGCCTCTCAACCCTTACCTCTTACAGGCCTTCCAAAAAAGGCTGGATTATAATTGCCGTCATCTTAGTCCTCACACTCTTAATTACCCAAAAAGGAGTTTTTCTGGCTGCTACGGTAAACAACACACCTATTACTAATATAGAACTTTTGTCCCGCTTAAACCAGCAATACCGGACCCAGATGATCAACCAATTAGTTAACGAAAAACTAATCTTGGGTGAAGCCCAGAAAAAAGGCATTATCGTCTCCGGTAAAGAAGTTGAGGAAAAGATAGCCCAGGTTGAAGGGAATGTCGGGGGATCGGAAGCCCTAGACAACTTACTTTCCCAGCAAGGACAAACCCGGTCTTCTTTAAAGGACCAGATAAAGGTGCAGCTGGTTATTGAAAAACTTTATGCCGACCAAGCAACTGTTTCTGCCGAGGAAGTTGATAATTTTATCACTGAAAATAAGGATTCCCTCCAAGCCACAACTTCTGCCGAGCAGACCAAAGAGGCAACTGAAATCCTAAAACAGCAAAAACTGGGTAAAGCCTTCAATGAAAAATTCCAGGAATTAAAATCAGCTGCCAAAATCCAAATCTTCTAAATTTATCACGATCCGCCGGAGCCGAGAGTAGGGATTGTTTTAATCATTTCTTCTATAGCTGCTGAAAAGTCTCCCTTGCTTGTTGCCCTGGAGCCTGAGGGAGAAACCCTGTGGGTAATATCGATGGCTGTATCCCCAACTGCCATACACCAGCGGTAACTCGTATCGCTGCCGGATGAAACCTTGGACCTGACAACCTGGCGGCCCCCTAAGGTTACTGTCTCCCCTGAGCAGTTTAACCTGTCGGCCACCAACATTGTTACGGGTTTTAAAGCTTCGTCACAAACTATATTTTTTGTGTCGGTCCCGTTTGTTGGGTCTAGCTCTATACTTTCCGAATTAGCACAAGTCAAAAGCCCCCACCCGGCAGGATAATTAAAGCTAAGTTTTAACCCTGTGTAGCTTTTCATTCCTGGAGGAGGTGGGGTAGTGGTGTTTGCAGAAGAAGGGGTGGAAGATATAACCGGCAACCTTGAAGATAAGTCTGTAGTTGTTTCTGCAGGTATTTCTCCCTGGCTTTGGGAATTTCTAACCATGAGAATAACTCCCCATAAAACTACTGCTAAAATAATGAAAGCTGCTACCCCAAAGATAATCAGCCGCAACCTGGCATCCATTAAGGGGGTATTTTACCACAAACTGATCCTTTTGGCATATAATTAATCATATGGACCTCCGAATTATTCAAGAAACCCGGAAAAATGAATTCAATAAGATTGTCACCCATGTAATGCAATCATGGCAGTGGGGGGAGTTTAGAAAAAGCCTAGGGACTCCTGTTTATCGTTACGGCATCTATCACAACAACCGGCTTGTTAGCGCTTTCCAGATTACCTTCCACAAAATTCCTCTTACATCCTCCTATGTCGGGTACTTGCCAAAAGGACCTTTCCCGGACAAAGAACTGTCTGCAGCACTTTCTGAAGTTGGCAAAAAACACCACTGCGCCTTCATCAAAGTGGAACCGGATATTCAGTCATCAGTCATCAGTCGTCAGTCATCAGAAATAGACAAAGCTTTTATACTCTCACCTAAACCACTTTTTACTAAACACAATTTTATTTTGGATTTAGCCCAATCCGAGGAAGAAATATTAAAAAACATGCACCCTAAATTTCGCTATAACATTAAGGTTGCCCAAAAACACGGGGTAGTTGTCAAAGAGTGCACGGATGACAAGGGGTTTGCCGATTACTTAAAACTTTACTTTGAGACCACCAAAAGACAAAATTACCATGGCCATAACGAACATTACCACCACCAGGTCTGGAAAACATTAAAAGAGGCGGGGATGGCCAAGCTTCTTATCGCTTACTACCAACTACCAACTACCAACTACCAACTACCTCTCACCGCCTGGATGTTGCTGGCTTTTAAGGACACTCTCTACTATCCTTATGGCGGGTCATCAGAGCAATATAAAAATGTCATGGCATCCAATCTAGTTGCCTGGGAAGCAGTCAAACTTGGCAAAAAGTTAGGCTTAAAACAGCTTGACCTTTGGGGGGCCTTGGGACAGGATGCTAACCCGAAAGACCCCTGGCAAGGCTTCCACCAGTTTAAGAAAAAAATGGGGGCAGAAGGGGTAGAATATATCGGAACCTATGACCTTATTTTTAACCAACCGCTTTATTATTTATTTACATTCGTCGATAAATTAATGCCGTTAAAACTATTTTTACTAAAATTAACCGGGAAAGGCTAATGGATATTCGGCAATCTCCTCAATGGGGCCAGTACTTATCATCAATCGGCTGGACAATCGAAAACGTTGGGCAAGCACAAATTTTTATCCGCCGTATCCCACTCATTAAACGGTCTGTGATTAAAATTCAGCATCAACAAAATCCTTTACCTTTTTCTAAAATTGAAAATATCGCCAAAAAACACCGCGCCCTTTTTGTGTTAGTTGAGCCGGAGGCAACCGGGTTTAATGAAATTCCCCTTAAAAAAATCGGATACCGGAAATCATCAATGTCCCTAACCCATACTGCCACTATCCATATTGATCTTAGTAAACCGGAGAAAGAAATACTCGCTTCACTATCTGAAAATGCGCGGCGGAATATTAAAAAGGCGCAGCAGAATAATTTAAAGGTAAAAATAATTTTTCTAAACCAAGCCAAAGACGATACCGAATTTAGAAAGTTTTATCACCTACTAACAAACCTGACTAAATTAAAGAAATTCTACGTTCCGGGATACGGGGAATTTTATAAGAAGATGCAAGCCTTTAAGGATAACTCCATCCTCTTATTTACCTATCAAAAAGCAGACCCAAACCCTATTGCTGTTGTTTGGCTGGGGGTCTTGAAAGACACCGCAGTCTATATGAATACCGGCATAACCAAAGACGGCTACCAACTTTTAGCCAATTACCTGTTAGTTTGGGAGGCTATCAAACTGGCAAAAAAATTAAAACTTAAACTTTTTGATTTTGAAGGGATTTTTGACCCAAGATTCCCCAAACACCGGCAGAGTTGGAAAAATTTTAGCGAATTTAAAAAGCGTTTCCATGGTACTTTGGTCGAACACCCGGGTCCTTTTATAAAATGGCATAGTAAACCGTTCAAACTCTTATATTTATGCAACCAAATATTTTCCCGATAATCATCTCTATAACCATTATTACAGCGCTGTTGGCTGCCCTTTGGCGGATTGGACTGCGCAAGCTTAAATCCTACAATTCACCTATCTTAGGCAAAATTAAGGTTTTGCAAAAATATAACGGTGAAAAAGTTTTAACTACCAATAGCTATATCCAAGGCATATCCACTGAAAAAGACAGTATAAAGTTAAGCTATTGGTATTGTGTTGCAAAACAAGCCGGTGATTTTTGTAAAAGGGTAAAAGATCCGGAAGTGCTTATGTTGGGACTGGGGGCTAACACTATCCCTAATTTAATCTCCCATCTTAATCCAGCCGCCCACCAAACCATTGTCGAGATTGATGATTATATTATTAAAGCTTGCAGGGAATTTTTCAACTTAGATGCACTACCCAATTACCAGCTCATCCAGGCAGATGCTTTCAAACTTCTATCTCGGGAAAATGCCTTTGTCGAAAAAAAGTTTGACGTAATCATTATCGATATCTTCAACGGCAATCCTCCTTATGTAGACATAAAAAGCAACCACCCTGATTTTATTACCAGCCTTTTACCATACCTGAAAAAAGACGGTATGGTTATTTTTAACCGCCCCGGACATACAGAGAGTGTTCGATCTGACAGCCAAAAACTTGAAAACTACCTATCAGCTCTTTTTGCAAAAACTAAAAGTTTTGACATCAAAGACCCAAGGGGTTTTAGAAATACCGTGATCACAGCGCATATGAAGAGGCAGAAGCTTTCTTAAGGTCAAATATTAATATAAAAAGCAGGGCGGCAAAAACAGGCATTCCCCAGAGTAAACCGTCTATGGGGAAAGTTCTAAAAATTAAGTTGGCGGAGGTGTAGACAATAAGGATTGTTGCCAAAACTGAGATTCCCGAAGCATAAAACAGGTAGGGATTTACAAAAGGCGAACGGGTTAAAACTTGTCTTCTAAACGACCGGAAATGGAAAGCACCGGCAATCTCAAGAAGTATTAAACTTACCAGGGCGGTTGTCCTTGCTATCTCCAGACTTTGGTTAAAAATATTAAAAGATATAAAGAAGGTCAAGAGCGTCAAAAAGGCCATAACGGCAGCTGCCGAGAGGGTTAAAACCAAAATCTTTTTACTTATAATGCTTGCTTTCTTTCTTGGTTTTTCACTCATCACATCTGTTGACGAACGGTTAAATGCCAGGGTTAAGGCAGGGAGATCATCGGTTACCAAATTCATAAACAATATCTGCAAAGCTAAAAGTAAGGGCACCTGCCAACCCAAAAGAGGGGAAAGCAATACCCCAAAGAAAAGAATCGCCAGTTCGGCATAATTACAGGAAAGCTGGTAACTTACAAATTTCCTGATGTTGTTAAAAATTGTCCTGCCTTCTCTAATGGCTACAACGATTGTCGCAAAGTTATCATCTTTTAAGGTAAGGTCTGCCACCGACCGGGAGACATCAGTGCCGTTTTTACCCATCGCCACCCCAATATGGGCCTCTTTTAGGGCCGGGGCATCATTAACCCCATCTCCCGTCATTGTTACAATCTCCCCCAGGTTTTTTAAAATTTTCACCAACCGCAATTTGTGTTCCGGCTTAACCCTGGCAAAAATTACTACCTCTTTAATAATTTTAGAAAGCTCATCATCCGTCATTTTATCCAAGTCACTGCCCTCCAACACCTGTCTGCCGGCAGGCAGGCCTTCCCTTAGTAAACCTATTTCAGAGGCCACAGCCTGGGCAGTTTCTTTATGGTCCCCTGTTATCATCTTTACGGCTATCCCTGCTTTAAAACAGGTTAAAATTGCCTCTTTTACCTCCTCACGGGGAGGGTCTTCTATCCCAACGAGCCCCAAAAAAACCAGCTCCTCTTCCTGATAATTAGTATCCTTTTCCCCTGCTTCTTTGTAAGCCAAAGCCAATGTGCGGAAAGAGTCTTGGGTTAGTTGTCGGTTTGTTTTTAGAAGCTGTTTCCGGTCTTCTTCAGATAACCTTTCTACTTTCCCGTCTCTTTGTATAAATTGACATTTTTCCAGTAAAATCTCCGGGGCGCCTTTAGCAAAAACATAGTTTTTAGAGTCCAGTTTGCATAAAACCGACATCATCTTCCTGTTTGAGTCAAAAGGCATCTCCTCTTCCCGGCTAAACTTTAAGTCTTCCTGAAATATCCTAACCTTAGCAGCAAAGATTAACAGGGAGCCTTCGGTCGGGGTCCCGAATATTTTATATTCAGCATCTTCCCCTGTCTTTTCTATCCTTGAGTCATTACAAAGTACCGCCGATTTTAAAAGAAGTTGTAAGGCTGTGTCTTCTTTTACATTTACCGTTTCTTTGCCAAGTAAAATATCACCTTCTGCCTCGTAGCCAACACCTCCAATGTCGTACATCTTCCCCCCTAAGAAAACTTTTTTGACGGTCATTTCCCCCCGTGTAATAGTCCCTGTTTTATCGGCACAAATTACTGTCGTCTCCCCCAGCGTTTCAATAATTGACATCCTGTTTACAATAGCGTTTTTGCGGGCCATCCTATTTGCCCCAACTGCCAAAGTTGTCACTAAAACCACCGGCAACCCTTCCGGAAATGCCGAAACAGAGAGGGCAATAACCAGTATTAAAATCTCGGTAAGAGCGTCGGGGGAAAGGGGGAAATTTCTAAAAACCATTAGTGCGCCTGTTGATAAAGAAGCGATAATTGCCACCATAACCATAGATTTGGCAATTTCATTAACCTTGTCTTGCAATGGGAGCTGCTTCTCTGCTGTCTGGATCATACCGGCTATTCCACCGAATTTTGTATTCATCCCGGTATGAATTACCTGTGCCTTACACCGCCCACCCACAATAAAAGACCCCATAAACAACATATTCTTTTCGCTGTAATCATTCTGGTCTTTTCCAACTTCTTTACTAACCTCCTTTGACTCTCCGGTCAAAACCGACTCATTTACCAATAGGTTATTTTCCTCTAAAAGTATGCAGTCGGCAGGCACTTTTTCCCCATTTCTTAAAATAATCACATCCCCCGGTACCAGCAGTTTTGACTGTACTTCCTGTTCTTTACCGTCACGAAAAACCGTAGAAACCGGCATAATCATCTTCTTTAAAGCAGCGATCGCTTTTTCTGCGCGGTATTCCTGTATAAAGCCGATGGAAACAACCAGAAAAGCCACTACCAAAACCGTATATCCTGTAACCGCCTCCCCTACAAAAAAAGAAATTGCAGCCGCTAAAATTAACAGATAAAGAATAAAATTTTTCCGGGCTTGCCGTAAAATTATCCCTAAAGGAGAAACGTGGCGTAAATCCTCTATTTCATTAGGCCCGTACTTTTTAAGAAGAGAGGTGGCTTCACTCGCGGTCAAACCGGTGGCAGATACAGTCATACGCTCAGCATAACAAAATTAACAGTAAATTTGTTGCAGGTGTTCAAGCATGTTATGAAATTGGTTAGGTGTGCCAGCCCCGAAATGTTCTAACCCCACCCGCTCAAAATCTTTCTCCATTTTCTTTTGTACCTCTTCCGGTAAATTATTTTCCGCTATCTCAAATAAGACATTCGTTTCTTTTGCTTCGTGGTTCGAGAGAACTGCAATATAATCCTTTAATGCTTCTAGCATCTTTTGTTTTGCCCTTTCATCCCCTTTTTTGTAACCCTCCATTGCCCTACTTAAATCCTGGACTAAGTTATGAAAGCGGGCATGGTCACGGGTGAATACTTTAACCATTTCATCTATCTGGCGGTCACCCAACACCATTAAGGCAGGAAACAGGTAGCTTTCCTCTTTTTGATGATGGCAGTGGTCCACAAACCCTTTCATAAAACCTAAAAGTCTTTCTATATCAGAAATATTTACATCTCCCCCTTTCTCCATCCTGCCCACAATCTTTCTCCAGACTGCAAGCATCGTTCTTACTGTCTGATGTTCATCCCGAAGTTGGTCTATAGCATTCATTGTGTTTTTGACTGGCTCCCATTGTACCAGATTCTCCGGTGTCTGTTATAATTTCCTCCATGAAGATACTCCACACTGGTGATTTGCATATCGGGATGACTAATTACTCCAAGTTAGACCCCGAAACCGGACTGGAATCAAGGCTTTTAGATTTTTTTAAAACTTTTGATTTTATTATCGAAACTGCAATCAAAGAGGGTATCGACGCTTTTATCTTTGCCGGAGATGCCTATAAAACCCGTGACCCTTCCCCTACCCAGCAGCGGGGTTTTGGGGAAAGGGTTAAAAAAATTGCCAAGGCTGGCATTCCCGTAGTGATGGTCGTAGGAAACCACGACACCCCTAATGCAGAAGGGCGGGCCAACACTTTGGATATCTACTCAGCCTTAGAAATTGACAATGTTTGGGTTTCCCGCCATCCGGAGTTTCTAAGCATCCCCACAAAATCAGGAAACTTGCAGGTTATCACTGCCCCCTGGCTTCACAAAAGCGACTTTAAGTCCTTGGGGGACAAGCTTCCGGCCATGTATGCAAAAATCAACCCCGAAGAGCCGTCTATATTAGCAGGACACCTGGAAGTTGAAGGGGCTTCTTTTGGGAGCGAAAAAGGACTAGCAATTGTAAATGACGTTACAGTTCCCTTATCCCTTTTGACAGAGAGAAAACTCAACTATGTTGCCTTGGGCCACATCCATAAATATCAGGAACTCTCTAAAAATCCGCCGGTAATTTATGCCGGTTCACCCGAGCGGATTGATTTCGGTGAGGAGAAAGAGGAAAAGGGTTTTGTATTGGTAGAGCTGTCAGCTGTCAGCCATCAGCTGTCAGCCAGATTTGAAACAAGCTACCGGTTTATCCCCACCCCTGCAAGAAAATTTTTGACCATAAAAATTATGCTTCAAAGTGATGATGAAAACCCAACCGATACTATCCTTAAAGAAATTAAAAAACATGAAGTCAAAGACAAAATTGTCCGGGTGACAATTGATATTCCTGCCGAGCTAAATCACGATATCTCCATGGACCAAATTAAAAAGGCTTTGGCAGATGCAAATTTAGTTGCCGGAATTTCCAGAAACGTCGAAAGAAAAGAGAGAGTAAAGCTTGATGGGACTGAAGAGGTAGAAAGGCTTACTCCCATCGAAGCCCTGCACAAATATTTTGAGGTTAAAAAGTATAGTGCTGAGAAAATTAAAAGCTTAGAAAAATATGCAGCTCAACTCCTGGAAGATAAGTAAACTCTTAACTCTTGAATTACCCTGAAACTGCTGGCATGGGAAAGATAACCTAAATAGGGCTGCAGCGACTGGTTAAAATTTGGGTGGTCAATATTTTCTTTTAACTTCCTAAAAATCCTTCTTTTGGTTTTAGTCCTGGGTAACCTGTAATGAGGCAAAACTATATACCCTAAGAAATCTATACCCCAGTCCAACTTTCTTAAAATAATCTTTTGTGGATGCAATTTTAACTTTAATCTACCCTTAAGGAATGTTTGAACCGATTCCACCACTTTACTATGATAGATTAGCGTATCATAGTGAAATAAGATTACAAAATCATCGGCATATCGCAGGTAGTATTTAACTTTTAATGCATGTTTAATAAACTGGTCTAGCTCGTTCATGTAAATATTGGCAAACACCTGGCTGGTTAAGTTACCTAGGGGGATACCTTTACCTAAACCAAAATCGGAATGAAAACTGCTGATAATCTGGCTCAGTAACCACAGGGTATTTTTATCTTTCACCTTCAGCTTAAGCAGGCCGAACAATATCCCATGATCAACCGAAGCAAAAAATTTCTTAATATCCAGCTTTAAAGCCCAGCAATCCTTTGTATAATTTTTAGAAACAATCCTTGTAAATTTTTCTAGTCTACCAACAGCTTTATGAGTTCCTTTCTCCAACCGGCATGAATATGAATCATAGATAAATGTTTTGTCATACAAGCTGTATAAAAATTTATACAGCAGGTGATGTACCACCCTATCTGGAACTGAAGCTTTATGAATATGCCGCAGCTTTGGGTCATGGACATAAAAAGATTGATAATTGCCATGCCTGTAGGTCATATTTTTCAAACTTTCATGTAGGGCAAAGAGGTTATCTTCCAGATTCCTTTCAAAAACCTGGACATCTTTGCGCCTTCTTTTCCCTTTCTTAAATTCATTCCAAGCTTGTAATAGGTTTTCTACTCCGATAAGATTTGAATAATCCATATGATTAAAGATAACCACACACACACACACACACACACACTGCCTGAATTCGGCCCTGATATCCCAATTTTTACCAAACTTTACGATTTTTACAAAAATTTAAGTCAAAATCTAGCCGTTTTCCCTAAAGTAAAACGCTATTCCTTAGGCCAAAAAATCGACCAAGTTGCCCTTGACACCCTGGAACTTATTATCACAGCAGGTTATTTACCTCGCGAACAAAAACTGCCGATCTTACAAAAAACTAGTGTTAAAGTTGACCTCCTAAAAATACTACTAAGGATATCCTGGGAAACAAAGTGTCTTGATAACAATAAATACCAATCCCATACCTCCCAGCTTCTGGAAATTGGCAAGATGCTGGGAGGATGGATTAAGGTTATTAAAGGATAGGGCGCTATCTGGAGACGAAAGCCGATGTTGTCATTACGATTGCCGGACCAATTGTAGTTGACATTGGACAAACCACCATTGTCAGAGTTGCCACCATAAAGACGACTACCACTCCCGAATCAGCACCCAAATCCGCAAATTTCCTCACTGCGGCTTGATCTTCTCTTGCCGCTGTATTTTATCCGACCCCAATTTCATCGGGGTACAAAGATCTAGGTACGTAGTTCCCTATCCTTATTTTGTCGGAGAATTACTCCCCTAAATTCCTTAAAATTTAAAAGCTCTCAATTCTTTATCCGACAAAAAACTCGGTAATTTTAGACCTTGGTCTAAAATTTATTAACCTTGTTAGAGAAAATATTAAAGCAATAACTCCAAGTTATCAAGAATTAAAGTCCAAGGGAATTTAACCAAGAGGAAATTGTCCGAGTGGTCAAGCTCCGGCAGGGGAACTTACCTGGAGACGAAAGCCGACGCTGCCATGACGATGGCCGGACTACCACTCCCGAAATTATTTCTAAACCATTCCCAGGTATTGGCCTGACCTAATTCCGGATGGGCTAAATTGCCAATGTAGTTGAAACTCGAATACAGAGGGGTGCTGACTTGTTCTACTTGGATATGTAAAATGTCAGCTACCGCGCGGGCAACAGCGGCAGAACTTCCATCAATCTCATCTGCAGAGACTGCAAACCTGGAATCTCTGGGTACATCTTCGTAGGCATTAGGCACTGTTATTTGGCTCCGTTCACGTAGCATCGCCAGCATTCCCTTAAACCTGGGGGTATCTTTATACATTTGTTTGCCGTTATTATAATCTGGTCTTTTAGTGGTATCAAAAAGTACCCACTCACCGGGTAACCAATCGGCATCAGGGTCTACCGTGCCTGCTTTTATTTGTGAATACAGCCAACTGTCAAGCGGTCTTTTCAAACCAGGGAAAGATATGCCCTCTGCCAATTGTCTTTTGGGAAGATAAAAAGGAGCCATCGCAAGGAGTTCTTCCTGTCTATTTCTCTCAGCGGTTTCAAAAAGCCAATCCCCGGGTTCTGGAATCTCCGCGCCGAAGAAACAGGCAATTTTTTCTGCCTGTGACTTGGCTAATTTTTCTGCGTCCAACACCTCAACTGCCATAATTTTTAGGATTATACATCCCCTATAGGTTATTTGTCAAATATCTGTAGCCTGGTTATACTTTCTGTTAAATGGTTCCTGCTAAATTAAAACTTTCTAACTTTACCTCTTACGGCGAAGGCGTCCCGGAACTGGACTTTACCAAATTCCACATGGCTGCCATCTCAGGGCTTAACGGTGCCGGAAAATCTTCACTTCTAGACTCTATTACCTGGTGCGTTTGGGGTAACTCGCGCCTCGGCGAGTCTGCCGACCAGCTGGTCCGGCTTGGACAGGGGTCTATGTTTGTAGAATTTTCTTTTCAACTGGATGGGCATCTTTATACCATTAAAAGACAAAGAGTCTTAAAAGGCGGCGGCACAACTGCCCTAGAATTTTTGTCTGGTTCGACAAGCTCACCACAAGCACATAATTTAACCGAAGGGACCATCAAAGCTACCCAACAAAAAATTATTGATACCCTGCATCTAACTTATGAGACTTTTACCAACTCCGCCTTTATCCGGCAGGGCCATGCCGATGAATTTACTACTAAGGGCCCAACTGACCGCAAAAGAATTTTGGCCGATATCTTAGGGCTCTCAAACTATGAAGCCTTGGAGGAAAAAGCCAAGGAAAAAATTAAGGGGATCCAGTCCGGATTACAACTTCTGGAATATCAAATTTTGGAAATTGAAGCCGAACTTTCCCAAAAGGAGGATCACTCAGAAAAGAAAAAGGCAGCTGAAAATAAAATCACCAAAGTCGAAACACAAATTAAAATCGCAGAAGAAAAGATAAAAATTTTACAAAAAGAGAAAGAAACACTGAACCTGGCTTCCGAACAAAGAAAGAAACTGGAACAAAATTATCTGGAAGACAAAAAGGAGCTGGAGGAAATTTTAAACCAGGGGAAGAACCGCAAAAGTAAAATCGACACACTTAAATTGCAGCTTCAAAAATTACAGGGAATCAGTGGGAAATTGGAGGACCTAAAGTCCTTAGGTCAGGAAAAAGAAAATTTAGAAAAGATTAAGCAGGAGCAGCTGGAAATAGAAAAAAAATTATCCGGTATCACCGGGGAAATTAATCTTAAAAAACAACAAGCAAAAAACATCCAAAACGAAATTGACAAATTAAGTTTACAACTTACAGAGTCATTAAAAGCAGGGGCGAGGTGCCCTACTTGCGGACAGGAAATAGGTAAGGATGAAAGGTCACATGTGCACAACCAACTAACAACTCAAATTACATCCTTAGAAAAAGACCTATTAAAAATTAATTTTTCCAAGGAAGAACAAATATTGGCCGATCTGGAAAATAAATTAAAAACCTTTATATTTGATCCCCAAAAATACCAGCAGATTATCACTCAACTGAAAAGCTTGGAAGAAATCCAAAAACAAAAAGAGGAAATGTTGACAATCCAGGCTACTCTACAAACTGAGGAAAAGGTGGTTTTGGAGATGAGAACCTTATATCAGAATAAAAAATCCCAAGTTGATAAATTAGAGAAAGAAATAAAAGGATTGCCTGATTTATCGGGGAAGTTGGCAGCAGTAACCCAAGAAATCAGCGCTACAGAGGATGATTTAAACTCTATCCGCTCCGAAGAAAAAGAGGCCAGGGGCCTATTGGGACAAATTACTGAACTGATTTCCCGGACTGCCCATTTAGAAAAAGTCCAGGATCAACAAAAAGAAAAACAGGCCTTCTTACAAAAAGAAAAAGGAGCTTTTGAGGAGCTGGCTTTAGCTTTTGGTAAAAAGGGTATCCAGGCAATGATTATTGAGTCTGCTATTCCGGAAATTGAAGATGAGGCCAACAGGCTTTTGGACCGGTTAACAGAAGGGCGGATGCGGGTACACTTTGAAACCCAAAGGGAGACTAAAACCCTTCGGCAAAGCTCAGGGCAAGCTAACGGAGAAAAAACTCCAGGTATCATCGAAACATTGGATATAATAATCTCCGATGAAATGGGTGAAAGGCCTTATGAAGCATATAGTGGTGGGGAACAATTTAGAGTCAACTTTGCCATGAGATTAGCCCTTTCTAAACTGCTCACACATAGAGCCGGAGCAAGACTCCAATTTTTAGTAGTTGACGAGGGGTTCGGAACCCAGGATGCAGAAGGCCGGACCAGAATTATAGAATCATTAAATGCAATCAAAGATGACTTTGAAAAAATCCTTATCATCACCCATTTAGAAGAATTAAAAGAAGAGTTCCCGGTCAGGATTGAGGTCCAAAAAGGTCCTACCGGTTCCACTTTTGAGGCAGTAGGAACTTAAATCGTTTTGCCCACTCCTTGTATTCCTCTTTTTTCATAGACCTGCCTGCCATACAAAACAAAGCATCAAAAGCCAACCATTTTTCCTCATACAAAACCTCCATGTCAAACCAAAATTGGAATAACTGATCTTCTGAAGCCCGATCAAAGAAAATCTGGGTATCATTATCACCAACCAATCTCCAACTTAACTCAAACTCCTTTCGCTTTTTATCCTCAAGCCGACTCCAGGTAATATGCGCTTTTTCCATAAACCAATTCTCTCCGGCATAATCAGGCCTTTTCCTGTCCCAACCAATCTCATAAAGCTTACTACCAACCGGGTCTTTCGCCACTCTATCATCCACTGCCTTGCCCATCTCAAAAGTTTTAATTAATTCTATGTGTGCCGGAGGATTCAATATCCACTCCAATGCTGCCTGAAGATTTTTTAGAAGGTTAGCAGTTTGCTCTCTTTCCTCTATGGAATGAAACTGTAAACCACGCTCTTCCTCAGGATCAAGTTCCTGAAACTTCTTCTTTAATAGATCTTTTATCCGTTCTATTGACATCGCAAAATATTACTGAGGAATTTTAATCAATCCCGGGATAAAAAGCGAGGTGTACTATTACTCACAACCCAAATTGGGAGAGGAGACCTAAAGAACCGTGGATTATTGCCAAAGCTACAGTTGTGATTGCCAGTTTTAAATGCCAAGAAAAGGGGGGGGCATACCGGAGTCCCCGGAAGTTAGCATAGCCTGCATAAGCAGTAAAAAGCAAAGAGAGTAAAGTTAAAATCCCCAGATACATAATCAGTGGTCTACCAAGGAAAATTGGAAAATATGCAATGGCCGTAAACACCCTTCTATTGTATAGTAGATTTACCCCTATGTCAGCCCTTAAAAGATTCCTCCTGCCTTTAATTTTTTTAGCTTCTTTAGGAGCTGTTATCTGGCAGGCTGAACCGCCGGGAAACCTTTCCGCTGCCACTATAACCCAAATCCTACTCTTTTTTATTCCCCTTTTTCTATTTCTAACTTCACTCATCAACCTCTATACAAAGTTCCTCCTGAAAAGTATTATCTTAGGCCTGGGGCTTACCTTACTTTTGGTACTAAAAGCCCTGGATTTTTTTATTTTTTTCAGTATCCCCGCTGTTTTAATTATTACTTTTTTAATTGCCAAATCCCTTAAAAAACCTGCCCGGAAATCTTTTTCCCAAAAATCTAAAATACCCCCTAAACCACGCTTGTTAAAAATGCCTGAGATGAGCGAAGCTCGCGCTGATGCACTTAAGCTGGAAAGCCCGGAACTTAAAAAGCTAAAGTTGTCCAGGGTTGTAAAACAGCCTTGATGCCTTTGACAAGAGGGAAGTAAGCACCTAAAATCCAACTACTATGAAAAAATTTTACATAACTACTGCCATTGATTATGTTAACGACACCATCCATTTGGGTCACATCTTCCAAAAAGTGGTGGCCGACGTTTTAGCCCGCTACCGTCGGATCAGGCTTGGTGATACAAACGTCTTTTTTTTAACCGGCACCGATGAGTATGGCCAGAGGGTAGAAAAAGCAGCTAAAGAAGCAGGTATACCCACCAAAGAATTTGCCCGCAAAATCGCCGCTTCAGATAAGGTCCAGCAAGACTCCTTAAATATCTCCTACGACAAGTTTATTGAAACAACCGACGACGACCATACAAAGGTTGCCCAGGAAATCTGGAAACGGGTAGAGGCAGGTGGAGATATTTATCTCGGAAAATATGAGGGTCTTTATTGTGAAGGTTGCGAAGCCTTTTATACCGAAAAAGATTTAACTTTCGGCAAGTGTCCATTCCACCCAACTTTGGAGGTTAAAAGAGTTACCGAGGAAAATTATTTCTTTAAGTGGTCCAAATATAAAGATTTCTTAACTGACTACCTGCAAAAAAATCCCGATTTTGTTGTCCCGGAAGCACGGCGTAAAGAGATGCTCGCTTTTGCTAAAGATATTAAGGATATCCCTGTGTCTCGTACTAATTTCTCCTGGGGGATACCGGTTACCGAACATCCCGGCCATGTCATGTATGTGTGGTTTGATGCCCTGACTAACTATTTAACAGGTGTCGGATTTTTAGAAAACCCCAAACTGTTTGAAAAATTCTGGCCGGCTGACGCACATATCTTGGGCAAAGACAACGCCCGTTGGCATGTTTTGCTTTGGCCAGCGATCTTAAAATCTGCCGGAATTGAACTGCCAAAAACAATTCTTGTTAACGGTTTTCTAAGCCTTAACGGACAAAAGATGAGTAAATCAATCGGTAATGTCATCCGCCCAACAGAATGGGTAGAGAAATACGGTGCTGACGCCGTAAGGTATTATCTACTGCGATATACAACGCTTACTGAGGATAGTGATATCTCAGAAGAAAAACTAATCCAAGCCTACAACTCCGATCTTGCAAATGGGTTGGGGAATTTAGTAGCCAGAGTTGCCAAGCTTTGTGAAACTAACAATGTCTCAGAAGCCAGCAACAACTTCACTATCTCAGAAGAGGTAGCCAGCTTGATCTCAAGCTATAAATTAAATGAAGCCTTAGGCTATATCTGGTGTGAAATTTCAGATACTGATAAGTTAATCAATTTGCAAAAACCTTGGACTCTAGAAGGTGAGGAGCTGCAAAAAACATTAAAGGAGTTAATACTCCACATCAGGCAAATAGCCCACGACCTGCAGCCATTTTTACCGGAGACATCAGAGAAAATTTTGCAGCAGTTTTCCGGGGAGATAAAATCTGCACCCCCACTTTTTCCCAGGATATAAATGCTTATCGATACCCATGCTCATCTTTACTACGGCTCCTTTCAACCCGACCTTGACCAAGTGATCCGGCGTGCCAAAGATGCAAATTTAAAAGCAATTATAAATATTGGTACAGATTTAGAAAGTAGTAAAAAATCCATAGAACTGGAAAATAATCAGATCAAACTCTACGCATCAATCGGTATCCACCCTCACGAAGCTACTCAGTATTCAAAATCCAGACAAATGTCCTCCGATCGTGGGTCAAATGTCCAACTAGAACAAATATACACGCGCGATCCGGAAAAAGTGGTTGCTGTTGGCGAGTGCGGGCTGGACTATTTTTTCAATGATGCCATTGCGAGTACTTCGGCTTCGCTCAGCATAAACTCCGCATGGCAATCTCAAGTTAAAAAACTGCAACGGCAGCTTTTTCTAGATCAAATTAATCTGGCCAAAAAGCTAAACCTCCCTCTGATTATCCATTGCCGTGATTCTTGGGCTGATATCTTTCTTCCTGAACTCCAAGGCACCACCGGAGTCTTTCATAGTTTTACTGCCACTGAAACCGAAGCTAAAAAAGCACTGGATTTAGGTTATTACCTAGGATTGTCCTGTATTGTTACCTATCCCAAGAATGAACATCTGCGCCAGATTATTAAATGGGCACCCCTGAACAGACTTCTTACCGAAACTGATTGTCCGTTTTTGCCGCCACAAACCCAGCGTGGCCAAAGAAATGAACCTGCAAATATCACCGAAGTCATAAAAGTCATCGCCCGGATGAAAAGTTTGTCTGAAGATCAAATAACCCAAGCCGTTTGGCAAAATACCACCCAGCTCTTTCGTCTACCGACAAATCCAGCTTCTTAGAGTATAATTAATCCCAATGCGTATTTTATTAGTCTTCATATTGGCAACCGCTTTATCATTCTACGCTTCCGACTTCCTCGCCCAGATGTGGCGTAAAATTTGGCCCAGAAGAGGTTGGCCGGTTGTTTATCACCATAGCTTAACAGGAGTCATCCTAATCTTACTTGGAGTGTTAAGTCTTGTCCTTGGACAACCTATTGTAGGAACCCCCAACAACATCCTGGTTGGCGTGGCCTTTATTGGTTTTGGTATTGGTACTGTCTTACACCACCTCCTTGCTGAAAACTTTATAATTTCCGAACGGATTGAAAAAAACTTTATCCAAAGGCATGAAAATGGGGTTGAAAGGTTTTTAGAAATTTTGCCCGGTGCGCTAACCTGGCTTGCCTTAACCTCCCCTGTCTGGCTTTCTTTTACTCTCCCCTTCGCCTTGGCTTACCTAATCCTGATCGCCGATGTTTACTGGCTTTTTAACGCCGTTAAAATCTCCGTCCTTATCTATTTTGGGTATAAAAAAATGGTTTATGCCAAAAAACAGGACTGGTTTGGAAAACTTCAGGAAGATTTCCCTAAAGAATGGGGAGGTTATTATCATTTTTTGGTTTTACCAACCTATAAGGAAAGCCTGGAGATTTTACAACCTGCGTTTGATGCCATCATAAACTCCACCTATCCTCCAAAAAAGATATTTATCGGGGTAGGGCTTGAGGAAAGGGATTCCCCTGAAAAAATTGCCCAAGTGCAGGAATACTGGAAGAAAAACGCCCATAAAATCGGCGGGGTATTTGTCACTATCCACCCCTACGGCCTCCCCGGGGAGCTGGCAGGCCCTGCCACCAACCGCAACTGGGCTATTAATAATGCAGCTAATGAATTTTCCAAGATGGGGATTGGTATCAAACAGGTACTAGTCACAACTTTGGATGCCGATTTCTGTATACACCCGGAGTTTCTAGCGGGAGCTTTACACAAATATCTTTCTACACCTGCCGATATTCGGGATAAGCGGTCGTTTACGGGAGTATTTTTATATAACAATAACTACTGGCAAGCCCCAGCCCCTATGCGGCTAATATCTTCCGGTACCGCTTACTGGCAGCTTTCGGAGATGGTGGGAAGCGATAAGTATATCAACTTCTCTTCCCTCTCCATGAATATGCAGTCACTTTTAGATATCGGCCTTTGGATTCCCAATAAGGTCAATGATGATTCCGGATTTTATTGGAAAGCTTATTATCACTTCAAAGGCAACTATAAAGTCATCCCCCACTTTTTACCCATCTCTGCTGATGCTGTTTTGGACGTAAGTCTGGCTAAAACTTTCCAAAACCAATACCTGCAGCTTAAACGCTGGGCTTACGGGGTGGAACATATCCCTTTTATAGTCAGGCAATACTTTAGCACAAAAGACCTGGATTTTTGGGACAAAACCGATAAACTCTCTTTTATTATGTGGAGCTATTTTAAATGGGGTACAATGGCACTCTTTATCGCCTTCGGAGGGCTTTTGATCCCGATTTTAAATCCTCAATACTCAGAATCGGTTGTAGCTATTAATATGCCTATTATCTCCTCGTGGATTTTAACTGCAGCTTATATCGGGCTTTTTGCCACCATTATCGTCCATGAAAAAACCGTCCCTGAAAGGCCCAAGTCATGGGGAATCTTCCATAAGATATGGTCATACCTGCAATGGACACTTATGCCTTTAATTTTAGTTACCATCGCCACTATCCCGGCTATTGATGCCCAAACCAGGCTGATGCTGGGCAAGTATATGGAATTCCGGGTAACAAATAAGGCTAGATCAAGCGCTTGATCTAGCCTTGCGAGAGCTTCACTACTATCAAAATCGATGTTTTGATAGTGCTCCGCTCTCTTAAAGCCAGAGAATTAAATTAAATGGAAAAAATAATATCTTTATGGAACCAGTCTGACCGTTTTATCCTAATCCCGGCTGTAGCTTCGACAGCCTCTGCAGTAGTAATTACCGCATTTTTCTTCCTTGTACAAAACAGGCTCCCATCTAAACTGCCGCTTTTTTACTCGTTACCCTGGGGGCAAGCGCAGCTTTCCGACAAACACCAGTTCCTCCTACTGCCGGTGATCCTTATCCTTACCACCCTGGTCAATATTTTATTAGCCTTACAGCTACACCCCGTACAGATGGTCCTACGAAGAATTCTGACAGTCAGTTTACTGCTTACCAACAGCGTAATTATTATCACCGCTTTTAAAATTTTATCTATTTTTATTTAATGGAGCTGTTAATTAGTACTGTTGTAGCATTTTTAGTAACAGCCCTGGCTTTACCTTTTACAATTATCTTAGCTAAAAGGTTTGGTCTTATTGACGATCCAAAACTTAGGCCTCATCCTGCCCATACCCAACACCGGGTAGTCCCCCGCGCCGGAGGCCTGGCCATATATTTTGGTATTTTAACCGCCGCGCTTATCTTTTTACCCATGGAAAAACACCTCTTGGGTATTATTTTAGGCATTACTATTCTCATTATTACCGGCATTATTGATGATAAGGTCTTAAATTTTAACCCATATGCCCGTCTTGCCCTTCTGTTTTTGGCAGCGGGGGTGGCGGTAGGGTCCGGTATAGGCATATCATTTATTACCAACCCTTTAGCGGGCCTGCAAAATTTACCCCTTTGGCTCTCTGACTCTGTGATCCGCCTTGACGGGATAATAATCCCATTTGATTTTTTGGGCCCGCATAAATTAATCCTTTTAGCCGATCTTTTCGCGCTTTTTTGGATAGTTACTTTAACCCAGGTTATAAATTGGTCCAAAGGAGTGGACGGGCAAATGCCGGGGATTACCGCCGTCGCCTCTATAATTTTAGGCTTACTCTCCATTAAACTTTTCTACCAGGGAGACCCGAATCAGTTGAATATCGCCCGGCTTGCATTTATAACAACTGGTGCTTCACTCGCTTTTTTAGTTTTTAACTGGCACCCGGCCAAAATTTTCCCCGGATTTTCCGGATCCACAATTTTAGCTTTTATGCTGGCAGTTGTTTCTATCCTTTCGGGAGCCAAAATCGCCACGGCCCTTTTAGTTCTGGCAATTCCGGCTGCTGATTTTGTTTATACTTTTGTAAGACGAATATCTAAGGGACAATCCCCTGTTTTAGGGGACCGGGGACATCTCCATCACCGGCTACTCAACCTTGGCTGGTCACACCAGCAAATCAGCTTGTTTTATATCTTAGGATCTGCTATGTTGGGAGCAACTGCCCTGCTTGCAAGCACTGAAGTTAAAATTTTGGTGGCAATATTGGCAGGGGCAGCATTTTTGGGATTTATTCTATGGGTAAGCAAAGCTTCTCTACGAGCAAACTAAGTGTCTCTACGAGTAAACTAAGTTTCTCTGCGAGTAAACTCATCTGGGGGGTTATTAAAACAGCACGGCCCCGGCAATGGATAAAAAACTTTGCCCTTTTTGCAGGGCTGATCTTTTCAGGTTCTTTAGACCATCCTGCCGCCCTCTCAACAGTCACCCTTGCCTTCCTGATTTTTTGCGGGCTTTCTTCCGCTACTTATTTTTTAAATGATGTTTTTGACATCGAAAGGGACCGTCAGCACCCCTTCAAAAGCAGACGCCCAATCCCTTCGGGCTTAATCTCTGCCCCCCTAGCTGTAGCAATAGCTTTAGGGCTCGTTGTAATCTTACTTCCTCTCTCCTACCAGATAGCTCCATCATTATTCTATGCCTCACTCGGCTACCTTGTCTTACAACTCTTCTATTCGTCGTATCTTAAATCTGTCATTTTACTGGACGTAATCGTTATCGCCGCCGGGTTTGTCCTCCGGGTTTACGCCGGAATTTGGGCTATCGATGCCCACCTGAGCGTTTGGTTCCTTTTATCGGTCGTCTCCTTTGCCCTCTTTTTAGCCATCGGGAAAAGACGCTCCGAGCGCACCTTACTCGCCGAAGCAACTGCCGGCAAACACAGGGAGACATTACTTCATTACCCGGAGTCACTCCTCGACAGTTTAACTACTATGTTTGCAACTTCGGCCTGGGTAACTTATGCCCTGTTTGCTTTCCAGCAACCGCCCATCTTAATAAAACCTACTTTAGTAAGCTTTTTGAGTATTATCGTCTTACCTTTTGCCGAAGCAAAATATATGATGACAACAGTCCCTTTTGTGCTTTACGGAGTAATGCGTTACCTGTACGTAATTTATGAGAAAAAAGAAGGCGAATCTCCCGAACGGGTGCTTTTAACAGACACGCCCCTGCTTGTATCTGTTATCTCCTGGTTAATCATGGTCATCTTTATTATCTATTATCTGGGAGGGTGACAGTGGTATAATTAGCATATGAGACAGAGGAAATTAGATTATCTCATTAAATTGACTTACGATAAGACCTATAAAGGTTATATTGCTGACGTCGTCAATTTATACGGCTGTATGTCCCAGGGTAAAACAAAAGAAGAAGCTCTGGAAAGTGCCGAGAAAGCCATTAAGGCATATATGAAAGCTGTTACGGGAAAACAAAACCACAACGCTCAATATACAGAGAGATCTGTCGAAACCTCCTTCCCCAACTTAAATGCCTAGGTTAGCCAATATCTCCGGCAAGACGGCAGTCAAAGCCTTCAAATTAGAGGACT
>Ga0209541_10003032_pt1 | contig 31213 bp, 27 predicted proteins | sample RifCSPlowO2_01_FD_184027 | JGI IMG/M metagenome (GOLD analysis project Ga0209541, IMG submission 184027) | Groundwater microbial communities from Rifle, Colorado - Rifle CSP2_plank lowO2_0.1 (SPAdes) (version 2) | ecosystem: Environmental > Aquatic > Deep subsurface > Groundwater | place... | reverse complement strand
CGTTAGAACCTCGTACTGTACGTATGCGAAACCGTCTATACCAGTCTTTGTCCGTACGTCCATCTGTAAGAACAACGAGCGATCCTGTAGCAAAACCCCCTGAAATATTCGATATATCAATTGCCTCAATACGGCGCAGGTTTGATAAGTTTAGAATATTTGCAAGATCCTCTATTTGTTCCCTGTAAATATCCTGCGCCCCGTCATCGTGGAGATATACCGAAGGGTCATATTTCCGTTTGAGAAGTTCATAAAACGATGCAATTTGATTTCTTAATACTTGTGCTTGTTCAAAACGCATGGCTTTCGCACGACTTTGCATTTCTTTTTCCATCTGAGAAAGTACGAATGTAGCTTTTCCGTTTAAAATATTTTTTATTCGAATCATATTCCGGCGGTAGATATGTTTCCCTTTCGCATTTGGGTTTTTCGATAATACTGAAGGGCATGGTGAACAAAGACCAAGGTGTGTATAAAAACACGGTTTCCCATCTCTTCTTTTCTGTTGACAAAATGGGATAACGTTCCGAATGTGCTGCATGAGCGAATAAGTCATTTTGGCTGATTGAAACGGGCCAAATACTTTATCCCCTCTTTTTGTAACTAAGGCACGAAGCTGAGTCTTTCGTGCAAACAGCACTCTCGGGAGTGGTTGAGAAAGTGTCAAGACGATAAAAAGAGGGGATTTATCGTCTTTTGTTATTACATTAAACTTCGGTTTAAATTCTCTGATGAGTTTTGCTTCAAGAAGCAGGGCATCAAATTCACTTGTTGTTTCAATTGTTTGAATATCTGCTATATGTTCAAAAAGTGGAGTGTGTACGTAACTTTTAACCCTCCGGAATAGATCAATTGCTTTCCCAACGTAAATAACGTGATTACTTTTATCCCGAAACAAGTAAACACCTGGTTGGTGGGGTAATGAAGTTAGCGCCGTAGATACTTCCATAGGACGAAAAGTATCATACCACCGGCAACGACTGCAACATAGGGAAGAAATATCCAATATATAGGTCGGACAATAAATGAGTGTGTTTCTATTTGCCCATCAACATTCACAATTAATCTTCCCTCTTCCATGAGGCTAAATGACGTTGTTTTAATTTCTATAGGAATATCAACTGACGCATAAGGAGGAATGTTCTTTTCAACTTTGGATAGATTAATATTACCTACTTTCGATTCAACGGAAATATTGGCTTGGGAAATACTATTACCGCTTTCATTTTTTACATAAACATGACCTGCTGAGCGGATCCCTCCGGTTACTTTATCAGGAAAGTCAATTGTTATAGTCAGCGGTCCTGCCGTTATCTCGTCTGGTTTCGTTTCGACAAAACTAACTTGAACATCTTTCCCTGATTTTGCTGCATTTCGGTAAAATCCTGCAGGGTACGGCAGTTCACTCGATTTTCCGTGGATCGCAAATACAATATGGTTAAAATCAAGCGTATTAAAATAGTCAACTCCCCCGGTTGTATTTGCCCACGTGGGATCCACAGGAACCCAGATATTTCTGTCGCTGTCGTAATATTCCGGCCATGCATGTAAGACATCGGAAACAAGGGAAAGAGGCCGTAATTTGCTATTGGTCGTATGGGCATATCCGACTACTTCCCGGGCAGGAATACCTGCAGCACGGGCAATTGCGATAAATAAATCAGTAAATTCCATGCAAATTGCCGATTTTGGATTTACCAAAACCCCGACCGCACCGAGTCTTGTGGGATTTTGTGTGACACGTTGATAGTCATAAGAGAGAGAGGTAACGACGTAATCATAAATCTGGCGTGGAGTACGATAGGTTTGTGCAAGTTTTGTGATTCTTGCATCATAAACCTCCCAATAGCGAGAAGGCGAAAGGTAGTCATCCGGGTTAATTGACTCAGCAACCCAATCTTTTTTAGGAGTAAGGTAGATTCGAACTGTAAGATTTGCCGTTATTTCGAGCTTTTGCCCCGGATTTACGTTATAGCGTGCGAGCCAGTTTCCGTCTGCATCGCGAATGACTGTTTTGGGTTGAGGGGAAATTGAATCAATTGTGACTGATTGGAAGGCAGTATCAGGTGGTAAGGCTACTTCCAGATCGTTACTTGCAACAGAGTTATTTTCTAAATAGTACGAGAGAGTGAGCGCAAATACCTGTTCATCCCCGTACGCTGCGACAATTCCTCCCTGCACCATCTGCTCTTTTGTCCAGGCTCCGTGATTGGGTCTGGGATTAAGGTACGCAACAGGTCCAAACGATGATGGAACAGAGAGTGTTGTCGTGTAATTTCCCAGATCCTGATCATTTTCAACTCCCGGAATGAGAATTTCCCATATGCGACCGTTTTTGTGGGCAACATCGCCATGTTCATATCGAAGCGTAAACAGGGTTTTTTTCCCAACACCGGCATTTTGGGTATTAAAGTCAATCCCAATTTCTGTTTTCCCGTCTTTTAAGGCAATTGTGGGAGTAATTGCTCCGACTTCGTCAGTAGCTATGACGTTTTTAATTTTGTCGCTATCAATGGTTATGTTGTACCGCTTGGGATAGAGATTCGTGAGTTTATTGGTGAGAGTTACATTTTGGGTTACGATCGTCGTACCAATTGGTGAAATTGCGTAATTGACGTTATAGTCAGCCTGAAATTCCCCTGCAGCATATATTTTTGACGTGAGTAAAAACAGGAAGATAAACAGAGAAAAAATAATTCTCTTGATCATGATGTTATTCTATAGTATTTTCCGTAAGAATTGTCCTGTGTAAGAATTTTTGTGTTTTGCAACATCTGTCGGTGAACCGGAAACAACAACATATCCGCCTGCATCGCCGCCTTCAGGACCCAGGTCGATAATCCAATCAGCAGATTGAATAACATCAAGATTATGTTCAATGACAACAACGCTGTTGCCTTTTTCAACGAGTCTATGGAGCACATGGAGTAATTTTTCCAGATCCGCAAAATGAAGTCCGGTTGTAGGCTCATCAAGAATGTAAAACGTTTTTCCTGTATCTCTCCGTGATAGTTCTGTTGCAAGCTTGACCCGCTGCGCTTCCCCTCCTGAAAGAGTCGTTGCGGGTTGTCCTAGATGCATATATCCAAGTCCGACATCACTTAACGTTTGGAGTTTACCCGCAATACGAAAATGGTTTTTGAAAAATTTCAACGCCTCTTCAATGGTTAGGTCTAAGATTTCCGCAATATTTTTGCCGTGAAAGAGAACTTCCAGAGTTTCATGGTTATACCGCTTTCCGCTACATACTTCGCAGGTAACATAGACGTCTGCTAAAAATTGCATTTCGATTTTCCGTTGCCCTTCTCCCTCACACGCCTCACATCTTCCCCCTTTAACATTAAACGAGAACCTTCCGGGCATATACCCTCGCAATTTTGCCTCAGAGGCACTGGCAAATGCTTCTCTAATAAAACTAAAGAGCCCTGTATAGGTGGCGGGATTACTCCGTGGTGTTCGTCCGATTGGTGATTGATCGATAAGAATCACTTTATCTATATTTTCGGTTCCTTCAATGCGTTTGTGGGTTCCGGGGCGTTCTTTGGAGAATGGATTAAAGTGACGCATGAGAGATGGATAGAGCGTCTCAACGACCAGTGATGATTTTCCGCTCCCTGATACCCCTGTTACGGCAATGAACCGTCCTAAAGGAAATGACACATCGACTTTTTTAAGGTTATTATGGGAGACGTCAAATATTTTAAGTATCATACTGGATTGCTCTTTTCGTGTATGAGGAACATGAACGTGCCTTTTCCCGGAAAGAAACTGACCGGTAATAGATTGCGTATTTCTCAAAACCTGAGAAACTGTTCCTTCCGCTATAATTTTTCCTCCGTGTTTTCCTGCCCCGGGACCAAAATCAACAATCCAGTCACTTTCCTCTATCATTTCCTTGTCATGTTCTACAACGACCACTGTATTTCCTAAATCCCGAAGTCTTTTAAGCGTTGTAATTAACCTGTTGTTGTCTCTTGGATGGAGTCCGATTGACGGCTCGTCAAGGACATAGAGTACACCGGTAAGCCCTGATCCAATTTGGGAAGCTAATCGAATACGTTGCGCTTCCCCTCCGGCTAAAGTTCGTGCAGCCCGTGACAAAGTCAGATACTCAAGCCCCACACTCATGAGGAATCCAAGTCTATTATCAATTTCTTTAATAATCGGCGTTGCAATAATAGCTTCAGTTTTACCAAGTTTACTCAAAAGACTTCGTATCCATGTGTGGGTATCGGTGATGGAAAGATCAACGACATCAGCAATAGAAAATTTATCGATGGTTATGGTCAAACTCTCTTTTTTTAGCCGTTTTCCTCCGCAGAGTTCACAAAGTTCCTCCCGCATGTATTTTTCGATTTCAATTCTCACGTAATCCGATTCTGTTTCTTTATGTCTGCGGATAAGTTCCGGTATAAAACCATGGAATTCTTCAGTAATCGCGGTCATTTCTCCGAAACGGTTGGTTCCTCTCACTTTAAAAAGTTCATCACCAGTTCCATAAAGCAGTACTTTCTTTTGTTTTTGCGTTAAATTCCGCAGCGGAGCACGGATATCAATGCCATACTGATCACATACTGTTTGGATGACCCGTGCATACCACGTATCGTAGAGAAACATTTTCGCAAAAGGTAATATTCCGCCTTCTGTAATTGAAAGTTCAGGACGTATTATAAGTTCACTATCAACAGACAATATACTTCCTAACCCCGTACACTTAGGACAGGCACCATGCGGAGAGTTAAAGGAAAATGAGCGGGGTTCGATCTCAGCAAGTGAAATATTATCAACCGGACAACTAAATTTTTCTGAAAATACATAATCATTCATTTTTTTAGGTTTTTTGGGTATGGTAAAGCCTGCATCATGGATTTCAACAAGGTACACTAACCCGTCCGATAATGTAAGACTCTGTTCCGTAGCGTCATGCAATCGGGATCGCATTGCTGAAAGTGTTTTTTTGTCAACGCTCAATCGGTCAATAACGACATCAATCGTGTGTTTATTTGTTTTAATGAGGAATATGTCTTCATCCAAATCAACGAAGCGACCATCGATTCGTACCTGCCGAAATCCCTTTGACTTGAGGTTTTTAAAAAGTTCACCAAACTCGCCTTTTCGATCACGAACAACGGGAGAAACAATAAGAAACCGGAAATATTTGGTTTCTGTTAGTTTTTCCTTTGCACGGGTAAGCATTGCATCGATAATTTGATCAATACTCATCCGGGAAATCTCCCTGTCACAGATAGGACAATGGGGGTGGCCAATTCTGGCAAACAAAAGTCTCAGATAATCGTAAATTTCCGTGACTGTTCCGACTGTAGAACGGGGGTTATGGGAGGTTGATTTTTGATCAATAGAAATTGCAGGAGAAAGACCGGTTATTGAATCTACATCAGGTTTGTCCATGACACCCAAAAACTGCCGTGCGTAAGAGCTTAAGGACTCAACATATCGCCGCTGCCCCTCTGCATAAATCGTGTCAAAGGCAAGAGAACTCTTCCCGGAGCCCGATAATCCCGTAAAAACAATGAGCTTATTCTTCGGAAGCTCCAGATTTATATTTTTTAAATTGTGCTGTCTGGCGCCTTTGATAGTGATGTATTCCATACCCAAAACGACCACCGATATACCGTGGCACCTTGCATTGTATCATGAAATTATAGCCTACGAGGAGTCTCCTTGAAGTTGAGTGAGAAGATCTCGGAAGCGGGCGGCGGATTCGAAATCGAGATCGCGTGACGATTCTCTCAGAAGCTTGGTATAGCGAACAATGGCTTTCTTTTTATCCATTGGCGTCATGGATTCTACCTTCATTTCTTCTTTTATCTCTTCTACCTTTTCAACCAATCGTGATCGAATTGGCTTTGAAATACTTTTGGGAGTAACGCCGTGTTTTTTATTGTATTCAAGCTGAATATTCCTTCTCCTTGTCACTTCTTCGATTGCCTCTCTCATCGATCCTGTCATTGTATCGGCATAAAGAATCACCTGTCCGGCAACGTGCCGTGCAGCTCTTCCCATGGTTTGAATAAGACTCACACGGCTTCTCAGAAATCCTTCTTTATCCGCATCGAGAACTGCCACAAGCGATACTTCCGGCAGATCCAGTCCTTCCCGAAGTAAATTGATCCCTACAATAACGTCGTAAACTCCGCCCCGTAAATCCGCCAAAATATCACTTCGTTCAAGAGTGATGATGTCTGAGTGTAAATAGTGAACATTAATACCGCGGTCTTTAAGGAATTTAGATAAATCCTCTGCCGTACGCTTCGTCAGTGTCGTAACAAGTACCCGTTCTTTTTTTACTACTCTTTTTTGAATTTCAGAGATGAGATCTTCGATTTGGCCGGAACTAGGGCGAACATCAATTGCCGGATCAACTAAGCCAGTTGGTCGGATCAACTGCTCCACCGTCTCTGCCCGACTTACCTCCCATTCACTAGGTGTGGCGGAAACGTAAACGGTTTGCGGCATACGACGGAGAAATTCCTCAATCCGAAGAGGTCTGTTGTCAATTGCAGCAGGGAGACGGAATCCGTAATCAATAAGCGTTTGCTTTCGGCTTCTGTCGCCATGGTACATGCCACGAATCTGAGGCACCGTCATATGTGATTCATCGATAAACAATAAATAGTCACGGCCTGCTGCTTCTTCAAAATAGTCAAGGAGTGTATACGGAGGCTCTCCGGGCTTTCTCCCGTCAAAGTACCGGCTGTAATTTTCTATACCGTTAACAAATCCCACTTCCTGGATCATCTCCAGATCATAGGTAACGCGTTCCCGGATACGCTGTGCCTCAATAAATTTTTTATTTTTCGTAAAATATTTGACTCGTTCTTCCATATCTTGCCGTATTTGAGCAAATACATCCTTATACATTCTCGGATCGGTCATATAGTGTTTTGCCGGGTAAATGACTGTGGCAGGAAGATCTTCTATTTTTTTACCGGTTAACGGATCTCTTCGATCAAGTGAAATAACTCCGCTACTGCCCATGACAATTCGGATTGCAGAATCTTCATAGGCCGGAAAAAGGTCTATTGTATCGCCCCGAACACGAAATGTACCCCGGTGAAAACCATAATCGCTTCTGCTGTATTGAAGATCAACCAAACGATCAAAAATACTTTCCCGGGTTACTTTTGTTCCCGGACGAAGTTCAAGCACAAAATGACCGTATTCCTTGGGAGAGCCAATGTTATATATACACGAAACTGAAGCTACGATAATCGTATCCTTTCGAGTTAAAAGGTTTGTTGTTGCGGCAAGCCGGAGTTTATCTATCTCCTCGTTAATTTCCGTTTCTTTTTCTATGTATGTATCGGTTTGCGGAATGTATGCTTCCGGTTGGTAGTAATCGTAGTAAGAAACGAAGTAGCTTACCGCGTTATTGGGAAAGAAATCCCTAAATTCCTGGTAAAGCTGTGCTGCAAGTGTTTTATTGTGGGAAATAATCAATGTAGGTCTTTGAACGTTTGCGATAACATTTGCCATAGTAAACGTTTTCCCGCTCCCAGTGACTCCTATGAGCACCTGTTCGGGTAATTTTAACTTTAGTCCCTTTACAAGAGCTTCTATAGCCTGAGGCTGATCTCCGGTAGGTTGAAATGTTGATTGAAGTTTAAATTTGCCCATGTTTGATATCTTGACAATTCGGATTAATTTCAATTATACCATTAATAGTATGCCGGCAATTCTCTATCCTAAAGAAAGACAGCTCCTTGATTTTATCACGCAGTTTATAGACCGTTACGGGTACGCTCCGACGCTTAAAGAGATAGGAGAAGCCATGAATATGCATTCTCCTGCAACCGTCCACGAGCATGTTGACAGGCTCCGTCAGAAGGGTTTTATTAAAAAACTTGACGGAACTTCCCGTGGTATTGATGTAATCCGGGACGAGTATAGGACAACGACCAATCCAAATGCAGTGGAACTCCCGGTTCTTGGGTTTATTGCGGCAGGAACGCCCCTTGAGCCATATACAGACCCCAATTTCTATATTTCTGTTGCCCCCGGCCTCATTCCGCAGTCAAAATCAGGCTATGTTCTTCAGGTGAAGGGAAGCTCAATGGTAGAGGATGGTATTTTAGACGGCGATTACGTTGTAATTGTGCACCAGCAGGATGCTAAAAATGGTGATATAGTCGTCGCCCTCCTTCCAAACGGCTTAGCGACGCTTAAGCGGATATATTTTGAAAAAGAGCGGATTAAACTCGCTCCTGCAAATTCAACCATGACACCGATTTTTACCACACACGTCAAAATTCAGGGGAAAGTCGTAGGTTTAATCCGTAAATTTGTGTAGTTTACTCCTTTTGTGTTGGATATATTCGGAGACGATTGGAACAATTGAGAGAAAAATGATCACAAAGATGACATAGTGAAAGTTTTCCTGAACAAACGGAATATTTCCAAAAAAGAAACCTGCAAGAGTAAAAAGAGAAACCCAGACAACACCCCCAATGACGTTAAAGAGAATAAATTTTTTGTATTCCATTGTACCTACACCGGCAACAAAGGGTGCAAATGTACGAATAATGGGAACAAACCGTGCCAGTATTATTGTTTTTCCTCCGTATTTTTTGTAGAACTGTTCAGTTTTATCGATATGTTCCTGATTAATGAATTTTATTTTCGGATTATCGACAATTTTTTGACCAAAATAGTGCCCGATCCAGTAATTTATTGTGTCCCCCAAAACTGCAGCTCCTATGAGAGCAAGAACAATGAGTCCTATATCAAGTGACCCGAGTGCGGCAATTGCGCCGGCAGCAAATAGCAAGGAATCACCCGGAAGAAACGGGGTTACGACAAATCCGGTTTCTGCAAAGATGACAAGGAAGAGGATGCCGTAGGTGAGGACTCCATAGGTCCCCACCAGCTCGGTCAAATACTCGTCAAGGTGAAGAATAATATCGACAAATCCCCCAACCCATTCCATAAACAATGATCATACCATAGTCAATGGCCCTTGTTTTGTTTCACACCCGTGTGCTGCTATAATCCTTGCACTATGGGCCGAGAAATAAATGTACTTAAATATTTGCCCACATTCGAAAACGAAATTGGGAACAAAACTATTGACGAAATTCGCACACTTGCGAGATTTTATGATAGCAAATGGACTCTATACGCATACACGGGAGCTTTAGAGGACCTCACGCCGTCTGAATTCCAGTTTATAATAAAACGTAGAGTGCAGCGGTTGCACTATGAAGCAAACAAACGATGGGCGGTTCAAATTCTGCGTGATTCACACGCCTCTGAGGACGACATTAAAGCCGCACGAAATATTTCCTGGAATGTACGTATTAATACGCTATTTGACGCGGTCAAACCGCCGAAAGGCAGCATGAATGATGACGAATATCAGCAGCTATGCAATAGTCTATTTCAAAAGATTCTTGAAGAGAATCCGCGACCCAATGGCTCTATCGCCCGACTGACCTCATTTGGTAGCATGGAGGACGGCGACGCATAGAAACTCTACGGTATTTGCCTTTTTTGTTTGTGTTATCATGGCTCTTGTGTTAGTATCGCCAGTGTATGCAGGAAAAAGTTGAAACTCGGCCAAAGAGTTCAATTGTTCAACGTATTCTTCGAGTTGTTTTTCTTCCCATCGACCGTTTAATGGCTTATACAGATCCCGGGATGGGGCCGCGCGAAGGGAAAATGAGAGAGCCTTCAATGAAACAAGAAGAAACAAAAAACGGGCTTGGCACTACTGGTATGGGTTTTTTTGCACCGAAAGAAAAGGGTTAAGAAGCTATGGTAAAAGTTGAATTAGATTGGCAGAGAATTCATTTTCCTCGTCAAACACTTAAACAAAAGCTGGAAAATTTTGTTATGGCTTATATTATTGGACCACTGGCCTGGCGAAGTATCGGATTTAAGCCACATCTGAGCGAACTAATTAAAATAGATAAAAATACTGACTGGAAAGCTTTTGGGCCGTTCGACCCTGACCCCCGAGGCGAAGGTTTCTAATTCAAATATTCTTCTTAGGTTATGAGGTTATGAAATTGAAATAGTAACTAAATTTGTGGTTTTTGGCTTTACAACAGGCCTCATGATCTTTTAAGACATTTTGAGGCATCCGTGCGTCGATGAATCCATTTGCGGTTGTCGTTCCCTCATGCGGGGCGCTTCTCCAGGAGATTTGTTCTTCTACGGAAAGCTCATCGGGTAGAATTCCTCTACAAATCCAAATAATACTAAATATTCTCTCAGGTAAAACTTGAGTTCGTCCATCTCTTGGTATTTCCACTGTATATCCTGTCATAGAATGGCTGCATCATAACGCTTTTGGTTATTTTGTCAATATTCCTCAAGAGTTGATGTATCACCGATTGGTAGTCCCATTTCCTTTGCCTTCAAAATTCGGCGCATGATTTTGCCTGAGCGGGTTTTGGGAAGTTTATCGATAAATTCTATTTCCCGTGGGTAGGCGTGCCCAGCAAGATGCTTTTTTACATACAAGGAGAGTTCGTTTTTTAGTTTTTCAGATGGTTTTTGACTCTTTTCTAAAACAACAAACGCTTTGATAATTTCACCCCGGAGTGGATCTGGTTTTCCTATAACTCCAGCCTCAACGACTGCAGGATGGGCAACAAGGGCAGATTCTACCTCAAATGGGCCGACACGCTCTCCTGAGGTTTTGATGACATCATCAGCGCGGCCAATAAACCAAAAATAGCCGTCTTTATCCCTCATACCCCGATCCCCGCTTATGTATAACCCATTTATGAAATAGCTCTTGTATTTAAGGGGACGGCGCCAAATTGTTTTCATCATTGATGGCCACGGAGGTTTGAGAGCAATATTACCCTCCTTATTCGGTCCGACTTCATTTCCATGATCGTCGACAATTGCGGCAGTAAGCCCTGGAATGGGTTTTCCCATAGACCCTGGTTTAATCTTCATAGATGGATAGTTAGCTATACAGATTGCACCCGTTTCGGTTTGCCACCAATTGTCATGAAACGGCAGTCCAATCACCTTTTTTGACCATTTTATAGCCTCGGGATTAAGCGGTTCCCCGACAGAACAGAGATGCCGTAAATTACTGAGGTCATATTTTTTAAGAAGATTACTATCAGTAACCATAAGCATCCGAATTGCTGTCGGGGCCGTGTACCAGACGGTTACTTTGTAGCTTTCGAGTATTTCGTACCATTTTTTCGGGTCAAATCTGCCTTCATAGATTACTGCTGATACGCCACATGCCCAACTCCCTAATATTTCATACGCAATTCCTGTTACCCAACCCGGATCTGCCGTACACCAATACACGTCTTCATCTTTAAGATCAAGAACCCATCTGGCTGTCATGTATTCCTGTAATATCGCCCTATGCGTGTGGACTACTCCTTTCGGCTTTCCCGTTGTACCTGATGTATAAAGCATGAAGGCATAATCATCCGGATCCATGTGGGCAATAGAAAGCTCCGCTGAGGCATGGTTGAATGACTTCTTATAGTCATCCGTGTCGACCGTAATAATATGAGCAAGACCGGGGAGTTTTTTTCTTACTTTGTCTACTCTTTTTTTTAATTCACTGTTTGTGACCAGTACTTTTGCATCAGAGTTTGCGAGTCGATCTAATAGTGCCTGTTCCTGAAACGCACTAAAAAGTGTTCCTGCAATTGCTCCGATTTTAATTGTTCCGAGGAATGCAAAGAAAAGATCAGGAACTCGCGGAAGAAAAAGAAACACACGATCCCCCCGACTAACGCCGAAATCTTTTAGAATATTCCCAAACTTATTGGAAGCAATCGATAGTTCTTCAAACGTGAATTTTTTTCTTGAATCATCTTCTCCGTGCCAGTAGAGAGCAACTTTGTTTTTACGCCATGTAGAAGTATGACGATCTATGGCATTATAGGCGGCATTTATGTGGTGATTAAACCAGTCAAGCTCACGTCGAACACTATTCCATGAAAAAGACCGGTACGTCGTCGCGTAGTCTTCTAGATTGGGGGCAGACTTCATTTCGATTTTCTGATGGTGAATTTCTTATCAAGACCCTTGAGGATTTGCACTACGCCTGTATACTCAAGCTCATCCATTCCAGCCATTGCCGGTCCATAGAAACCCTGTTGTCTCATTTCATAGGTCTTCAGTGACGCTTTTTCCCGGACCATGTCCCAGAACGGTTGGTCGAATAGGTCTACCAGTTCAGTGAATTTGCCTTCATGAACACAATATCCTGCTGCTGAAACTATAGTCGGACCGTCGAAGTAACTAATTATTGTATTCTGTTTGACTGGCATTACCGCTACATGATGACTTCCTCGGTTATCTCCTAAGACATAGTACGCCTTTGCCCATGGAGAAAGAATTTCTCCTGTTGATGGAAATTGCTTCTGAGTTCTAACTATTGCAACAGGATCATCCTTACCGACATATTTTCCGGCAATATTATGGAGCCTGCTTGTCGAGACAACAGCTCCCTTAAGTCCACTGGCGTTCTCTATGACACTTTCAATAACATAATGATTTGGATCCCGAAGAAGCGCATTAATTTCATACATGTCTTCAGGAACACGCAGTGTAATTACTCTGTCAGCTTCTGTGTAATTTACGTCCATTATGTTATATGTAAACCCTGCTTTCATATCCGGAGCAAGAAGAAGCCCTGCATTGTGGTAAGGATCTGCGAATGCTTCAAAAATCGGCTGATTAAACATTCCAGGTCCACATTTGTCTGCTGCAAAAAGAATAAAGGGTTCTGCTGCTCTTTCTTCAAATTCAATTTCACATGATCCCGGTCCCATACCACGAACGTTTCCTGAGAATGCGTCTTTGAGAAGGTCCTGGCCAGCGCCATAGAGACCCTGTTTTTTAGCAATCTTTGTTGTTTCCACAAATGCATCCCATGCAAATTTATGAATATCAGAATTATCAACACCACGGGTGTGACTCATGAGGAAAGCAATATCGTCACCCGTGAAACTTACCCGTGCGTCTTTGAGGAGTCCTTTCTTTACTGCTTTTGCGGCAACTTCACGTGCTTTATCGAGCATCGCCTCACTTGGTCTATTGTGTCCACCGACTGATCCGGTATCCGCTTTAATGACAGAGAGAGTTGTTTTCATATCTTTACCTCCTTTGAATTTGAGCAAGTAAATTATTGCCGGTCATTTGACTCGGAATTTCAAGACCTTTCCATGCTAGCATAGTCGGCGCAATATCTGCAAGTTTTCCTGAAGGGAGAACATTTGGATTTCCCGTGAGAGTTTTGTCAATCATAATAAATGGTACGGGGTACGTTGAATGCTCTGTATCCATTTGCCCATCAGGTGATATCATTTCTTCGACATTTCCGTGGTCGCCTGTAATAATACACGATCCATCATGAGCAAGAGTCTCCCGAACTATTCGCCCTACACACTCGTCAGTTATTTCACAGGCCGCAATAGCGGCCGGAATATTTCCTGTATGCCCAACCATATCAGGATTTGCAAAGTTAATTAATATAAATGCATAGACATCAATTGAGAGCCGATCAATGAGTTTTTGCGTGATTTCTCTCGCAGACATTTCGGGTGCTAAATCGTATGTGGAAACTTTTTTTGAAGGAATAATGAGCCGATCCTCTCCTGAAAACGGATCTTCACGCATACCATTGAAGTAGAAACCGACAAACCGTTCTTTTTCCGTTTCACTTAAGCGAAGTTGTCGCATTTCCAACTCTGAAAAAATCCGTCCTATGGGTATTGCAACGGGTTCGAGAGGAAAAGCAACGGTCACCGGTAAATTCTTTTCATATTCAGTCATTGTTACGAAAAAAATATTGGGGAGTGTTAGTTTCCGTGTAAACGGTTTCATACGGGTGTCTACGTCAACTACGTGTTTGTGGAAGTATTTAACAGCATACGGATCAAATGATTCCTCTTTCGTATGTGTTTCAAAATCCGGAAGAACAAATGCACGGGTAAGTTGCCTCGGACGATCTATTCTGTAGTTATAAAAAATTACCGCATCATGGTTTTTAATTCTTGGAAAATTTCCAATTACCGTCGGTTCAATAAATTCATCAGTTTTTCCCTGCTGGTAGGCTTTTTCAATTGCTGTGACTGCATCTGGTGCAGTTTGAGTAGTCCCTTCAGTAAGTGATTTATACGCAATTTCAGTTCTTTCCCACCGCTTATCTCTATCCATTGCGTAATATCTACCCATAATTGTGGCAATGTGTACGTTTTTCATTCGGGAAATTTTAAGTTCCACATCAGCAACGAATCGTTTTGCGGATTTAGGAGGGGCATCACGGCCATCTGTAAACAAATGTAAGTAAACCGGACAGGCACAACCACCTAATGCCATAAGTTCAAGGAGAGCGAAGAGGTGGTCGCGACTGCCATGAACGCTGGCATCGCTAATAATCCCCATAATGTGGAGATTCGAATTATTTTTGCTTGCATATCGAACTGCACCTTGGAATGCTTCGTTTTTATAGAAATTTTTATCGGCAATACTCATATTTATACGAGGAAAATCTTGATACACAACGCGTCCGGCACCGATATTAATATGCCCGGTTTCAGTGTTGCCGTCTTCGTTTAGTGGCAGTCCAACTGCTTCTCCTGATGCAGCAAGTTCAGTATGCGGATATGAAGCCCAAAGTTCCGGAATATTTCGTAATGAAGCCATGGAAATCGCGTTTCCCGGACCCGGTTTTGCCAATCCCCAACCATCAAGAACAATGAGCACAAAGGGTTTCTGCATTTTATTTGAAGAGCTCCGATTCTATTTCAAGGAGTCTGTTATACTTCGCAACTCTTTCACCCCGAGCCGGTGCTCCGAATTTCACATAATCGCTTTGCACGGCAACAGCAACATCAGAAATAAATGTGTCGTTGGTTTCACCGCTTCGGTGAGAAACTATAGTCTTTATATTGTTTTTCTTGGCAATTGCGATTACCTCGAAAAATTCAGTGAGTGTACCAATTTGATTTGGCTTAAGAAGTATTGCAGAACATGCTTTTAAAGATATAGCTTTTTCAAGTCGCACTTTATTCGTTACTAAAATGTCATCGCCAATGATGAATACTTCTTTTCCAAGATCCGCGGTTATTTCAGTCCAACTTGCCCAGTCATCCTCTTCAAGGGGATCTTCAAGAAGAAGAAGGTGGTACTTACTGTGTAGTTGTTTGAAATACTCAATAAACTGCTTTGCAGTCAATGGTTCTGGTTGGTCTTTAATTTGATATCCTTTTTCTTTTTTAAACGAATTTGCAGCAACATCAAGGCCAAAAAAGATATCTATACCAAATTTATACGGCGTACCCTTGATTGCTTCAAGAATAACTTCAAGTGCTTCAACGTTAGTAAAAAGATTTGGTGCGAAGCCACCTTCGTCACCTATAGAGTGTATTGCATTTCGGTACACTAAAACTTTCTTTAAGGATTGATACACCTCCGCACCAATTCGTAATGCTTCACGGTATGGTTTATTGGTTGCAGGTACGATATGAAATTCCTGAAAATCAAGATTTCCTGCTCCATGCTTACCGCCGTTTATGATATTAAATTCCGGCGTTGGCATACGTTCAACTTTGGTTGGCAGAAGCGTATTAAAAAGAGTATTGAGATATTTATAGAGAGGCGTACGTGTGTGATTTGCGACTGCAACTGCATTAGCCAGAGAAATACTTAAAATACTATTTGCTCCGAGATTTTTCTTTTCCGCTGTTCCGTCAAGATCATTCATTGTTTTATCGAAAACCGTTTGATTTGATGCATCCATTCCTTTAAGTTTGGCAGCTAAAGTTGTATTAACATTTTGTACAGCTTTAAGAACTCCCATACCTCCATAGCGCTCTTTGTCCCCATCGCGAAGCTCCACTGCCTCATATTTACCCAGTGATGCACCAGCCGGAACAGCAGCAGTTCCCCGATATCCACTATCAAGAATGACTGTTGTTTCAACTGTGGGATTTCCCCGTGAATCGAGAATTTCTCGTGCATTTATAGAGTAAATTTTTGGGTTCATAGTTTTTTTCGAATGAGTTTTTTTTCGGCGTTTGAAATAACATCACGTACATGCTCTGCTACATCCATATTAACCGAGATACTCGTTATACCCCATGATACCAATTTTTCAACAAGTTCTGGGTAGTCTGAAGGTGCTTGTCCGCAAATTGATGAAGTAACGCCTCTTTTACTGCATGTTTTTATCGTTCTCTCGATCGCCCAAAGGACCGACGGATCAAGTTCTGAAAAATCATGGGCAACCTCACTATTATCACGGTCAGTGCCAAGGATAAGCATAGTGAGATCATTTGAACCAATGGAAACTCCGTCAATACCGACGTCAATAAAATCATCGAGTCTAATAACATTCGTTGGAATTTCTACCATGAGCCACAATTTAAATGACGATGATCTACTTAAACCTGCTGCACTGACTATTTTTTTGACTTTGAGTAATTCTTCCGGCGTTCGCACATATGGGATCATAAGCCACAAGTTGTTGTATGAATTGCGGACTTTACGGATTGCTTCAAGTTCCAATTCGAAAACATCAGAATTTGTTATATACCGAGCTGCACCACGAAATCCCAACATTGGATTTGGTTCCTCAGGTTCATATATTTTTCCGCCCGTTAGATTTCTATATTCATTCGTGCGAAAATCTGTGGTACGGTAGACAACCGGTCGAGGAGCAAAACTTTCGCAAAAGAATTCTAATTGAGTACTTAATGTATTCACGAACACTTTTTGTTTTCGGTCTTCAATTAATTTCTTGGGGTGAACGCCTATTCCTGCAATCATAAACTCAGCTCGCAGTAGTCCCACACCATCAACATTAAGTTTTGAAGCAAGAGAAGCACGGTCTGGCTCTGCAAGGTTTACGTAGACTTTTGTAGCTGTTTTTATTTTTTCATGATGTATTTGAACGCTTGGTTCAATGTTTTGGGTTCTTTGAACCGCTCCCTTATAAATATCTCCCGTTGCGCCATTAACGGTGATGACAAAATTATCCAGAAGTGTCTTAAGCGCCCCTTCTGTGCCGACAACAGCCGGAATGCCAAGTTCACGGGAAACTATAGCAGCATGAGAGGTTCGGCCACCTTTTTCGGTTATGATTGCGACACATTTTCTCATTGCCGGAACAAAATCCGGATTAGTCATCTCCGCAACTAAAATATCACCAGGAACGATTTTATGAATTTCTTTTGGAGAATGAAGAATTTTTACAGGACCTGATGCAATTCCGGGACTTGCCGGATCTCCGTGTAAAAGAATATCTTTTTTTAAAAGTGCTGCGTTTATTTCGCTACGTATTTTTCCGGTCGTTGTAATCGGCCGCGTTTGTACAATATACACCCTTCCTTTTTCTATTGCCCACTCAACATCCTGAGGGAAGTAGTAGTGCTGCTCTAGTTTTTTCCCTAGACTTGCAAGCGTATGAATTTGTTCGTCAGTTAATTTTTGCTTTTTTATGACATCTTTCTTTACTCTATTTCCCTTCATCACTTTTTCCTGTGTGTGAACAGTCTTTTCGAGAATTTTTTCAGTTTTTTTGTCAACGACATAGTGATCCGGGGTAATTTCTCCTTGCACAATGAGTTCTCCAAGGCCTGAAATTGCTTCAATAACGAGTTTTGTTTTGTCGTTATTTAAGGGATCAATAGTAAACATCACTCCGGAAGCTTCTGATTGGATCATTTTTTGGACGGGAACTGCAATATAGACCTTCATGTGATTAAACTTATGCGTTGCCCGATAGAATATTGCCCGAGCGGTAAAAAGGGATGCCCACGCCTCTTTGACCTTCTCTATAAGATTCGCCTCACCCTGAACGTTAAGGAAGGTTGCCTGCTGTCCTGCAAATGATGCTCCGGGAAGATCCTCTGCTGTTGCCGAGGACCGTACGGCAACGAACGGATGCTTCACGAGCCCCTTCTCCAAAGAAAAATATGCGCGAATAATTTCTAGTGCGAGGGATTTAGGAAATGGTGATCGCGTAATTATGTGTTGTACTGATTTTGCTGCCCGGTCTAACTGTTTAGAGTCATTAACATCAAGATTGTGAAGAATATCGATAATTTTATGGGTAAGATTGCCGTCTATTAGAAATTCTTTGTACGCTTCTGCTGTAATAATAAATCCTGGCGGGACGGGAAAACCAGCATGGGTCATTTCACCGAGGTTTGCACCTTTTCCCCCGACTGTGGCAATGTCGTCTTTATCCACATCAGAAAACTTCACCACGTATTTTTTTGCCATATATTCAGTATGCAGGGGGACTTAGTCTTTTGCAAGCTCTTTTTTGAAGTAATCAACCCAAGGAATTTTGCTTGGATCGAGATTATTGAACATTGCTAAATAAAACGAAGTAAATCCAGAGAGTGTATATGCTTCCAACGCCTGCGAGAGTTTTGTTTTCCCTGTCAAAACAACGTTAAGTGTTTGTATGTTTTGTTTTTTTACAACTTCTTCGGTTACTCTGTAACGTTTTTGAACTTGCGCTGAGTACAAATCCGACACGAAAAAAAGAAATAATCCATTTGTGTGAAGCGTATCGGGATATTTCAATCCCTCCATCAGATGGTGATTAAGTTCCGGAATATTTCTCGGGTCGGATATAATCTTTGCCGTTTCATTTAGCTGATTCCCAAATCCATTCCCGAATCCTTTGAGAAACTCTGATGTAATAATAAATGTATGTTTGTCTTTTAGCTCTTTCGCAAGATCCTTGGCTTTACTTTGAATATTTGACGTTTGCTCCCGTATAAATTTGATAGCTTCTTCAACTTCACTACTATCTATTTCGAGAAGATTTAAGGCTTTGAGTAAGCCTATGTGACCCATGAGAAGGTACCCGCCACCGATACGGGGTTGATCTGAAGGATTATGCTTGGGAGTAAAAACATACCCTGTGTGCTCCCGAAGTATTTGGGCAATTTGGCCTCCGCTTGTAACTCCGGTAATTCTTGATCCGCGTTTTATTGCGTCATTGGCACAGGAAATAACCTCTTCAGTCGTTCCGGAATACGAGGAAAGAATAACGAGTGTATCGGAATCAACATAGGAAGGAAGTGTATAATCTTCAACGATTTCATATGGCTCTTTGATTCGATCACGGAATAATTCTTTGATTGTTTTTGGCGGAAATCTGGATCCACCCATACCGCAGACGACAATGTTATATATATTTTTGTATCTGTCTCCGAAAGAAAGTGATGAAGATTCCGTCCATGCCTGTTCACATTGATCCGGAAATAGCATTGTGGAGCCTAAAACATTTGCACTATCGAGTTCATTCATTTTCTTTTTCCTCCAAAGGATTCTATTTTTGTTACTAGTTCGTCTGTTTTTTGCTTAAGAATCTCCCCTGTGTCGGCTTCAACGTTTAGTCGTAACAATGGTTCAGTTTTACTCGCCCTCACATTAAACCAATATTGATCATACCACACAGATATTCCATCAACCTCGTCGGTGGATTTGGCGTCGGGGAAGCCTTTACGAAGCAAATCAAGCGTTTTTGGAATATCGGCAAGTACAAAATTTATTTCTCCGCTTGCGGGATAGATTGAAAGTTCATCAACGATTTCTGATAATTTTTTCGTTTCATCAGAAAGTAATGATAGAATAATAAGAGAAGTGAGTGCACCGCTTTCTGCTCGAAAGTAATCCCGCCAGTAATAGTGGCCGGAATGTTCTCCTGCAAAAATTGCTCCTGTTTCTTTCATGTATTGTTTTATGTAGCTGTGACCCACGCGTACCCGTTTGGATTTCCCTCCGTATTTTTGTATTGTCTCAGGAACAACCTTGCCGCAAATTGCGTTATAGAGAATAAGCTCTCCGGGATATTTTCTTAATATATAACGGGCGAGAAGAGCTGAGGTAATCGTACCGCTGACAAATCTTCCTTTGTCGTCAATAAGAAATACGCGGTCAGCATCACCGTCAAAGGTAAGTCCAAGATCTGCTTTTTCTTTTCGTACTGTTTCAATCAGCGTTATGTTGTTTGACTCAATGAGCGGATTGGGGACGTGATTGGGAAATGTCCCATCCAAATCCATAAATAACGACTTCACCTCAAACGGGAGATCCTCAAACGCTTTCGGGATAAGTTTGCCTGCCATACCGTTTCCTGCATCAACAACAACCTTGAGTGGTTTAAACGATGATAGATTAACGAGCGATCGTATTTTATCTTTCCATTCATCCATGACATCTATGTCTGTAACTTTTCCTGGAGTTTCTGCATTCGGTAATGGATTTTCGTTAAGAAGATCACGAATAGCAAAAAGGCCACTTTCGCTTGTTACAGCTATTGGTCCCTTTTGAACTAATTTTATTCCGTTATACTGGGGAGGATTATGAGACGCAGAAAGCATGAGAACCAAATCATAAGGTTTTGTTCCTGCGATAAAATACTGTATCTCCGTTCCGACCAGTCCAGCATCATAAACATCAACCCCTAAAGATACGAAGACTTCTACCATTGCGTCACGAAGTTCTTTGCCTGATAGCCTCATATCGCGGCACATTGCAATGGATTTTGGAGAGAATTTTCGAACGATTGCGTACGCAATTTTTTTTACAACATCCGCATTAAGTTGATCAGGATATATTCCACGAATGTCGTAATCTTTAAATATAGATAAATCCATATGTTATAACGATATCAGAAATTGTCGTATGTGGCTACCGAGTGTGAATGGCGATGCTCCTGACTTTATGGAATACTCAATATCCAAAAGTGTCCGGTAAAGGTCAAGTAATTTCTCTTGTGAAAACATTTTGGCTTGTGTTCGTAAGCGACTAGTCTGCCATGGTTGCAACCCTTCCGGAGAACTACCGCTTATCACTATGAGAAGTTGCCGTATTCTTCGAAAGAGCATCATAAAGACAATTTCAACCGGTTGAGTTGTTTCAAGCTTCTGAAATAATATCAAAGCATTGCTTTTCCGGCCGGGAACGATGCTATCTAAAAATTGAAAGAGAATAATCGGTGTTTTAAAAAGTTTACCATCCACTTTTCCGAGGCTTTTTATGACAGTTGCACTTAATTCTTTATTTTCCCATAAAATAATTTGACTGTTTGATTTACGAAGTATTGTTGATAAAGATTCAATGATTTTTATTTTTTTTCCAAGTTTGCCGAATAAATTTTCAATAATAACAACATATTCTTTTCCAAATAGTGAGCCTGATTCGAGTGTTTGTGTAAGCATTGTTGCATCAACACTCCTGCCGTCTAGCTGTCGTAATTCTTTAGACTTCGCTTCTTTTTTAAAAGTATTAAGCGCTTGTCGAGAGGCGTCAATATCGTCACCGTGAATGAGAGTAATCATTTTGTTTGTAGATTTGAAATACCGTTTCTACCGAACGGTGATTAATTTTTTTATGAATCCCGCGGTGCGGAACAAGCGCACCAGAAAAATTTTTAGGGATATGCATGAGTTCATGAATTAGGACCCGAATTTTATCATCATCGGAGAGGTGATCAAAATGCGCGGATATTACTTCAATTATGTAATGAGGAGAAACATCGAGTGCTTGTTGCCAAATCTTTGGAAAGCTCCAAATGCGCGCCCGTGCCCGGCTTTTGGCCCCGAAACTTCTCATGCACACAATACTCCTCCCCTGTATATAAAGAAATGGTGTGTGTTTGAGAATATTCGAAACAATTTTTTTTACATCCGGAGCTCGTTTAATTTCCATTGTTTTTTATAAAGTGAAACGATAATACCACCGGCAGAATGCTCGGTTTGCATATGAAGAATTTCCTATTTACTTTGTCGTTAAGTAGAGAATATCGCCAACTTTAACCGCTTGGTCAACTTTAAAACCGCCTGATTCGCCTACGGCAAGTTCTTTGACCTGCTTATGCTCGACCTGTAATGATTCAACTTTTTGGGTAAATTCATTGTCATGACCTGAAACTTTTACCGTATCACCTACTTTAAGCGGTTGATTCATGACTTCAACAATGGCGACACCGATTTTGTCGTAGAAATGGGTTACTTTACCAACTTGAACATCCATTATTTTTCACCCCCCTTCAGATAGTACTTCTTACCTTTCATTCTATCAGGAAGTAAGCTTTCTTTGGTATAGGGGTCGTATTTTGTCGGTGCGTTTCGGATAGTCATCGGGATGGGAAGATTTCCGTATTTTCTCACATCATCGAGCGCCCGAAAGTACGCATCGTAGGCACTTCTGTCTTTTTTGGCGTTACTTAGGTAGACAACACCGGCAGCAAGGTTTTCCTGACATTCCGGGTAACCGATTTTATGACATGCGTCAAAAACCGCATTGGCTACAACGAGTGCCGTCGGACTTTCGACGTCTTCCGAGGCAAATACAACCATTCTACGTGCTATAAAAAGTGGATCTTCTCCTGCTGCTACCATTCGGGCAAGGTAGTAAAGCGCCGCATCAACGTCACTTGCCCTCATGGATTTAATAAACGCACTAATTGTGTTGTAGTGCTCATCACCCACTTGATCATATTGAAGCATTTTCCTCTGCGCCGCCTGCTCAATTATTTCACTCGTTATAGAAGTATGCGAACCTTCTATGATTTGAGACGCGATTTCAAGAATGTTGAGAAGTGCTCGCGCATCACCATTGGCAACTTCAAGCAAAAATATTTCAGCATTTGCATCCATTTTCCTTTGTAGATACTTCAATCCTTTCCAAGCGATTTTTTTTAATTCTTCTGAACTTAGTTGTTTTAATACAACAACTCTGCATCGTGATAAAAGCGGGGAAATTACCTCAAATGACGGATTTTCCGTGGTAGCACCGATTAAGATGATCGTGCCTTTTTCAACTGCCGGAAGCAACGCATCTTGCTGTGCTTTATTAAATCTGTGTATTTCGTCAAGAAAAAAAATTGTACGCCCGGTAACGTTTTTTATGATTCCCCGAACTTCTGCAAGAGTTGTTGTTACTGCAGATTTACTGACAAATTCACTATCTGTAAGTGTTGCGAGAAGATATGCAAGCGTTGTTTTTCCGCATCCTGGTGGTCCCCAAAAAATCATTGACGGTAAAAAGTTGGAAGAGAGCATTTTTCGAATCACGCCGGATTTTCCAACAAGGTGTTCTTGTCCAACAACTTCATCAAGGTTTTTCGGTCGAAGAATATCAGCAAGCGGACGAGCTTCGTTCATCGAAGGTATTGTACCACCATCCTAAGCGTTGCAGCGAATTCAGATGGAGACGCATGGCGTGCATCCGTAGTTTCCGTTGTGAAGTTACCTTTCGAGCGACATTCGATCGAGCGAAAACAAGTAATCTCTGAAATTCGTTTGACATGGTAATATTATAACGTAAATATGAATAAGATCATCCGTTTTGCTTCGATCGGTGATTGCTGCGCTGATATATATGATGATGGAACGGTAAAACTTGGCGGTACTGCATACAATGTGGCCCTCGCCGCATCAAAGGCAGGAGCACATACGAGTATTATTTCTGCAATCGGAACTGATTCTATTGGAAATAAATTTTTGCAAAGCTTCAAAAAAAATAATATAGACTTTACTCATCTCACAAGAATTTCAGGAAACACCGACACGATAAAGATTAAACTCGTCAACACTAAACCAACGTACAGCGATTGGAAAACGGCTGCTATTAAGACAGTGACAAGTGATCGGACATTCCTACGTTCCCACGACGCAGCACGGGCAGTTCTTTTTACCTCAACCAAACGGCTGTTTGATGAATTTTGTTCCATAGATTTGAGAAAAACGCTAAAAATTGGGGATTTTGCCGGTACATCTCTTGATAGTTATCCGGTTTCCATTATCAAACAATACGCTAAATCTCTCGATGTAATTATTAAAAGTGTTGAAGATTCACGGTCGCTTGCAATACTTCAGCAGTTATCTTTCCATTGTCTCGTCCTTGCTCTTTTAGGTAAACGGGGAAGTATTGTGTTTACGAAAAACAAAATGTACAAAGAATCGTCGTTAGCCGTTCAAACGAAAAATACTACGGGTGCAGGAGATGTGTATCAAGCGTATTTTGTTGTGACGTATTTACAAACAAAGGATATTCAAAAATCCATGAAGATCGCTTCCCAAGCGGCGGCGAAAGCCATCTCTTAGATAATTTTTTCCCAGGGGAATCCGTTTCTGCCAAAGTGACCGTAACGGGCGGCCTCTCTATACATCGGGCGACGAAGCTTAAGTCCTTCTATAATCCCTCCCACAGAAAGGTCGAGAAGTTTCCATGCAAAATCCTCGATTGTTTTCATCGATTTCTTTTCCGTACCAAAGGTCTCAATCGCTTTTGCTAAAGGTTCGCGGTGTCCTATGACATAGGCAACGCGAACTTCTGCCCGTTTCGCAAGGCGGTGTGCCACAATATTTTTTGCAATATAGCGGGCTGCATAGGCTGCACTTCTATCAACTTTTGTCGGATCTTTCCCGCTAAATGCTCCTCCACCATGACGGGCAAATGCACCGTAAGTATCAACGATAATTTTTCTTCCTGTCACCCCTGTATCGCTTGCCGGCCCGCCAATTTCCCATTTTCCGGTTCCGTTAACAATCACATCTTTGAGTGCCGGGGCTTTCAGTTTATACTTTCGTACAACTGGTTTGACCACATGCTCAAAAAGCAAGTTCTTAAGTTGTCCGTTGGATACTTTCGGATCATGAGGAACGGCTAACACAACCCGCTCTACCGCTTTTGGTTTCCCGTTTTCGTAGACAATCTTCACCTCACTTTTCCCATCCGGTCGAAGTGCCGGAATAATCTTTTTCTCCCGCACCTGGTCCATCCTTTCAACAAGCCTATGGGCAAGGAGAATCGGCATGGGCATAAATTCCGGGGTTTCGTCGGTGGCGTAACCAAACATCATTCCCTGGTCGCCGGCTCCGCCATCATCGACACCAACTGCAATATCCGGTGACTGCTCGTGAATGTAAATTGACAAAGGCGATTTATATGTAAAATTGTAGAGATCTTTTGTGTAACCTAACGATTTAATCACTCCGCGTGCGATTTTTTCATAGTTAAGTTTTTTTGGAGTCGTCACTTCACCGGCAAGAACAATTCGGTTTACCGTAACAAGCGTTTCAACTGCAACGCGGGACTTGGGATATTGAGCAAGGGCTGCATCGACAATTGCGTCAGATATCTGGTCGCAAATTTTGTCCGGGTGTCCTGCTGCGACAGATTCTGAAGTAAAATGTGTTTTCATAGTTTTCCCCTGCGAACCAAGGGCCTATCTTAATTTTGAGCACCGTGTCCCGGTGCCCACCGGGATCGGTTGTTGTGTAGCAAAGCTACATCTCTTGATAGTTTATATACTAGACTAGAGGAGTTTGAATGGGTTTGTCAAGCCCCCTAATTCCACCAAACGCAATTCTGTCGAGGACTTTTTGCGGTGTGCCGAGCATGCGAGCTGGGTACACACTAAATTCTCCCCACCTATCGGCAATGTTATCAAGCGCGCTGGTTAGATTCTTTTTTGATGATCCAAAGAAAGAAAGTTGTTCATGGGTAACAAGCGAAAAACAAGATACCGCAAGAATCCGGACGGGACTATTTGGCGCTTTCAGAAGAATACGCAACGCTTCACGATACAAATCACGGGTATCAATAAGCGTATGGACATGTTTTTCTCCATGATTCCAAAAGGTATGATCGGCAAAAAGACACGAAATGTGAATGCCGCACGCAGCAAAACCATAACTGCGAAGGCGTCTACCCATTTTTTCAACAAGCTGGCAGAGAATTTGATGCAGTCTCGGGTCTTTTATGGCGTATGGCTTGGGGAGTGCAAAAGAGTGCCCGACGGTTTTGGTCCCATTATAATCGTAAAGACTTGACTCCCAACCATGGAGCATGAGCCACCAGTCATAACCAATCTTTGAACGGAATGCGATTTTCAGCATATCAGCTGATGCAGCGTACATACGAAGTGGAGTTGTTATGCCATGTTGCCTCAGTCTCCCACCATTCCCTTCTTTAATGCCAGAAAGCTCCTCAAGTTGAAGACTCCCTAGAGTTTCTTCAATATTTTCTTTCCAAATGATATCCAATCCGTCGGGTTTATGTAAATTTGAGGCAATTTTTGCCAAATAGCGGTTTGTTGAAATACCAATAGATACAGTGAGCCACTCTCCGATTTCTTCTTTGATGCGCCGTTTGATTTCTTTAGCGAAAGAGGTCAAATCTCCTTCCTGAAACTTCATAACCATTTCGTCAATAGACTTGACTTCAATGTCGCCTCTGTACGTTTGCAACAATGAAAGGAGTTTTCGATTGACGAAGCGGTATTTATCCGGATCCGAGGGTAAAATAACAAGATTTGAACAAAGCTCCCGTCCTTCACGAACCTGCATCCCGGTTTTAACGCCAAAACGCTTAGCCTCGGTTGAGGCTGCTAAAATACAGCCTCTGGGGGTCGTGTAGGCGGCTACAGCGACCGGACTACCCCGTAGAAGTGGATTTGCCTGCTGTTCGATGGTCGCAAAACAAGAGTTCAAATCTATATGCATCACTGTTGGTTTAGCCGGATTGAACATGAAGTAACCTCCACTGTAATGTTTCAGTATCCAGTTGCAATTTGAAGAACGTATTGCCGTCGGTGGCAGAAAAAACATGAATAAGGTTTCTGCCTTCTCGAAACGTGTGATGGAGACCAATTTGAGTAATATTGTAGCTTCTTCCCCGCCAGAAGAATCCGGTCGGTTCCGTATTAAAAAGATTTACCGAAATTTTTTCATTTATATCTTCTGCCATATGCCTATATCTCCAAAATATACCCGAATATATCGTATGTCAACTAAGATAAACTGTAACAAACTTTATCACTTCATCCCTTCTCCCGATGTGGCGTATCTGTTCCACATCCGATGTGGAATCCTATTGGCACATCGGTATTTTTTGTACATCAAAGGTTCGTATGGTAGTATCACGACATGAAACGGCATAGCGGTTATCTCGAGGTTATTGCGGGTCCCATGTTTTCCGGTAAAACTGAAGAGCTTATCCGGCAGGTTAAACGCGCTGCAATCGGCAAGAAACGGGTACAGGTATTTAAACATAAAGTAGATACCCGCTACGGCCGTGCAAAGAAAGTATACTCTCACGCTGGGATTAGCTTTGAATCGGAACTGATTGGCAAAAGTCGCGATATCATAAAAAACCTCAATCCGAAAACTGAAATTATTGCAATTGATGAGGCACAGTGGTTCGGAGATAGTCTTGTTGAGGTGGTAGAGTATCTCCTTAAAAAAGGTAAAAAAGTACTTGTTGCCGGACTGGCACTTACATTTGATCGTCAACCGTTTATCCCCATGCCGACTCTTATGACTATGGCTGATAAAGTAACGAAATTATCGGCAATCTGTACGATTTGCGGCGATGAGGCTGTGTATCACAAAAGAATCACGAAAACAAAAATTGATCCGTATATTGCAGATCCCACGCTCGTCGGCCGATTGGAGTCCTACGAAGCCCGCTGCCGCAGGCACTTTTCCAAACCGTAGTTATCTATGCGACCCGAAGCTGAACGAAACACTCCTTATGTGCTACCTCGAGAACGTATTGCTGCCTGGCTACCAAGTCAACTCTACGAAATACGCATAGATCCCGATGACGAAAAGAGGATTATAGAATTGAAACAGCTTCTTGCTACCCAAGGGACTAAAAACAACCTTATTATATATTTTAACCATATCGCCTACGATGACCCGGTTTTTGCCCTCTATGTCGCTCGATTGGTCGATCCGAATAATCGGCGTACATTAGTTTTACCGGGCTCAAAATGGCACACCAAATGGAAAAATAACCGTAAGTTTGCCGCTTCAGCAGAACTTGGAAAATTGCTCTATGGCATCGCAATACCGCCGATCGTTCAATCATACATGATCGATGAGTGGGAAAAATGGGGTTATAAATCAAAGGATGACGCAAAGGTGGATGCATCCCGCAGTTACAAAAAACTACTCAGAAAAATTACATCACTGCGCGCTAAGAAACGACCACTCACCCTCCTTATCTCACCCGAGGGACACCGGAGTGAAACAGGAGCATTGGGAGGAACAAAAGGAAACATTGAACCAGGAATGATCACCATGGGTAAAATTCTTGCTCCAGTCATATTTTGTCCTTTGGGAATCGAATACCCGGACGGCTTCGTTCGTGATCTTAATGTCCGTCCTTTCGTTTATCGACCTCATGTGCGATTAACTATGGGAGAATTGACTTTCCAATCCGAGCGGCAGACAAAAGTGCCACTTGATACGCTTATTAGAAACTTAGCTCGAATATTGCCCGCTCACATGCGTGGGCCGTGGGGTTGAGATATTATGCTTTTTTGAAAAATTTGATAAAATAGCATGAGAGCCCCGTTCGTCTAGCGGCCTAGGACATCTGGTTTTCAGCCAGAGAATCGCCGGTTCGAATCCGGCACGGGGTACTCATGACGATCACACCGTACTCGACTTCTAAAGTTGTTCCCGGAAATAATATTTTTGAAATTCTTGATACTTCGCTCCCCAAACTTAAAGAAAAAGATATTGTCGTCGTGACCTCAAAGATTGTCAGTATATGCCAAGGAAGAGTAGTAAAAAATACTGTTGATAAACAGGAACTCATTCGCAAAGAAGCGCAGATGTATATTGAAGAGCCAGCGATTTCCCGATTCCATGTAACTCTTACCATCAAGGAAGGAATTCTCATTGCAAATTCCGGTATTGATGAAAGTAATAGCGGTGGTTATTTTATTCTATGGCCAAAAGAGCCGTTCAAGGAAGCTCAGCAAATCTGGCAACACGTAAGAAAAAAGTATTCGATTAAAAATTTAGGTGTAATTATCACTGACAGCCGTTTAGTGCCGCTTCGCTGGGGTACACTTGGCATTGTCTTATCCTGGTGCGGATTTAGCCCTTTGAAAGATTATATCGGTAAACCGGATATTTTCGGAAGAAAACTTCGAGTCACGAAACAGAATATTATTGATGGTTTAGCCGCCGCCGCTGGTGTTGTTATGGGTGAAGGAAATGAACAAACACCGCTTGCTATTATAAAAAATGCACCTGTTCACTTTCTTGAAAAACCAAGCCTACCTTCGGTTCATATCGATCTGAAAGACGATATGTACGCGCCGCTTATAAACTCCGCAAAGTGGAAACGCGGCGGAAGTACCGCATAAGTTTCACCGCCTCCATTCCTCCAAGAAGTAAAAATGCGACACCTATTGCATACATAAGATCGCTCGAGGATAGTGGTGCTGTTTGAAACACGTTTTGAAAAAACGGATGATACAAAATAAACGGATGAATAAGGACTGGCAAAAAGAATGCAACGAGAAAAACCGGATGTCGTAAAGAAAAGATATTTTTAACGACTGATCGGTGAGATAGCCAAATATCCGTTAGCACAAAATGTTGAACAAGCATAATTGTGGTAAATACGATTGTTGTTCTGGTAACCATATCTTTCATACCATTAAGAGAGAATTCCGCACCGTAACCTGCGAATGCAGTCATAACTCCGATAAAGAGTAAATACCTTAAATCTCCACGGTCAAGAATCGCAAGACTCCGTCGTGGCGGACGACGCATCATATGACTATCTTTTCCTGTAAATGCAAGAGAAATTGCAGGCAAGCCGTCGGTAACTATATTCATGTAGAGAATTTGAAGTGCGGTCAGAACCGGAAGGCCGAAAAGAACCGCTGGGACGATATAAAGAATCTCTCCAAGATTACAGGAAAGCAGGTATTTAATTGTATTCTTTATCTGCGAAAATATGTGACGACCTTCTTCGATTGCATTAACGAGCGAAGCGAAGTTGTCATCGGTTATCACCATATCAGCGGTTTCTTTGGCAACGTCTGTTCCTGTTTTTCCCATAGCAACACCCACATCTGCTTGTTTAAGGGCAAGAGCGTCATTCACTCCGTCTCCTGTGACCGCAACTGTTTCACCCATCGATTGATAAAGTTTAACTAAACGATACTTTTGATCAGGGGTCGTTCTCGCAAAGATTTTTATACCGGATAAAAGTCGAAGAATTTGCTCATCGGTTAATTTCTCAAGCTGAGCACCGGTTACAATCTTGTCACCGGCTCCGACAATACCCGCTTCAATCCCTATTGCCTCAGCGGTAAGTTCGTTATCTCCGGTTATCATAACAACTCGAATACCGGCTTCTTTTGCTTTCCGAACAGCATCAGCAACTTCGGGCCGTAGCGGATCAGCAATACCTACAAATCCTAAAAATATTTGATGCTGCTCGAATGGTTTCTTCTGTTCCTGTTTATAGGAAAAAGCAATCATCCGTTGTCCGCGTTTTGCAAACGACTGAAAGTCTTTTTCAATTGCGGCTCGCTTATCCGAAGTAAGTTTCACTACTTTTCCGTGCCACAAAATTTTATCTGAGATTGATAGAATCGATTCCGGAGCCCCTTTTGTAAATACATATACGTCTTTATTCTTTGCTACAACAACACTCATTCGTTTTGTCATTGCATTAAACGATATTTCGTCAACTGTTTTCCATTCTTGACGAACAACACTTGGTGAGACCCCAAGATGAGAGGCAAGAAGAAGTATTGCACCTTCAGTGGGATCTCCGATTGGCTCCATATCACTAAGAGTTGCTGTTGAACATAAAATGCCGTTCGTAAGCATCAACTCAAATTCTTTTTGAGGTGATTTTGGCACGTCAAATACATCTCCTGAGCTCCAGATTTTTTTAACCCTCATTTTATTGGTGGTAAGCGTACCGGTTTTATCTGTTGCTGCAACAGTAATTGATCCTAAAGTCTCAATAGCGTTAAGTTTACGTACGATCGCATTCTTTTTTGCCATCCGTTCTACTCCTAATGCCAATGTAATTGTCATAACTGCAGGTAACCCCTCCGGAACAGCTGCAACAGCCAAACTTACTGCAAAAAGAAAACTCTCAAGCAATGTTTTATCTTTAATAAATGACAGGAAAAATACAGTAATAGCAGCAATAATGCCGACAACACCAACCTGACGCGTAAATGATTCTAGTTTTTTCTGAAGAGGGGTTTTCGCTTCTTTGATTTCACCCAACGTTTTTGCGATTTTACCGAACCGAGTCGAGGCACCGGTTGCAGCGATTTGTGCGTATCCTCTGCCTTTTACAACGGTCGTGCCCATGAAAAGATCGTTATTTTCTTTATTTTTTTCAACAGGAAATGATTCACCGGTGAGTGCTGCTTCATTGGTTTCAAAATGCAAAC